>Ga0182004_10002020_pt1 | contig 15523 bp, 9 predicted proteins | sample Sormic07211540_1_FD_120479 | JGI IMG/M metagenome (GOLD analysis project Ga0182004, IMG submission 120479) | Endophyte microbial communities from Sorghum bicolor roots, Mead, Nebraska, USA - 072115-40_1 MetaG | ecosystem: Host-associated > Plants > Roots > Unclassified | place: USA: Nebraska...
AATACAAGTTACCAAAGCATGTCCCTAAGAACTATCCAAGTGAACGATGAATTAGATGAAACCCAAATTACAGGGAATGTTTATCCTGTATAAGTTTGAAAAGTATAAAAAAGTATATGTTTATCCTATACCTCCTCACAACCCATAGGAAAATATGTGCAATTGAGGGCTACATCGAAAAGAATTGTAGTAATGATGTCAATGGTCTCAGCTGACCTGAACGGCGAATTGTCCTGTTCCACCAGCAGCTGCTGTAACTAAAACAACTTGCCCAGATGTCATTTGTCCTGCCTAAAGCCAGCAAGAATCAACCAAACTAGTCTAGGTTGGAAAACAGATACTATGATGCTCAAAAGTTTGGTTGACCACAGAGGAGACAAAGAAAACAAGCAGGGGTTTATATAAAGTAAACCTTTTCAAGACCAATTGAAGCAGTCAGTCCTGATGTCAACATAGCAACAACCTCAGGGTCTGGTCTTGGCACTGGAAGAAGATGTTTGGCTGGAACCTTCACAAGAAAAAATATAAAGATAAAAACCAGTACTGATGGACAAACATAGCTTATTCAAAATTTAATAGGCTGCAGATGATCCCATTTGGAGGACAGAAGCTACTAGGTAATTTGTTGAGCAATAGAAGGGCACAAAATGGAGGACCTCAGTGAATTCAGCATAGCTCCCAAAAGTCATAAGGGCCACGGGAGTGCCAACTTTGATATGACTGGCTGAATCTCCGACAGCGGCAACAATTCCCACACCCTGCATACATTGAGATTCCTCATAAGAAAAAAGGAAAAGAAAAATAATGAGCAAAGTCAATGACGCCCTAGTGCCCCGAAAAGAAGTTGTAATTAAATGTAATGAATAATTTATGTAGAAAATTAATGAGGAAAGTCAATTGATTACTTCAAAACCAGCATCAAATGGAAGGCGTGAAGCAATTTCTTTAGGATTACCACTAAAATAACGTCCTGAACTGAAGTTGACCTGTACAAAGACCATTAAATCATCCAAAGGTTAGTTAATGGGCATCAGGCATCAACGAAAAGCAACTGAAAATGAAATCAAAAGACTTACATCACTAGCATTTACGCCAGCATATATTATTTTAACTAGAGCACTATGTGCTTTGATAGGAAATCTCAGTTGCACACGCTCAAGTCTTGTAGCATTGCGAAAATTATGGCTGAGTGTGTGAACAACTCTACACAAGCATCAATAAGAAACAAACATTAATAAAATAAATGCAATTTTGAATACCTGCACAAATTTTCCAGCTTGTGAGATATAATTACCGGCAGGTGCAACATGATAACTGATATGCAATACAAAGTCTAAGCTCAGCTATTTGTTAAAGAACTACTAGAAAATGTGATGTGTCAAACAAAAAAGATCATCAATATGATATCTTGTGTAAGCAGTTGAGACACATCCTAAGCAAATGCTGAGTACTATGATAAACATAGGACCTAAAGTTATTTATTTCAGTTTAAGTGGTTTAGTTAGTTCCTTAACTCGTCATAAGGAATTGCTGGGACAAGAAAAGCAATCTAATGTGCCGGGGGCAGTTGGACAGCTTATACCTTCTCAAAGAAAAAAAAAACTAGACCAACCTAAGAGGAACTAGGTGGCATTTTATTAAGAAGAAACAAGGCACTCAAATTCACCTCAACGAGGACTTGAACCTGGGTGGTCTAGGAATACGTCCACACCCTCGACTAACTGAGCTAGCTCAGCTTCCGGACCTTCTCAAAGAAAGAAACATAACATGGCAAGACTTACATCTTCTCAAAGAATTCAGGCATTCGGATGCTAGGATATATATTATTTGTCAGCATCCTTTTTGATTTGTTAGGATTCACCATATACTTTCTTTGTTCTTCTGGCGTTGGCCAGTATTCCATCCCTCGTCGTTTTGTTATCCAAAGGCAAGCACCAGCCTTGCTCTCATCCTGTATAAGCTCAAATGCACCTGAGGACAATAAAGAAAAAAATGAGGAGGTGGGGTGGGGGGCTGGTGTTGGTGTTAAAGATCACATCACAAGAGAAAGAGAGAACACCATATGCAAAAGATCCTTAAACCATATATACCAGGGGACCGTACTGTTTGATTGGTTAACCATCACTTGCTAAAGTTCTCAAGATCAGAGACAGTGCAGGTTATGCAACCTACCATGTACTTTATTCAATTTTTATCAATGGAATTCACATGTTTTACAGTGATAACAAATGTTCTTGTGCAGTTCAATCTTTAAAACATCCCATCTCAACATAACACTAGAAGTTTAGAACAATTCATCAGAGGCTTGCATTAATCATCATGGCACATAAAATATGGTTTCAAAGATAATAGTCCTGTAATAACACTTGATTACAGAAATGACGTACCATTAACAACATCTTCCATCTTCAAATATCCACCAGTTGAATCTATAATTTTGCGGCTCATTTGTTCCGCCATATTGGTTTGGACAAACTGCATAAATGATAAATCAGTATATGACTAGGTCAAGACAAATAGTTGCAACTCAATCTCACATTTGTCCCTAATCATGATCCATCAGAGAGAGAGGAGAGAGAGAGAGAGAGAGAGAGAGAGAGATTCTAGAAATCATGAGACCAACTCAACTGGCACACATTGATTTTAATTAGTATTTGACCTCGTCATACCAGTCTGCTTCCTCCACATGCAGTGGTGGGAACCAGAGGTATCGATATCACCAGTGGTCCTGAAGATAGTGTTACCAGTCACACTATTTAGTCAATCTTTAATGTAGTCTAAAAAAAACTCTGCAGGGTAAAGATCCCCCCCCCAGCCCGCACGGGCATTGTACTAAGGAGAAGCTTCTCAGACGCTGAACCAGCAACACCCTGAAGGCTGCCCTAGATGTGTCATCGACTGCCCAGAACACATGCCTGCGGTCATGTGTATCTCGCTGAAAACAAATCAGATGGTTACACATGTAACTCAGGAATACAGCTGACGATAAGCGTTTTTTCTTTTTATTTTAGGCCTGTTCAAATTCGCTACCACGAGAGTCAAACCTTGGACCTGAAGACTGAAGTGCTACTAAGGTTGCCACACCCTCTAGGCTACAAACACTTTCAGTTTTACTTTTGTCTATTAATGTCAATTTATGAAATGGAGAATACTGTGCTGTGCGCACAGCTGTACCACTGTTGAATTATTTTTTTGAAATACAAAACCTAAAAAGGGCAACAAGGTTAGGACAAAAAACACAATACTAAAATAAGCAAGTACACAAATTATAGAACAGATAATAAATATTTGATTCAGTCATGCGGTTTCTTGATACCTCTGGGCAAAGCACATTGACACGAACACCATGGCGTTTCAATGGAGCAAGTGATCTTGTAAACATAACCACACCCCCTGCCAAGAAATGAATATGAGGTCATAAGGCATCTAGAACCATGCGACAGATGGTTTATGTACATATTATTCTCCACAAATTAATAGTCATAGTTGATATCAAAATTGTCCTAGTAGGCTAGTATTGCAATCACAATCTGCTGACAAGAAAGAGAGAAAAAGAAAACAGTATATGAGATCGTATACCTTTTGTCGCACTATATATGGGATCATAGAACATAGGATAAAGACCTGCCGCTGAACCAATATTTATTATGACACCAGGCTTCTTTTGGTCTCGCATTATTTGACTCTGGTAATTAAAAATTCAACCAAAAGTCATGTGCATGTGGCATTTGGATGTGAAGAAAATATAGATAACATGCCTGACAGTTAATAACATGATGCAAAATAGTTGTACAAAGATGAAGAAATCAAACTAAACCAAGAATGCAAGCATGACCTGCCTATTGTAACTGATATGCCACACCAGTAACAACTGTTGGTACAAACTAACAATTTGAGTTACCGAAAGATCAACTTGACAATTTCTTTTGACAAATAACGGTAGACTTACTGCGATACGAGTACCATCAACGACAGCAACAAGGTTCACATTAACAGCATGCCTCCACGTTCTAGTTCCATCAGATGTATCATTATAAACTAGTGTTTTATTGGCAATTCCAGCACAGTTGATGCAGATATCTAGTCCACCGTAAGTGTGTACATGCTTCTCAAAACATGCGGCAAGATTATCTGCATAGTAAATAGTGTATATTTAAGATCATGGCAGGCAGACCTTTCAGTTGACATCTGAAACTGAAAGTTAAAAACTCTTACCTGCATTACTAACATCGCACTTAACAAATAAACAAGACGGAACTCTAAGATCTCCATGAAATTTGCCATTTTCTTTTTGAACTAATGTAGCAACTTCTCTTCCATTTTCCTCTGAGAAATCAACGACAGTCACAAATAAACCCCTCCTTGCAAAAGCAATACAAAGTGCTTTCCCTGAAAATAGAAAAGAACTCTTAAGTTAATACATTGGAAGGTACATGGGCTGGCGAACTGAAGGGGGGGGATTAAACCCATAAGAGGGAGCAGAACCTACTGTTAAAAAAATTCCTCGCGTTAAACTTAAGTTCTAAGATCTAGATGTCAATCAATAATCAGTGTAATACCAAACATATTCACTATCATCAGCTGAGCATAAGCAATCTGATTCTATGGTCAGTTAGAATATAGGGAGGCTAGTTCAATCCAGTGTTACTGGTACTTGTCAACTTTCAGTTTCGTTTAAACCATTCTATACTTGCAGTTGCAACCTTGCGGTCTCAGATTTGACAATCAAAGAACCTTGCTACCAATTACATGCCAGTTTCCAGAAAGTTTCAAGTATTTGGTTTTGCTGTGGGCACATATTGTTGCATGGCTGCATGTTATATGATGTGTAGTACCCCGAAAAACAAGCTCTATTAGGCTACTTTATTTCCAGTAAACCTGCAGTTTAAAGCATAAAAATCTCAAGAAAAGCTTCTCTATAAACTTTATGCTATTATAATTGCAACCGATTCCAATAGTTGGCATATCAATAGAAGTCGTTAGAATTTCAATCAGCACTTCAATAGCTGTGATCATCGACAAATAAAATCCATGTTCATGGGAATTGTAATGTTGACGTGGTTAGACTCATCATAAAAAATTCAAGATATGCTTTCGTATTGTGTAATCCTTTTCATTTGAGAGAGTATATTTTCATAGGTACTAGTCAAAGTCACCTTGTAGACCATGCTAATGTCCTAAACAGCTTATACTTTGGAGTTTGGATCATAGGGAGTAGATACCAAATCTAATGGCAACTACAAAATTGCATGCTTTAGCTCATTGGCAATGGGAACTGGGGAGTGCTTACCCGTTCCTGCTACAGTACTATTTGTAACAATGCTCTGGAGCTCTTTCTTAATGTGTATGGGTAAAACGAGGTTGAAACCTCACTTTTAACTCTAGCTGAATATTACTCTCTCCTTCCGAGAAAGAATGGATTTCAATAGTACCGAGTCAAATCGTTTCGAGTTCAACCAAGTTCATATAAATGTTGATACATTTTTCTCTAGTCTCGGTGAAATTAGAAAGTTTGCTAATGATAGCTCTAGAATATTGTAAGATAATCTGCTGCTTGCTTCGTTTGTTTTTGCTGGGACAGAAGGTTAGCAATAGGTCAATTCATTGCTGTCCACTGCTGGCGTTGAACAGAAGCCTGCAAGTCATTGCAGTGTAATTTCCTTGCTATATATATGCATGCAACTATGGTAATGTAAAAGGCAGTTCAGCTGAGACACATTTCAGAGCAGCAGAGCTGCTGTTCGTGCTATGTGTGTGTGCTGTGCTCACCTCTCTTCTACCTCTAGCCGTGAGTCAGTGCAGGGAGATCGAGGGCCAACATAGAATTGCATCCTTTCCAGGACGGGTATCTCATTATTGCTGTACGCCTGTACCATAAGCGCACTGCAGCTACGTTCCGACTCCTCCATTCAAATGCTACACTGCATATTAATAGGATGAATCCATTCTAGATGAGGTGGTGCATCACGAGTCTATTCCTCAAATTTGGTGGAATGTCTCTATTCCTTATACTAGTACTAATATGATTAGCTTACGAGGAATAAGATGACGATGGATCAGCCCATTCCATTCTAAGTCTAAAAAACAAAAAATCCATTCCATTCTACAAACCAAACAAAAAAAAAATAATCGACGCAAAGCGCAACGGCGCATCAAGACTCAGGACTGAACAACGCTTCGAGAACCGCTAGGGGAGAGGGGGCGCCTCTTACCGATGCCGGAGGCGCCGCCGGTAACGAGCGCCGACATGCCGGGCTTGAGCTCCATCTCGCCGGCGCGGGGGTGGGGTGCTGTGGAGCTGCTGAGGAATCGCAGCGGCGAAGTGCGAGATGCGAAGCGGGACGAGGCGATTGGGTACAAGTACAAGGCACCGGCAGGCACGCGGAACTGCCGAGGGAGAAGTGGGGGAAGGAGACGATGCCGCGGAGTTTATTCGGCGCTGCTCTCCTATTGAATTGAATATGTCCTGATTATCCCCTGCCGTATCCGCTTCGCTGTCCCGGTTTCCGTCTCCATTCGCGTGGTCTTGGTGACACACAGCTCGTTACCGGAAGCCCAAGCATGTGAAAGCCGTGCTCCAACGGTTTCTCTACCGGGCCGATAGTTTGCAGTTGAGCAGATAGTTCGTACCATCAGTTTATTTATGATTTCGTGCTCCAACGACAGGTTCCATGATTTACAGCACGGGAACAACGAAAGGAACTACAAGAGCTGAATGCAAGTCTATGGAAGTTCAAGAGAGGGATAGGAAGTACATGGACGGAAGAAGGGAACAAGAGATGGAGCACATACAACTGTTGATCAATATATATATGTGCATGTGTGCAAATTGAGAGTGAGCAAATATGTGTGTCAATAACAAATTATAAATTATGATGACTTCATCGATCTTAAGATTTTTATTGGTCCAATAATTCTCATTCGATAGGACAACCAGGAGGACTGAAGCTCCTATTGAAACCAGGGCAGTTGCACCAAACAACCAAACAAAACTAAAAATACAATTACAGAAGTTCAAGAAACGAAAAAGGAAATGAGAAAGATAAGCCCTATTACACAAATTGCTCTGGCCATGAATCAATTAGGAGGAGAATTTTTTTCTTTGCGTGCAACAAAAGTAGACCAAAAGACTTGCTTCAAGATCATCTTGCAACTTAAGTCCTGTCTGGCATAGCTCACCTTCACTAGTAAAACTGTTTATTTAGAAAATAGTTTCATAAGCAACTTTCTAAATGAAGCTGAGCTATTTTGGAAAAAGTGTTTGGTAAAATAGCTTCACCAACTACTTCTTGCATAGATAGGAGAGAGAAATGAGGAAAAAACTATAATAAGAACAGTAAAAAAGCTATAATAAGCTACTTTTTCTGTGTAAATAAGCTGTAAAAAGCTATAAAAACCCATTAGGGGTGCATCTAGGGGGATGACAACCAAGACTTTATACCTGGACATTGTCGCTCTCGTTAGGGTTTGAGTTTTGTTGTGTTCTTATTTTTCGCGCGAAACAAATATCATTTGCTGCAATTATGACGACCAAGATTTCTTGTTGTGAACCGAGGCCCCTGTTCTTAATCTTGTTCACATGTGATGATTATCCTTACGAATAAAGACTTGAACTCCTTCTCAGTATCATAAGCTTTATATTATTTGTAATTTTAGATTGTGTTCATCATGTTTTTGCTTGTGTTCTCGATTCACCTGTAGGAAAGACTTCTTGATGAGGTCAATCGTGTTGTGCTTGGTTGATAACCAACAAAGCGGCCATGTAATAGTTGTGGGAGTTTGTATCAATTTTGGTTTGAAGCCTAGATCGTGAACATTAAGTTTCGACCAATCGACACTATCTTACCTATCGGAAGATCGAGTCTCATCTACATCAGGCAGGACAATTCCTAGATCCATTTAAAGACTGGGTGTGTCCAACTAGAGCCCATAAGATGACGATAGGCCCTATTGGAGGAGAATATGAAGCTACCCCAAATTCTAGAGGGAGTTTTCCATTTGCTGAAATTGGTTGAATGCCTCAAGGGACACAGGGAGGTTAAACAAATACGAGATTTGGAAGACATCTAATAAGGACTAAGGCAAAAGCAAGAGAGATGTTCAACTTCTTGACAAAGAAAGAAAGTTTAGGGAAAGATAGCTTCACTTGTCCTTGCTAGCATCATCCCAAAGAAGACATGAAGAACCATTTGTGACTATTGGGCACCATACCTTTGAATTTGTCCAGGAGCTTCAAATTATCTTTCTGCCAGAAGGATCCCCTCATGATATGTCTTGATAATTTACTATTTATGTAATATTTATCCCTGATGAAATAAACCCCAAGGTATATCAGCCTTGTTAAAAACTTATGGGGATTCTTGATTAGATGACCCTCTTTCGAGTTCTGATGTCAAGAACCCCTAAACCACCTCCCTCCTTTGGCTTTGTGACCAAGTGACAAGCTTCCTTGGCATTGACCCTATTGTTTCTTTCGTCCCCTTCACAAATAATGTTTCCTATATTTATCAACCTACTCTCTTATGGTGACATGAAGAGAAAAGGTACTCATGAAGAAGGTTTAGTAGGACATTGAATACCGAATTGGTGAGTTAGAGCCTTCTAGCTTGGGAAATGAACAAAGATGTGCTAACTAGTCTTCTCTCACATCTACTAACCAAGGGCAAATAATCCTCAATTTTTAGTTTAGTTAAGCCTAATGGCAGCCTCGAGTATGTAAAGGGAAGGTTCCTTGTGGTGCATCCAAAAGTAGCAACTAGGTGTTGTAATCTCTAATCAAACATGCTGATTGGCACCATCATGTACTTTTGAAAATTAACTCCTAGTCTAGTGGAAAGTAGCGAAAGAGTTAAGAAGAGCCTTTAGGATGAAGAGTTGCCAACCACAACCTTTCATGATGACATGAGAGTCATCAACATACCATAGAATTGGGACATTATTAGAGTATTGTAGTGGACTTGAGAGATTTAGTAGTCCTTGATCCTTTGCTTTGTTAATTATGGATTGGAGGAGGTATACAACGAAGACAAAAAGAAGATAGGAAAGGGGGTCACCCTACCTAACTCCCCTTCTACAGTGGAACGCCTTTTCTAGGGTGCCATTCAGAAGGACTGAAGAAGTACCATGCTGAAGGTTAGTTTCATCCAAAAAATCCACTTAGCTTTGAAGCCCTTTTTCTCCATGATGTCAAGCATTGCCACATGCTCTATTCTATCAAAGGCTTTCTCAAAATTGAGCTTCAAGATGACTAGCTCTTTCCTAGATTTGTTGTATATGTATAGATACTCAAAAGGACAAAGCCAAGCATTCCGAATGGACCTGGTGTTGATAAAGCCATATTGGTTCACACGAATTAGCTTGGTGATATGAGGTTGCAATCTATTGGCGAGAAGATTGGTGATGATCTTGACAGAATTCAACAAGGAAATTGTCCTAAGTCATTGATTCTTGTTGGCCGTCCATCTTTGGAATTAGGGTGATGTAGGATCCATTGATGCTTTGGAGGCAAATCTCACTAGTGTGGAAAGAAAGAGGTTGTAGAAGTCCCGCTTGATTATGGGTCAACATTTCTTTAGGAATTTATTATTGAAGCCATCTGGTCCTAGAGATTTGTCTAAACGCAAGCGCCTTATAATATCATCAATTTTATGAGTGCTAAAGGGTTCTAAGTAGCCAGGTTAAGTCCTTGGGCTAGAGTGTATTCGGGTCACACTGCATTTCTTCAAAATTGGAGGAGCCCAATCTCTCCTTGAAATCATTCAATATTGAGATATGCTTTTTGGGAGTGATCATAAACCAGGAAGCCTGATGGGTCAGAGAGGTGCTGATGAGGTTTGTTTTGTGCCTTATTGTTGCATTGACATGAAAGAATCTCGAGATTTGTTCTCCAAGCTTTACCCATTTAATAGTCCCTCTTTGCTTCCAACAGATCATCTGCTACTGGAGCAGAGTAGCTAGTTTCTGATTGAGAATATCTTTGAAATTCCACTATTGTAAGGTGAGGTCTCTTCATTCCTCTAAGGATTCTAACCGAGAGATGATAGGCTCAACGTTGGAAATTGTAGACTTGAGGTTTAATAGCTGGGATTGCAAAGCTCTAAGATTGCATTTGAGGGCTTTGAACTTCGTAGTTAGGAGCATAGCTGCACCAGACTAGGGAAAAGGTCCATTCCAAGTGCTTGTAACTAAAGGAAGGAAACTTTCATGACACATCCAACAATTCAACTTGAAGATCTTTCCTTTTGAGATGGAAGTCTTGAATTCAATCACACATGACCAGTGGTATATTTCCATGACAAGAGACTGAGCAACTGTACTAGGGTACCTAAGAGTCCAAGGCTCCAAGCAGGGGAGGAGAAGAATACTTTGTAAAAAAATCAAACATGGTACACTGTTTCATGTAGAAAAAAAACTAATACTATTATCTAGAATGATTTGTTTTTAACTTGAAAGAACCTGTGTGAGGTCTGACAAGTTTTTTGAAAAATGTAACAAGCACATATGCAAATGTTCTGCCATATACATAACAAACTTTAGAAAAATAAGATGCATAGAAGAATCCTATCATGGCAGGTATTTGAATGTAACTAACGGTGAAACAGATACATCATACAGCGACGGAGCCAACGGTGGGGCTGGTGGGGCTCCAGCCCCCCCTACGGCCGTAGAACCCACGTAGCCCCCCTTAGCTCCTCCTACAAATTTTTATCACTAATGGTCTTTAAGAAGGGGCTGAAGTTATCTTAATGTAGCAGAAGCCTCTCTTAAATATTTTTCTAGATTCGTCAGTGACATCATACATGCAGTTCTTCACAGTTTCGGACGTACTATTGTCATATTCTTTCTTTATTACCACTCAAACTTATACAAATTCGGTGGAAATTATTTATCCACGTGCAGATCTGTGTATGCTCGATTGCTCATCGTGACTGCGTGAGGACCTATGTTACTATGTACGCTCATCATGCGGACCAAACGAGGGGATTTAATTTACCTGGTCACGTTAGTGCAAACAAGGAAGGAGGAGACGAAAAATATTTATTAGCATGATTGACGTTGAGATTATAGAAGTTCCTTTTTATATTTAAGATTATTTATTAGTTGCTTCATCTTATCTAAAAAATTAAGTGCTGCGGTTCTTTTAGAATATTACCTTCTAGAAGGTAGCTCCGTATAGCAAAAAGACCAGGGCATTGGGTGATTGGATGCATAGAATTTGTTATCCTATTTTAGTTTGTTGCACACCAGAAGTATGATCCTCCGCTACAGGCTTACAGCTAATCACCCTTTGCTCTTGCTCATCATCACTCGATTAACGACCATAATCCGGAAGCTCATCCACAAATTGGTTTGCAAAAAAGAAAAGCATCAGCTAGTAGTCCAACTGACGAACTGAATGTCTATCACGCAACATGGATCGTCCCAAAATCAGGTTGCAAGTCGTTAGCCAAATCATGAACGTACACCGGTACACGACGCGGGGCGCGGGTTCGCGGCGCAGATCCGGCGGCACACGTGCGGCCGCCGCGCGCGCTGGACGGCAATGGGCCTGGCCGCCGTCCTTGGACTTTCTCAGCACGGCAGATCCTTGTCGCATTTTTTAACGCCTCAATGCACACCAGCCTATACCCACCTGGGATCAAAGGTTCATCAATATCAAAGTGGTCGCGTTTCGGAACGTGCTCCACATCCACCTGACGGAAGCCACCTGCTACCGTTCGCGTACGCCTGACCCCGTCAAACACGACCAGCTGGGCGTAGCAGCCGCCCTCACCACAACCATGAACAAAAGCCGGCCGGCCTTCTCGGGTTCTCAGACGAGACCAGCTCATCCGAGGAGCACCAGCTTTTCGATTGGAGATTTTCTACATTTTTACCTGGCGCGAGTGGCACGTGTAGGGGCGGACGGGCAAACGAGCCCGTTTCGAATCGAATCCAAACTGCATTGCGTGGCCGTGCCGATAAAATCGGAACGGCCGCGCCCATCGAGCGATCTCTCCTTTTTGCCCTCCACTCCAACAAAAGTCCTCTAAAACCACCCTGACCTCGTCGTCTCTCTCCCAATCAAGCTGGTGGTTTGGCTCCGCTCACGCACCGCGTGGCGACCACGATCGCGTACTCCCCTCCCGCTACACCATAACCCGCGGGGGGCCTTTTTCGCTGCGCGATCTCTTCTTCAGTCATTCCGGGGGCGCTTGCGTACGCGGCAAGGGAGTCGCCAGCAGCCGTACGTCTCAAAGCAGAGTCCGATCGACGGCCGAGGGTTTTGAGAGGAAGCACCCCGCGCGGGACCGATGGCGATGGCGGCGGCGGCGCCGGCGGCGTTGTCGCCGGGGACGGTGCCTTTGGGGGTGCTGCTGCGGCGGGAGGTGACCAAGGAGCGGATGGAGCGGCCGGACGTGCTGTGCGGGGAGGCCAACCGCAGCCGCAAGGGCGAGGACTTCACGCTGCTCCGCGCAGACGCCGGCCAGCGCATCCCCGGGGACCCCTCCACCTCCTTCTCCGTCTTCGCGGTAACCCACATTGCTCTTTGCTGTCCATGTCCAGCAGATTCTGGGGAGTAGAGATCTCGTTCGATCGCCTACTGGAGTTGAGTCGGTCGTGGGGGGTTTTGGGCATCCGCCTTTTACGTGGCTGCCACTACGCGCTTGCTTTTCGCCTTTTCCTGTTGGCAGAGTCATTTCGACTTTTTAGTCAAGAAAAGAGAGATAGTTGTTGCGTTTTTTTTTTGTGTGCGCATAGGCCAGTGCATGCATGGTGGAAGCATGACGACTGTGAAAACTTTTTTACCTTTGATTTGATCATAAGCATGGTATCTTAATTATGTGATGTTATGTTGTTATGAAAAAACCTATCAGATTTCATCTCTTGCTCTGTTTTGGCGATAGCTTGATGATGGTACACCGTTGATGACTGTTTTCTGATAGCCATCTGATGATTGCCAATTGTGCTTTGTTGATTGATAGCTTTTCGATGGGCACAACGGATCAGGAGCTGCCATATACGCAAGGGAGAATCTGTTGAAGAACGTCTTGCGTGCCATTCCTACATGTTTCTGCAGAGAGGAGTGGCTTGCCGTGCTCCCACGTGCGCTTGTTGCAGCGTTCGTCAAGACCGATAAAGATTTCCAGGCAGTAGGTAAGTAAGTCCTATTATTATTGTTCAGCTTAGTGTTTTTAATAAGAGATACTGAAGGCACGTTTCATTGAATTTATTTAGTCCTTAATAAAAAGGCATATATTGCTTAGGCAAATACATGTTTTCTTTACTTCTTTTTAAAGCCAATGCAGTGCACAAGGTGTACTATTTGTCAGTATCTCTTTTCCTGCGGGAATAGAACATATATGAGAACTTTGTTTATAGTTCAGAATTTCCTTTGGTAACTGCTTTTCCTGTTTCAAATGTTTCTGAGACATTTTCTTTACTGTTTCAGCTGAAACTTCTGGTACAACTGTGACATTTGTGATAATAGACGAGTGGGTTGTGACTGTAGCATCTGTCGGTGATTCACGTTGCATACTAGAATCTGCCGATGGTTCAATTTATTTTTTATCAGCTGATCACCGCTTTGACTCCAACCCAGATGAGTAAGTTTTGCTCCTAATGTTATATTTATTTTTAACAATTGTTCGATGTTTATAATCTTCCTATTTTTCAGGGTCAAGCGCGTGACAGCATGTGGGAGCAAAGTTGGGAAAATGGACATTGTCGGTGGTCCAGAGGTTTGTGTCTCTGTCTCACACTTAACCTGTGCGCTCCTGAATGGATTTTGTGTATGTTTGGCGTATGACCTACCGTGGTGATGGTTCCCAATTTCAGCAGTTAACCATAACTCCATGATTATATTATTGAATTTGCTGTGTTCAAGTGTACTCCAAATGGTATCTAAAATTATGATAGAAATTAAAAGCTTGTGCAGTGTGTTTCAGTCCTATGGTAGTTTATATGGTGCGCCGAACCATTTCACCATTTTTCTTTATTTCATGATATGACTGCCACTCTCTTTGGTCTTGCTAATTGTTTGACCCAAAGTATTAATTCTGTTTTCGTTTGAAAAAAATACTGCACTATGGTTTCAATCTGTGACTTTAATTAGTGCAAGTGAGCAACCTTTATCTTATTCAGACACTGCAAATTCATCTGCCTCTAATGCAAATATCATTTGTGTTTAATCCATTTTATTGCTCTCCTGGTATGTTTGGTCTCCTTGTTTTTTTTGTTATATAATATGTGAATTACATTGGAGCAAATATAAGTTCATCTTTTAACTTTTCAGGTTGGTCCTCTAAGATGTTGGCCAGGTGGCCTGTGTTTATCTAGATCGATAGGGGATTTGGATGTTGGTGAATGCATCATTGCTGTTCCTCATGTTAAGCAAGTGAAGGTTTGTTCACCTGAAAATTCTGCTCTACACCTACAACTTCCCAACATTACATGTGCCATTATATATGTCCATTCACGGTTAGATATCAACTTAATTAAGTCTCCCCTTCAAGATGGCGTCATCATGTAATGTAAATAATTAAACAGAAATTTTAGTTCTAGTACTTGTATCGCTAATTTAATCATGACCACCGCAGTTCATGACCCTGTGATGTTGTTCTTTGTATCAGCTTTCTAATGCTGGAGGCAGAATTGTCATTGCAAGCGATGGTGTATGGGATGATTTGACATGTGAAATGGCTCTTGACTGTTCCCGTGGGTTCTCATCAGATGTAGCTGCCCATCGAATTGTTAATGTAATTAACTCACATGCATTTTCCTTAAAAGTCATATTATTTCTTTGATTAATCTCAACAATCTGTGATCCTTGGTTCGTTATTTTTTTTTCTTCAGGAAGCAACCCGGCCTCGAGGAATCAGGGATGATACTACTTGCATCGTAATTGACATTCTACCACCAGAAAATATAGCCCCGATCCCGAGTCCTCCTAAGAGACCGAGCAGGATTGCATTCAATAATATGTTTCGGAGAAGATCTCTGGATGTTCCCTTCAAAACAAATAGATCAGAATATGCTGAACCTGATGTGGTGGAAGAAATATTTGAAGATGGCTCTCCGATGCTTTCTAAAAGGTAACATATAACGAGCTTAACAATTTTCTGTTTCACCTTTTCACTTGTATTGTATTTAGCTATAAAAGTAACATCATTGCATACAAATATAGTAGATTTATCCTTGATTTTTGAAGGCTGGAGAAGTAGAAATGTCAACTTGAAATCATTGGAGTACTAGCATCAATGTAATTGTGATGGAGATGTCCTTATGTGTACCACTGCATCAATGTAGAGTAGATCTGGTTCTATGATTGTGTCCTTATGTTTATGGCAATGAAAGAGACATATTTAGCTTATGCACACTCGGCTGGTACAATTACTATGGTACTCCACTAGATTGTCAGATCCTGTTGTCTGCTAAAGGATCTTAGGACTTGCAGTAGTAATTATTGGATACAGAAAATGAGTTGGCACTGCTGCTTGACGGTATCAGCCACAGCCCCGTTTTTGTTTCCATATATGCTAAT
>Ga0182004_10002021_pt1 | contig 15519 bp, 14 predicted proteins | sample Sormic07211540_1_FD_120479 | JGI IMG/M metagenome (GOLD analysis project Ga0182004, IMG submission 120479) | Endophyte microbial communities from Sorghum bicolor roots, Mead, Nebraska, USA - 072115-40_1 MetaG | ecosystem: Host-associated > Plants > Roots > Unclassified | place: USA: Nebraska...
CATAACGGTGGCAGCTGCGACCGGGACAGTATACGACATCCTGGCCAAAACCAACCTACCGCGTGGTCTCATCCCCAAGGGAGTGCGCTCTTATGATCTCAAACCCGACGGCAAAGTAGAGGTGACCCTCCCACGAGAGTGCAACTTGTTTGTCCCCCTCGGTGGCCACTGGCCAGAAGTACAAGTTTCAGTTTGCTAGTACCTTCGGCGGAATTATCCATGACGGGTCCATCACCGAGGTGTACGGTGTGAATCTGCAGGTCAAGTTCGCTTGGCTTGGAGTCAACCAAGTCGTCCGCGCCGGCAGCCAGCTCACATTCCATGTCCAGACGTTCACACAATCATTCCCTGTCAGCAACTTTCCTGTGAGCCCCTCGTGCAGCTGACGCAAAGATGGATCCACTGCAGGAATTTCATGGTGGCAGCCCTGGCGTCAGGTGTAGTGTCCTAGTGTGTTAGCGTAATGGGATGCATGAAATTGTTGGGACTGTAAAAGAGATGCCCAGTTTACAAGGGTGAATAATTTGATCGATCTGAGTCCTAGCCCATGTATCCGAGATGAGGAAATGCTTAATTATGGATGCAATTCCGGCAGAAAAAATAATTTTACGAATCTATATGATAATTGATATAAAATGATAGGATAATGCAAATTTATCATTCTGATAAAGTAGGGTCCAACAATATACTGAAGTTGGTTCTAGAACTATAGATAACATAACATCTGAATTTTAAGGTCTTGGGTAGAAAAAACAAAAAGGAGAAATTTTATACAGCTTGGAGAAAAAACAAAAAGGAGAAATTTTCAGTTGATCAAATTATTATTGTTATGGAATATTTTTGGATGGTGGTCAACACAAGCAACTGCCCCTTGGCAGCAGGGACGGAGCCAGGAATTGAGGATTTTTAGCTTGAACCAACAGGCTTAAAGAAACTATGAATCGTTTTCTCCTCTTCATATCAACGAATCGAAAACAAGATTTGACTATTTGAGATACAAATCAAGTGATTAGATTAAATAAACTATAAACAAGTGCTCTTTAAAATGAGGTTGTATTGTACTGTAAAGAAGAACCGAAGAAAAGACACAAAGTGACAAAGACAAAAGGCAAGGGTGGAGGTGAAAGGCAGCATGCCTGGGCATGGACGTCTGGCCATCTGGGCACTGCACCGGCAATGTTGACATCGCGACTCGTGAACTCGCGACAAATCGGAGGTGGTGGCGGTCTGCTCGTCTCATGGCTCGGCTGCTTGGCCAATGTGTTATACCATTGGCCGCCGGCGATCATCGGGACGTGAGTGGAACGCGGTGAGTATTGCGGACAACGACGAGCAAAGGAACACCTCTGTCTTACTGATAATCAAAATAGTCTTTACACGCAACAGGGTCCTTATATGACACACCGTTGGCTGGCACGAAGGCCCCACTAGTCATAGAGTATTGCTTAAGTATAAACAGTAATCACTAGTTCACACCATCTCCCACGCCTAACGTAATCTGGTAGTGCGCGATCACCCCTGGGTCGTGACAACTCCCCCGCCCGAAGAATCTGCTTGCCCCCAAGCAGGCGCTAGTGGAAACCGAGCCTTGAGGACGTTGTAATCTTCCCAAGTAGCTGATGCAGGTGACAAACCAGACCACTTGATGAAAACATGTGGAACAGCGGTGTTACCTTTTCTTACCAGACGACGCTGCAGTATCAGTTCGGGCACCACATTCAATGCCAGGAAGGTCAGAGTAAACTGGAGTGTAATCCGAAAGAAAGGGTTTGAGCTAGGAGATGTGAAAGACCGGATGAATTTCACTGTGAGGTGGCAGCTCAATCTATAAGCAATTGCGCCAACCCTCTCGATCACCTTGTAAGGTCCAAAGAACTTGTATGAAAGTTTTGGATAAGGACGACTAGCAATAGATGATTGGGTATAAGGTTGTAACCTTAGTAATACCTGATCCCCCATGGAAAACTGTGGGTCAAACCTCTTCTTATCAGTCTGGAGCTTCATACGGTTCTGAGCTGGCTCCGGTCTTTGTTTCAGCATAAGGAGATGGGCTTCTCGGTTACTTATGACCTCAGTAACCTCTATTGGTGTATCTTGAGAAGGCACCGGATTAGCTTCCAGGTTGGGTTCATAGCCAAGCAGGGCTTTGAAAGGGGAACACCCAAGCAAAGTGTGGTAGGAGGAATTGTACCATAACTATGCCAATGATAACCAAGACTTCCATGGCTTCTCGAAATCTTGTACTTAACACCTCAAGTACATCTCAAGACACTGATTAATACGCTCGGTTTGACCATCTGTATGAGAGTGGTATGCAGTGGAAAGGTTGAGTTTGACCTTGTAAAGCTTGAATAGGTGTTGCCAAAATGCACTAACAAAGATCTTGTCTCTGTCACTCACAATGGTTTGTGGAATACCATGTAACTTGATAATGTTGGGCTACAGCTGCTGCAGTGTATGGATGTTTCAGGGGAAGGAAATAGGCAAACTTGATCAGCCTATCCACAATGACCAAAATCACTGTATAGCCCTCGGATTTAGGCAATCCTTCCACAAAATCCATGGATAGGCCTTGCCATACACTAGCTGGTATGGGCAATGGTTGCAGTAACCCAGCAGTATGAGTGTGTGAGTGTTTGATGTGTTGGCACACAGCACACTGTTTAACATAATTATCCACATCAGGCTTCAAACCTTTCCATACGAATAACTTTTTTAATCTATGGTAAGTGGCATTCACCCTAGAATGACCTTCAATTGCTAATGAATGAAAGGCAACAATGAGCTTTGTTTTCAAGGCTGAGTTATTGCCGATCCAAATGAGTTGTGTCCTTTTCTGATAAGACCCTTGCCCAAAGTATAACCTTGAGCATTGGGGCTGCTGATGGCCAACTGAGAGAGTAATTCATGAGCCTACACATTAGTAGCATAGGAATTAAGCACTTCTTGAACCACTGTGGTTGCACTAGGGAAACAGCCTGCAGAACATCATGTGTGGTACCCTAGACAGGGCATTAGCAGATATATTTTCCCTACCCTATGTGTAAATAATCTTGAATTGGAGCCCCATAAGTCTGGTCATGGCCTTTCACTACATTTTAGAGTGCAGATTCTATTCATTCAACTAGGACAAGGAAGCCGGTAAGAATTTGGAATTCCTACCTTTGCAAATAAGGCCTCCACTTTTCTAGAGCCATAATGAGGGCCAAAAACTCTTTCTCATATATTGACAATTGCTTATGCTTCTCTCCTAGAGCTCTACTGAGGAAAGGAATAGGTTACCCCTGCTGCATGAGAACAACCCCAATACCCTCAACATAGGCATCAGTCTCCACCTGAAATTGCTTCTAAAAATTTGGTAAAGCCAGGATTGGTGTGGTGCTCATGGCTAGTTTCAGCCTATCAAAGGCTTGTTGTGGTTCAGGACCCCACTGAAATTGCTGGAGTCTTAGAACAATTATCATTGGTTTGGCAATAACCCCATAATTCTTCACAAACTTTCTATAATAACTAGTTAGACCCAAGAATGCTCTCAACTCAGTCATGTTGGTGGGTGTGGGCTAGTGCAGCATATCCTGAGTCTTAGCTGGGTCAGTTGCCACACCCTCATCTGAAATAATGTGTCCAAGGTATTCTAAAGACATTTGAGCAAATGCACACTTAGAGGCTTTGAGGTAAAACTAATTGCTTCGTAGGATTTCAAACACTTGTTGAATGTGCTCAAGGTGTTCATCCCTAGTTTTGCTATAGATCAAAATATGATCTAGAAAAACCAACACAAATTTCTTTAAATAAGGCTGAAGGAGCTGATTCTGATGAGGACCAGACCCGATCTTCTGAGAGGTAACCGATAAGTTTGATTTGTGGTGATCTCGACGTTGGCGATTCGGCTTTAAATCAGACATGATTCGAATCCTGCAACCGTTACACCACTGCTCTGTTGGATATCAACCAAGCACAACTTGATGGACCTCGCCAAGAAGGCTATTCCTGCAAGCGAATCGAAGAACACAAGCAAGAAAGTATAAACACACAATCTGAAATAGCAAATATGAGTTGAGCGAATATCAAAGAGGGTTCAAGAACTCGGTTCCAAAGGACTAATTGACACAGTGGAGGAGATCAAGAACGGGGCCCTAGATCACTATAAAAGAATTTGTCACCATAATTATAATGAACGATTCAATTTCTTGATAGAAAACTAAACTCTAATCAAAACCCAAGTCTAAACAGTGGCGGCTGCATCTAATATAAAATAGAGGCATCCTAGGGTTGGAGGCGACTAGGGAGAGGCACCCACAACTTGGGCTTAAGGCCCGACTCGAAACATTGCCAAGTTGGCCCAAAATAGGTGACGCAGCACATTGTCATGGTCATACAGATTAATCCATGAATGATCTGGAGCTGGGACCAGATCCAAAATGACGGCGTTGTCATCCCCTTTCGAGTCCAAGTTCACCTCGTTTCGATGTCGTAGGAAGAAGTTATGATCGAAACACTGACAACGTGTCTACTGAATTCGAGAGTGACGTGGTAGCTGAGTTGGAGATGAATTGCAACTTGAGAAAGACGATAGTGTCAACGTGTCCAACGTAGCGATGTCCTCATCATCCTTCCCTTCTTGAATTAGAGTCGTCCTCGACTCCATCTTGGTGATGTCCTCATCATCCTCTCCTTCTAGAATCAGAGTCATCCTCGACTCTTCCCCATCAGTGAACTCTTGTAAAAGGTTAGTGACGGCAGGCAATGCACAAGATATAATAAGTTGACAAAACATAGTATAACATGGTGCATCTGGATTATCACATAACTCAACAGTAGCAGAAGTTGTAGCAAGTAAAGCACCTCCTTGTAACTTAATCCCATTATTTTTATCAATGTCTATTGGAGGTTTATTGTCTCTTTAGCATGTTTAACAATATCCATAGGTGACAAAGGCAGTAAAGTAATTTTTCTTGTCCTTATGCACGAGACTGTATGTATTAGTTCTACCATGGTGTAAAGCATCATTATCAAATTTCTATAGATGTCCTAATAAAATTGAACAAGCTTGCATAGGTACAACATAAAAAATAGTAGTATCATGATAAATGCCTGTGAAAAAGCTAATGCAGGCTGATTTAGTTACCTTAGTCTTACCACTATTATTGAACCATTGAAGTTTGTATAGATACGAATGTTGTCGTGTGGTCAAGCCAAGCTTCCTAACCAAATCTGAACTCACCAAGTTGTTGCAACTCCTGCTATCAATGATGCTGAGAACATGACAACCCTGCACAATGAGGTACCTGTGGAACAAATTGTGGCACGGGATCTGCATCTCTTCTTCATGTCCCACACGTGAACTCAACACACGCTGCACAAGAAGGGTAGGATAGCCCATGGAGGTAGCCATAGAGTCAATGGCGATGGTCTCTGTGTCTTGATCGCCCTCGATGGAATCTACAACAATGTTAGCAGCAAGGGCTAAATCATCTTCAACATCACTAGCACTTACATATCCATCCTCGGTATCAATGAAAGCACGACGACTAGGGCAATCCTTCATGACATGTCCCATGCCTTTGCATCGGTGGCAAATGATTTTAGAGCTGGGTGAGGAGGAGCTAGTAGAAGCACATGGAGTGGCACTTTTCTTCAGCTGAGGGGGCTGCACATTAGACAATTTACTTACCCTAAAAGAAAATGCAGGTTGTAGATGGCTGTGGTGCAACAGAAATCTTGGGCGTCTCTGGCTCGGATCACTGCTGAAAATTCCTTCCATTGTTAGACCTGAAAGACTGGTATTGTTTGCGTCCCTATACTTTTCATTCTGCCTTAATAGCAAGATGATACAATTGGGAAAAATTACGTCATTCTTTGTAATCAAGAATCTTCTGGATATCATGATTTAAACCACCAAAGAATCTAGCACTAGCATTAGCATCATCTTCATTTACACCACAACATGCTGAACCAATAAGCAATTCTTGATAGTATGCTTCTACTCCTTTATTTCCTTGTTTTAAAGTTTGCAGTTTAAGATATAAATCACGTTGATAATAAGGAGAAACAAAATGATATTTCATACGTTGTTTTAAAGCATTTCAAGTTTGAGGCACGACAGCAGCATTATTAGCATTGCAAAGATCACTCTACCAAAACAAAGTAAAATTAGTAAACTCACTGGTAGTAAGTCTAATTCTATGCTTAGCATGAACATTATGAGAATCAAAGTTTTGTTGAACAACAAGCTCCCAATCTAAATATGCCTCAGAATCAACATTACCAGCAAAAGGAGGTAGACTAAATTTAATTTTAGCAAAAGGATCATTATTACCATGATTATTACCTCCCATACTGTGACGATTGAAGTTGTAGCGGCGACGGTTGCATGCATCAGCATCAGCATCAGCATCCGCATCAGCATCCGCATCTTTATGATTAGATACATCTCCATCTGCATCACCATCTTCATCATCACCATGATGAGATGGAGAGCGTTGCTCAATCTGTTCAATGCGGGTGACCAGATTATTCATATTGCGCATCAGCTCATTCATAAAATTGTGTTCTTCAGTGATGAATGTTGTAAGTTCACCCTTGGACACATAATTATTGAAATATGTCAGAGATCCTACCATTGTTAGAAAATAGGAAAAGGCAACACCAAAGTATTTTCCCTATCAACTAAGAGGAACCAAAATGTGGTGGTGGTGAAAGTAGAATGCAAAATCAGAAGTGGCTTACTGCCGTCTTACAAGTGTTCTTACCAAAGCTAAACAGAAGAAAAATCAAATTGGCAAAGCAATCTGTTGTTGAGCATGGATAACAGTTGCAAGATAAATCTGTGCTGATAGAAGTATATGTGGAGCTTTGGAAATGCACACTATGAACAACAAGGATTAGCAATTAACGAATACAGATTTAGCTAAGTTCAATAAGTATCTAGAGAATAAATCATAATTGCTGGTTAAGACGTGTCTACACGTAGCACAACAAGGTGAAACAAAGTATGATGGAAAGAACTCAGCAAGCAAATAGGGCGGATTTTTTCTTTTTCCTCAATTTACCCCGAATTTTCTCAAAAGACACTAGTAGGAATCAATTTTTTTTATATTTTCACTATTTTTTTATATTTTCTTTGAATAAGGATCACAAAAGATGTAACCACAAAAATTGACACATACAACTGAGGTGGGATGTGGTCAACAGAAATTCAGCAAGTTCTTTGAAAGCGTGCAAAACCCTTCACAATTTTTTATTTATTTTTTTAAATCTTTTTGGCAATTTTGATGAAACTGAACAGGGTGAAGCCTAGTTGGGTTCGGTTCAAATAGTGTCAAGAAACTGCTATAAAAATTTCAGATTTTTCTGATAAACAAGCAAAAAGTTATGCCTGTTTTACTGAAGGCGGCGGTAGCAGGTAGGACAAAGCGTTCCTAAACTCAACACCGATCACAGGATGAATCATCTCTGTGACTAACAATAATAGGTATTCACCTGATAATGTAAGGAGGGCTACGATGCAGACAAAATAATAGCGACTAGCAACCTATCCAGGGTTAGCGCGATGGCAAGAGATCACACAAGGCGGCTAGCGGCGACAAGTCGAGTAATATGGTGGCTTCGACTTGTTGTTTGGAAATAGTGGATGGGATAGCGGTGGAAACTAAGAACAGCAACGGTGCAATTGACCTACGACGGCGAACATAATCAAAACCAGCAACTAGACTCAACCACGGACACAAACTTAACAAAGCAAATCTGAAAACAAAATTGCAAGGCACAACGGGTGATAGGACAGCAAAAATCGAAATATTTTTTGGACTTTTTTGGACTGTAGGTAATGAACAAATATGAATCTAGAGCAAACGAGACTATACCTCATGATAAACCTAAAATATCTGATACCAATTGATGAGAACCAGACCTGATCTTCCGAGAGGTAACTAGTAAGTTTGATTTATGGAGATATCGACATTGGTGATCCGGCTTCAAATGAGACATGATTTGAATTCTATAACCATTACACCACTTCTCTGTTGGTTATCAACCAAGCACAACTTGATTGACCTCGCCAAGAAGGCTGTTCCTGCAAGCGAATCGAAGAACACAAGTAAGAAAGTATAAACGCGCAATCTAAAATTACAAATATGAGTTGACGCGAATATCAAAGAGGGTTCAAGAACTCGGTTCTAAAAGACTAATCGACACAGTGGAGGAGATCAAGAATGGGGCCCTGGATCACTATAAAAGGATTTGTCACCACAGTTATAATGAACGATTCAGTTTCTCGATAGAAAACTAAACTCTAATCCAAACCTAAGTCTAAACAATGGCGGCTGCATCGAATATAAAAGAGAGGCGTCCTAGGGTTGGAGGCGACCAGGGAGAGGCACCCACAACTTGGACTTAAGGCCCAACTCGATACATGGCCAAGATGGCCCAAAATAGATGACGCAACATATTGTCATGGTCATACAGATTACTCCATGAATGATCTGGAGCCAGGACTAGATCCAAAATGACGGCGTCGTCATCCCCTTTCCAACGAGTCTAAGAGCACCCCGTTTCAATATCGTATGAAGAAGTTATGATCGAAACACTGACGACGTGTCTACTAAATCTGAGAGTGACGTGGTAGGTGAGTTGGAGATGAATTGCAACTTGAGAAAGACGATGGTGTCGACGTGTTCAGCGTGGCGATGTCCTCATTAGATTCATTACACACTGAAATGTTGCTAGGGCATTAGTGAGGCCAAATGGCATAACCCTGAACTAGTAATGACCCTAATGGGTTTTGAAAGCATTTTTTTCCTCATCCTAGGGTAGCATTCTGATCTGATGATAACCAGATCTCATATCTAGCTTAGTGAAGAACTTGGAACCAGCCAATTCATCCAAAATCTCCTCTACAATTGGCATTGGAAATCTGTTCTGGATTATGAGGGCATTAAATTTCCTGTAATCCACACAAAATCTCCATTGTCCATCTTTCTTTTTGACCAACAACACTGGGGAAACAAAAAGACCATGGCTATGAGTGATTAAACCAACATCCAATAATTGCTTCACCTGATTTTCTATCTTTGTTTTATGTTGTGGAGAATAATGATAGGGTCTGGCATTGACTGGGACAACATTAGGATATAGTGGTATAGCATGATCGTAGGCTCGATGTGGTGGCAACTGTTAAGGATCTTGAAACATATCAGCATATTCTAAGAGCATGTTCTTGATATCCTCTGGTGTATCAGGACATAACTGTGGTTGGGACACAAGAGTTGGAGTGTCCACCAAAACATAGGCCCAAAAATCATTACCTTGGATAAACTTAAAACATTTGCTTGGTAGAAATAGAGTGAAGTGAAACTGGTGGTGGTTTTTGTCCCAACAAAGTAACAAGTTGTGCTCCATGCTTGAATTGCAATGTTTTGGCTACCCAGTCACACTGCATAGGGCTGAACTGCTGAAGCCAATCACTAGAATTGCATCATAGGGAAGTTGATCTAGAACAATCATGTCCTTAGTGAATGTGTGGCCCTGAATATACCATTCCAGACTCTTGACCTGATTTGTTGAAGACATGCAGTTGCCAATAGCTAACTGTATGTTCTGCTGGGACATAGGCTGAGTGGGCAGATGTGCCATATGAACAAACAATGCTCACAAAACCGTGGCTACTACCCGTATCCGCAAGGATCAACATGGTCTTCTTCTGTATAGTGGCCTTCAACTAAATAGAATTTGCACCCTTAGTGCTTGATATAGCATTGAGAGGTAACTGACCAAAGTTACTGTCAACATCTCATCCACAGTCATTTCATTGAGTAATTCTTTAGGAATTTCCCTATCCAAGTCATTGACTACCAAAGAATGTAGGTGTGGTTTGTTGTGTTTAACACACACCTCGGCATGACTAGGCTCATACTTATCACCACAACCTAATAGATTGTTGGCCTTTTTGTAGTCTCGCAGTTGCTTGGCCTTATAGGTAGATGGGGTTTTAGCCTCAGGCTTTGGCTGTGGGCCTTTGGGTTTTGTTGGCGTTGCTGATACTTCAGTTTGCCCCTTTCAATGACCTTGTGTTGGATCTTTGCAATAACCATAGCTATCTCAGCAGTTGGTGGCCTTTGGGGCACGACAATTACCCTGATGTCATCTCTAAGACCTCTCACATAATGAGTAGCAAAGAATAGGTCAACATAGGTACATCCATGAATTGTTACATCGTACTGAAGAGATTTAAACTGAGTGGTGTACTCTTCCGCACTAGCGGTCTGCTTCAAATCGAGTAAATCATTGAGAGCAGATCTATGATCATTGGAACCAAAAGTAGCCTGAAAATCTACAGAGAACTTGGTCTAGTTAACACCCAGGTGCTGAAGCTTGTATGTCTGCCACCACTTTGCAACATTACCCTGCAGATGCATACTGGCAGCCTCCACCCACTGACTGTCATGCATTTGATATATGTGAAAGTAATTGAGACACTTATCGAGCCACACCTTGGGCTGAGTACCATCAGTTGTTGGGAAGAGCAACTTTGGTAGAGCATGGCGAGGCATCTTGTGAGACTACTGTGTGTGTTGAGGTGGTCTGAAATGGTGACTTCGACCAGGGCGAGCAGAATGTTTACCCTTGTCCACAAACATATTTTCAAACACATGATGATCATCATTTGTAACAACTGAACCGTCACTGAATGAAGCAGTATCATTCTCAAACTGGCGAACAGTTAGCTGGGCCACTGCCTAACCGTTGGCTTGAACTTGTTGAGATATATGACGCTGTTCAGCAGTACACTGGTCCACTTTCAGATTCGTTTCAGTCAACTGCTGCTTCATTTCTTGTTGAGTAATGCCCACATCATTCAGTTGCTTAGAAAGAAGATCCAAAAGATCACCCCAACGCTGTTCTTCAACCTCATCCTGTCCAGCCATGTGTTCTAGGAGGATTTGAGTCTAGGCCGAAGGCTTTGGTTGTTTAGATGACACCGTTGTGTGAAACTAGAAGCAGAACTGGAAGAACACATAATGTAGCAATAGGTTCAGCAGAGCCTCCCCTATCGTGTGCTACCCCAACACCCAACTCATGGAACTGAGGCTCAATCGAGGGATTTACCACAAAGACAACGCAAGTGATGCTTTCGACCATAAATTGAAGGATAGTTCCCCACCAAACGCCACCGCTACAAAATCGACTCTAGCTTACGGAATTTTAGACGGAGACAAGCGCTACGCAACCCTGGGCTAAGAATCGAAATGAGCTAGGGAGAAATCAAGAGCGATGTTGCAATGCTCACCGTGGTTCACGTCGCCGAACCGAAATCGATCGATGCAGTACCCTAGTCGAAGGCGATGTCACCATAGCCGGAGGTGCGCAGAGTTGCGCTGCTCCCAGGTCTCGTCGCGCCGCCGCAGTGTGCCCACTCGCGGTGTAGCTATGAGACCCCTCTCATGCCGCCACCGTGCGTTTCTGGTGGCTGGAGGACTAGATCAATCCAGCAGACAGTTGGTGGACAGGACTCGTATGGATCTCAATCGAACGCTATGGGAATTTGAGGCCACCGTAGATTCGATCGAGAAACGAGCTGGGTAGGTAGGATTGGGCCGAGGAAGAGCTGTCTCTGATACCACCTGTTATAGCTTCCGTCCGATGATTCCCGCACGTTGGTCTAGCGACGTGCGACGTCTATACTCCGTCCAGGTTCGAGCATGTTTGTTTCTTTCCTTTTTGTTTCCTTCCCTGTATAGTAGACTCGTAATTGATGTTTTCTTTCTTCTTCTTATTTTTTCTTTTAACTCATATACTAGGATGTTACGTTAGTTTCTCTTTTTTATTTTTTCTTATTTTTTATTATGTGTTATTTTACTCTAACTGATTATTTTATTTTTTTCATGTACATATTTATTTCTTATTATTCTTCTATATGTTTATCATTTCTTATTCATGTCTTGTGTGCTTGCTATTTTTTCATTTTTTATGTTATTATTGCTTTCGCTATAATTGATTATTTTGTTTGTTTTGTTTTATTTTATTTTATTTTATTTTTCTATTTTATATTTTTCTATTTCTTTCTTTTTTTTCCTGCCTCTTTTCTCTTTATGTTTTCTATAGATTTGTTTTATTTTCAATTTTTCAATTTTACCTTACTTCATTATTTTCTATATCTAGTATTTATTTTTTTATATTTCATGGTATGCTATGTTTTTTATAGATTATCTTTATTTTCTATAGATTTTTTTATTTTCTGATTTTAACTTGCTTTTTTTCTTGTTTTGTATCTTTCTTTTCACGCATGTGACATTTTTTATGTTCAAGTGATATATATGTGTGATATTCTATAATGTATTTTATAATATTCGTGTAGTACAGATGTGATGTTCACATAGTATACATATGATATTTTATGATGTATTAAGTGATGTTCACGTAGTATACATGTGATGTTCTATGATGTTTTTTTATGATTTTCACGTGTTATATATGTGATGTTTTATGATGTTCACGTGTTGTGCTATATGTGTCAGGTTTTATGATGTTTTTTATGTTCACGTGGTATACATGTAATGTTCTATAATATTTTTTATGATGTTCGCATAGCATACATGTGGTGTTCTATGTGTTTGATGTTCTCCTAGTATACAAGGTGATGTTCTAGAATATTTTTTTATGATACACGCAGTATACATGTGATATTCTATGGTATATTTAGTGTTATTTATGTAATATATATATGATGTTCTATAATATTTTTAATAATATACTATGGTATATTTTGTGACCACTCAGTATACATATGATATTCTAAAATGTGTTTTTATGAAGTTTGAAAAGTCTCTGTGACGTTCTTTTAAATTTTTTCTCAATTACAAGTTTTTATTTATTTTTTTCTTATGCTTTTTCTAGATTTTATAATTTTTATTTATGTTATGTATTTATTTTACGTATATTATAATACTAATTTCACCAATTTAAAATTAGAACACTATTTTTCTAAACCTAGAATATTTTTTTACGGAGACAGAACAATTTTTTCTGTGAACCAAGAACATCATCCCTTCTGAGTACAAAATGTTCTATCTTCATAAGCTAAATATTCGTTATTAAAATTTTATCTAAATATATCCATGTGGGATCTTGTTTTAAAGAATTTATTTTAAGAAACATAATAGTGTAATCGAAATTTAATTTGAATATTTAGCTTAGGAGTTATAACTTTTTTTAGTTTGTTTGAAAATTATCACTAGACATGACGTGGGTGTGCAGCTGTGCATGCACTGTCTGTGTATGCTCACCGAGAAAACAGTCTCGGAATCAGAACAAACGACGTGCGCCCTGGAACTATGACACGGGAAATATTGGACGGAAATCTAAATATTGGGCGGGAATCTGTCGGACACCGAATTCCCCTGTTATACCCTTGGCCGCCGGCGATTGCCTGGACCTAAGTGGAACACGGTGAGTATTACGGACGACGACGAGTAGAGGAACACTTCTGTCTCTCATTGCTTTATTGATAATCAAAATAGTTTGGAGTCTTTTACAAAGAACAGGAGTCCTTATATGACACACCTTTGGCTGGCACGAAGATCCCACTAGTTATAGAGCATTACTTAAGCATAAACGGTAATAGCTAGTTCACACCATCTTCACGCCTGACCTAATCTAGTAGTGCGCGATCACCCCTGGGTCGTGACACAATGCTCCTGCCATCCTACTCGTCCGGTTGGCTGCTGCCTGTTGCGTGTGGAAGATGAACAGCAACGAGTCAATGAAAAAGATGATGATCAATACGGACGGCCGACAGCTGATTGGAGCACGAAGAGTCACACCTCGTGCGTCGCGGCGTGTGGAACTGGGTGTAGTCGTGCATACACTGTAGGTTTATTGGACTGCATCTTTATATGATGAAGGCTGCCCCCTCAATTGCAGCCTTCATCATATAAAGGGCAGACCGCGCATAGAGAGAGAGGAAGAGGGCAGCAGCAGTAGGGTGCTGCGGCTGGCCCTGCGCGTGGTGGGTGGCATGGCAGCAGCTGGGCGTTGGCACGCAGGAGGCAGAGGAGGGCAGGAGGCCAGCGGGCAACGGCTGATAAGGGGGAGGGAGATAGAATTATAGGGTTTTTCCCTAGATTACTATTGCTTAATCTCAATAAATACATCGCTGTTATATTATAGGGAGGACTCGATCCGACTCGACTTGTCTCACACCTAATCCTATCTTCTAGACTCTTACTAATCCTAATCCTATCTTCTGCGTTCTGATGATATGCCTTCTCTGCCTGTTGCCTCATCAAATGTAGCTACTCAACATAAACTTGGCTGAAATTTGAGACAGATCTTTTGAGGGGTTTGGGTGCGAAAAATACTTGCCCAGATTGTAGCAGTCTTTATGTAGCAGTTCTGAATTATCAGTTTTCAGAGCAGCAACAGCTCTGTTCCATCCATCTTCAGTTCATAGCATAAGCAGTAGCACTTTTTTTCCCTATTATCTTAGTGCTTTGTCTCTGACTTCAGTGCAGGTGAACTCGCAAGTATTTTTCGCTTAGGCCTGAATAGCAGCTGCAGCAGCATGTTTCATATATACGTCTCAGAATTGTGAAAGGTCGCTTGTTGGCTAGAGTAACTAATCCCTCAAGTTTAATCGTTGCATGCTTACCTCTAGTAGTTATTTATTCTTTGGCTGATCGTTTCTCATGGAGTCAGTTGCATGGTTGCTTAGCTGTTGGTTACTAGTAGCTCTATTGCAGTTCGAATTCTCAGTACTAGTGCCTGAGGTTCAGTTCAGTTTTCCAGCTCAACTAGCTGTTGTTTATGAAAATATAATAACATCTTACAATATAATAGAAGATTGTCACTAGTTATTTTTTAGTGGAAAAATCTTTCACTTACTATTTGTTTCTAATTGCATAACTTCTCTTCATTGCACTAGCTGATCTGTGGTTCGATACTAATTAATACCAATGAGGGGTTACATGCTGTTTTCTTATTTGTAGGTTAGAGATGCACTCAGTCTACAGTTGAGCTATGGCTGAATTTTTGCAGAAAGGGTATTTTGATCTCTTTTAATAGTGGAAGCTGTCTGTTAGTGATTGGTGGAATTCTGTATTTTGTTGTATTGTCAATTTTGTGACATGCATTTTGTATGGATGTGAGGCATTCTTTGTATGGCTGGTACAGGTATGCTACGTATTGTATAAAGTATTATGTTTGGAGCAGCTATTCTATTGGAATGTGTAATTATCATTAACTTTGTAATTGGTAATGTGATTTATTATTTGTGATGATGATTCTATAAATGCGCTTGGGCAACAAGATGAGGTACATAGTGGGCTCAAACAATAAGTGGGTCAAATTTGTTTTTACGTTGTTTATTTTCGCCATGTCACGTGCCACGTCAGATGTGTGACATCAATATACATGTGTCGCTATCCTGTTCAATATACCATGACAAGTTTAGTGACAGATTGAAAAACGTGCAACGGCGTGGTACTAAAAAGAAAGTTTAGTGACAGATATTGCTGTCACAAG
>Ga0182004_10002022_pt1 | contig 15518 bp, 11 predicted proteins | sample Sormic07211540_1_FD_120479 | JGI IMG/M metagenome (GOLD analysis project Ga0182004, IMG submission 120479) | Endophyte microbial communities from Sorghum bicolor roots, Mead, Nebraska, USA - 072115-40_1 MetaG | ecosystem: Host-associated > Plants > Roots > Unclassified | place: USA: Nebraska...
AATTCTAATCTAACTACGCTAAGCATATAATCAAAGTAGACTAATAACAATATAATTGAGAACATAAGCAAATAGAATAAAGTCAATTCTGATATAATCAAATAGATCAAAGTCATATTCATAGTAGCAAGAGCTAATATGAATATCACAAAGAAGAATAAGAGTTTACCAAGAACGAAGATAGATCCAGACTCCAAGATTAATGACTCCTTCTAGATCTATTCCTATGTAGCTATGCTATAGAACTATAGAGATCTAATTGAGATGGTGGCTAAGAACCCTCAAGAGACAGATCCATTCGAGGGACCCCTCTCTGTCTAATCTTCTTCTCTTGATCTTCTTAAAGAATAATGAACTCTTCTCATGGGGTCAGGGTCATATTTATAGCCCCGTAGGAAGCACCGCAGCCCTCGAATCAAACCGACTTAAATGTATGCTCAAGATTACTCAAAGGCGGTGGAGGCAGGATCCACGAGGTGGAACATGATTGGTCCACCCGGCCGGGCGACTGCCCCTAGCATGTGGGGCGTCTGCCCTTGGCTGGTTGCCAGGGCCCCCACTTTGCAGGGTCACCTCCTCAAATCTTCTAGAGTATTCCTGAGTTGTTGTTTCATGTATTCTCTCTATGTAAATCTGACATGTGGACCTTCTTTTATTCTTATTCCGATAACCCCCTATAGAAATAGACAATTACCAAAACTTGTGGAATTCTGTTAGTGATAACCCCTATAGCTAGATAATATTTTGATTTTAGTCATTTCTCATGCTATGTTGACGGTTAAAAAGAGTACTTATCTACCATCAACAAACTTCCCAAGCTTACCTTTTGCTCGTCCCTAAGCAAAGATAGACTCAGTAATGGATCAGGAGTTGCTACAATACTTTCATGCCTCACAAGTACACATGTGTTCAAACAAGGACTCTCCTCCGGATTAGAGTGAACTATTCTAACTCAAGACTCACCCATATTACCTTTTACCATGGAGCTTATAGCTATCACTTAGGTCTTGGGCAGTCGAAAGACAGAACACTTAAGTCAAGCACTATGTTTCTCGCTCTTTGATCAACTATTACTCCAGAGTTTTTGCAAGATTTTCAAATAAAACTTAGAGATTCCTTGTATGACCCTTTCCAGTCTCTCATATGTGGTATTTTTGGATCCTCTCCAAGGCAAGTGAGTATGCCTTCTCTCAGAATGTGGTATTTATATCACTAAGGCATAGTTGCCTTCTCTCTCTCACCTTACTTCTAATTGGCTTATGTGGAGATCATAGGTGGGAAAGTCAATTCAAACCTACTTGCATGTATTGCATAGTTAAACCTTGGATCCAGAGAAACTAATTATAGAATCAAGTCATATGTGCATGTGAATGTAGTGAATGAAGTGAATGATGGCGATAATAGTGAGGGGTGATAACTGATGGTGAATATCTAATTCTACAATTGCTCGTTGGGGATAACATACCTCCCTAATCTAAGACTAAGGACTTGGCTATCTTTCTTTTCTTTTGCATTAGGACTTTTGTCCTCTTTCTTTATTTTCTCACATTTTTTAGAGATCAGCCAACCCTTTTAATAAACTGATAACAGTAGGGAGTATCAACTGAAATAACTAGAGCTTTATTGGATAAGTAGAGTAAGACATAACAACAATGAATATTTTTGGGTGTCTTCTCCCAGTGTAGGAGTAGAACATTTTCTAAGTGGATGTGCAATGTGTATGGATGAATGAATGTGTACTCCTAGGGTAGGAGCAGCATAAGTGTGTGTCTCCACGATAGAAACAACATAGAGTGTAGTGCGTATATTGTTGATATTAGATACACACATAGAGAAATCCGCAAGCGCAGGGATATCAGTGAGCACTTCACCCTAGAGATATTCTAGAGTATTGTTATTTATACTTTTACCACTGGGAGAAAGCGTGCATCAGACTAACCTAAATCTATACTTAACCCCTAGGCTTGCAAGACAAGATAGTGAGATATGAGCGATATAGAGAGAACTCCATCGTCAGTCTTGTTCTAACCTATGGTAAGCTGTGTAGATATTGTTCTAAGAGGAGTAACTAGAGAAAAGAGACACCTCAGAGAGTGCTTAACCCTAGTACCATATACCCTACCTTACCTCCTGACAGGACATGGATTACTGAGACCCAAGAGGATTGTCACTTCCCCCAAAAGGCTACCACAAATCCGGCTAGATAGGGAGTATCTACGAGTGTTCCTAGCCCAAGCACCACGCTTACACTACGAACGATTACTCTATTCCCAAGTGCAAGCGAATCAAGTAAACTCATAAACCAAAGAACAATAAGAACAATAACTTACTAGTATTAAAAGTTGAATTGCTGAATGATTCTAGAACCAAACCTCAGGTTAGGAGACTTGATCAGAAGATACGAAGAAGAAGGCACCGACAGGTCGGGCTTCCTCAACTCCTATCTTCACCCTATACTCTCTCAATCTCTCTTGTTGCTAAAACCCTAAAGAGACAGATCCATTCGAGGGACCCCTCTCTGTCTATCTCTCTCTGGAAAATATGAATTAGGGTTTCAGAGTTACATCTCAGGGGGGCAACCCCTTTATTTATAGCCTCCTAGGAATCACCATAGCCATTGGATCAAACTGACTTAAATGTGCGCTTAAGATTAATCCTCAAAGTCGGTGGAGGCTCATCTGCGAACTTCACTCTGATTGGTGGAGCTAGTGGGGCACGCGCCCCTAGCCCTTCGGGCGGCCTCCCAGTGCCTGGACCCAATTCGCTTCCCGTTCGGTCTGGAGCCTCCTCGAACCTTCTGGATTACTTTGGAGTTGACGTTCGTGTTATTCTCTCTATGTAAACCTGACATTTGGACCATCTTTGGTTATTTCCAGCTGACACCCTACAGAAATAGACAATCACCAAAACTCATAGAATTTTGTTAGTGATAACCCTATATCTACTAGGTGTTTTGCATATAGATCCATTTTCATGTCTAGTTGATGGCTAAAATTTGGAGTTATCTACCGTCAACATATATTTGGGTGGTACTTCCAAGAAAAGAAGTAGCACATAGTGAATGTGGTGGATGTAAGTGGTTGTGTACTTCTGAGAATAGAAGTAGCTAAGACCAATAGATGGAGAGCACATAATATTAAATTTAACTGCATGACTAGTTCCTTAGGGTCTACACAACTTAACTACCCTCAATGCTTATAGGTTGAAATATAAATGGAAGGTTTTCCTAATCTAGTAAGCATGAGTATTTGGATGTGGTAGGAATTTTAAACTCTCATCATAAAGGAACTCATCATGTAGTAATTTAATTTTTTCAAAATAAAATTCTCTAGAACTCTAGCATCTCTAGGAGCAGGATTAATAGCAGCTCAAAACCTTCCCATATCATATCCATCAACTACCTAGACTTAGATCAAGCAATTGCTACCCACAAGTTTTAGGCTCAGAGCAAATTCTAAGTTTAACAGTTGTGTCTAAAACTAGGAAGAGTACAAGGTTGAAAACTAGATACTTGTAAAGAATTATGGCAGAGCAACTTTTCATTATCTCCATATAAGAGTTTATTCTAGAGGTTCATTTTAATAGATTCTTTAAGATCTCTCCTAGCTAACAAAAACTAATTATAAAAGATAAAGAAATTTTTATTGGGTTTCTAAGATTATTTATGTTTTTATATTGTCATAGCGCACTAGGAATAGATGAGTAAGGGATACTTAGCTTGGTATACGCGGGTTGCTCTCCCGCAAGCTAGATGTTGACATAGTCTACTGAGGTTGCTGACGGGCAGTGAAGGCATACTGATCCTCTCTGAGTGTCGTGGGTACTTGCTGTCAGACACAACACTTGCCTAATGTAGATAGTACTTGATATGACCATACCAGCAAACAAGATGTGACAAGCTCCAAGTCAAGCTACAATCACTCAAGTTTTACCTACACCGATACCAGCCCAAGTCATTGTTAGACCGATTACACGTAATCGTGCAAAGAAGCTACAACAAGAGGTCCACGTGCTACTTTGTGAGATTTATTTTAACATTAATGAGAATTATATACTACCTAAGTGTTGTATCTTGATTGTACTCAGGTATATAGAAGAAGAGAATAATGAATCGGACCCTAAAGAGTAGACCAGTGCAAGTCCCAGAAGATAGACTAGCAAAACGGACCAGAAGAGTCAAAAATGGATTAGTGGAGTCAAGAACAGACTAGTGCGAAGAAATCTTCATAACGTTTTACTTACAAAAGCTATGAAGGCCCATGAGGACTTATTTGAAAGCTTGTCGAGTCTACTTTCCAATGAATTTAGTGTCGACCAGTTTGGATACTCCTTACCTGCAGACTAGAATTAGTACAGACTGCTCAGAAGGTCAGCAGTCTGTCATGACAGAATGTTAGTACAACTTGCCAAGTAAAATTATACCAATCTACAATGTTTCATGCTGGTTGGCATACATTGTTGGAAATCCCTTTGAGTCTAGTTTCACACCCAAGAAACAGTTTATCATTTGGACTTCTGAATAAGAAGTTATGGTCAGTTTATTGGAAACTCCTCTGGAGGCCAACACTCACGCGAAGCCAGTTCGGGAATCTATTTCGAGGTGACCTTTCACATTGCCTTCCCTCAGAAACTCTATTTCGTTTTCATACCTATCTAGGAGGGTTGTTCCTAGTATAAATATTCCCTACCTCTAAGCTATTAGAAACCTTTGAATATCCACTGTTTGTAGCAAGTTATCCTTATTCTTTTGATCTACTGTCGTGAAGATCGGGCCACCCTCGTACCGATTCATATCGGTAACCTATCAATTGGTATCAAAGCTTTCGTTGTCACGGTAGATCTCACAATCATCCATATATTTATCTTGAATATATCTATCATTTGTTACTGATTTGTTCATCACCTATAGTCCACTGAAAAAAAGCCAAAAAAAATCCTAAAGCCCTTTGACGGTACTGTTATCTTATGTTTTTGTGTTCATCAAGTTGCTAGTCACCCTCTTTACATATATTGTGTTGTGTTTCATTTGTTATCCGCACCCCTGTTAGTATAAAAAAGAGTTAAAAAAATCAGAGAAAAAAAATTCAGAGAAAAGAAAAGAGAAAGAACAGAAAAAGTAGAAGAAGAGGAAATGGGTTGTATTGCGGTTTGCTTACTGAAAAATTCAGTTTACATATTTAAATTCTTGGTGATTTATATACCAGCAACATTATACCTATTGAGTACATCAAACCACTTGATTTTTAGTACTGTAGCCTCCCTTGTTTAGCCACCTACAGCTCCACAGAAAAACTGAAACCAGGACATTCGACTCGTAATCCTTGCAATCTCGGAATCAGTTCTGTTGAGCTGCTACACTAGCACAATTAACTGTCCTTGACAACAGGAAAGAGCATTGCTAAGTAAGAGGTGAGGTTGTGTGATTCCATAAATTTACCCATTCCACTATATTTTGCTTTAGTGCTAACATGACAGGATCCAACTCAAGTATATGTGGCGATCATCATGGAGAAAAAGAATCCCCTGTTGCACGGGCTAAGTTGCGCCAAATAGCAGACTCACTCTTATAGGCCATGAAGAGGATGCTTGATGCACGCATACCTGCAGATGGGCGGAGGGCTCCTCAGCATCAATATGATGAATCTGGTGATGCAGGACATGACCGTTTCAGAGATGGTCGTGTTGATTGTAGGCGGGCTGGTCATCATGGCCAAGATGGAGGACGAGCTCATGGACGTGGTCGTGGCCATCGTGTTCATTTTGATGATGAAGAATTTGATCACTTTGATCACGAAGAGGGGTCTAGTGAGAATCCTTTTGCAAATGATGGGCTGCGTAGGCGGTGCCATGATCATCGGCGGTATGCTGATCATGGAGATAGAGAGCATCATCATAGTCGTCGTAATAGGGAAGATCCGGACAGCATGATTTGGCTGCGAGGTAGTACTTCATCTGAGTCGTGGAATATCTATCTAACGCACCCCCTAAATAAAGCATACGTGGACACTCTGGGAGGCCGCCTAGGCGGTGCGGCCTCATATCTCTAATATGCCACCGATCGTGCACACCTAATATCATGTTAGTCACACTCAATGGCATATGATGACTACATAGCAATGAACTAGTAGCTGAGTATTACGTGGTGAGTTTAGTGGGGCAGCATATATAGGGTGAAAATAGAGGGCAATGTTTTTTTTGAAAAAGGTAAACAAACAATTCTAAAATATAAGTTAATAAATAAAATTATTTTTTATATTTTTTAGCCAAAAAACATCTGCACAATGGCCTAATAGCCCATCTGTCCTTATTGGCTATTCTGGAGAACGTGGCTATATCGGCCCAAAATATGGCCCAATATCCCGAATGTCCTCAGATGAGAACGTGGCCATTTTGAAACTAGCTGCCATGACTCACTGTGGCCGTCATTTATTTCCTAACATATAGGATCTCAAGAACTTTCAGAACTACTTTCTCAGGTTCTCTAGCAGCCCTATCTTCTTTCAATTTCTATCAGCGACACAGTTCCTCTCGCCGTCAATGGCTACGCCACTCAGCACCATGGATAGCACGGGACCAAGAGGACAACAAACTAATTCGCCTGCAAACGACACCAGGGTTGAAGGTAAATGTTCCTTCATATGCATTTGATGTACTGCTATTGTGGTAATTAGTAGGTAATTAGTACTATGATGTACTGCTAGCACGCATGGCTTCTGATTTGTTAGGCTTAGGTTAATACAACTGAATCCATCCCATGAACCCGTTGTTCCATGTTTCGCACTGTTCACCGCCGGTTCGTTTCATCCGATCCGGACACTAGCTACAAGGGATAGAAGCTACAGACACACCTCCACCAGCTTTGTGAATAAAAACTTATATACAAACATGATGCAGCCGCACACTGAGAATGACACACTTTGTAGATCCTCAGCTTGCCCTCTCCCTCAATTGGTTATTGGCGCCAGATTTCCTCTCAAGCCTTCAAAAAATACAGAGAAAGAAATACGAACAAACCTTAGATTACTTTGCACACATGAGGAAGATAGATCCCACAAAAACTCTTGCAGCCTTAACATACCATCCAATGCAGTGCTCAAGAAACACTTCGTTGTTCTCTATTTTCATATTGGATAGTGCTTTCGCTTATATTAGATGTGCCTGACAAAGTTGCACATTGATCTCAGGGATTTGATAACCTTAATAAGTATAACTCAAGCACCATAATTCTCTTTGATCAAGCCTTTGTTATTCAATTCCTCTAGCACTGCACTTGAGGAATATAAGAATTATAGAAACTCTCCCTCTGAAACGTGCTACATTAATTAGCTTATATCAATGGCCTCCAACACTACACAATATTCAATTAGCTTAAATATTGTCAAAATCCACAGTTTGTCGTGCAAAAACTTATAGCCTAATAACTCATTGGCGGTAATAGCAGCCACGAGAACCTCTGATGTGTTGCTTAATTTGGTGGAGAGAGGTAGGAGTACACATATTGGTACATACTACTGGGATGGCATACCTGAATGCATCCAAAGTTCACCAGTTTAAGATGATAATCTAAAACTCAGCATAAATCATGAAACGAGATTGATGTGGCCCTTGGTAGGTTGAGCTGACTAATTGTTGCCTTGCTTCACAAAACCCTATGATATGGTATTCATAATAATTCAGATAAAATGTTCATGACCTTTCAAAATTGACGACCCTAAGAAGATCATTGGACTTGTGTACATAACCTGTCATGATAAAGAACTTGTATTTTTAGTGAACATATGTGGTTAGATTTTATAGTAGTATTTGATATGGGATGTACTGGATAGTACTAATAGAAATTAGTTGTCATATTAATCATCATAATAGTTGAAGATAGTTAAGAGAAATTAGCAATTAGCACACTGTCATTAGATGAAACAACACAACAATGATACTGATCCTTCTTGGTGTAGTACAATAAGAAGAAAGTTCATTGTTCTCTGTTTTCATATTGGATAGTGCTTTCACTTATATTAGATGTGCCTGACAAAGTTTGACATTGATCTCACTATTCTCATGTATGAACAACTGAATGAACCCTGAAAAGCACAAACACTTGATCTAAAAAAGGCACAAGCACTTACCAAAGAGCAGGCAGTGAAAGTACTAATTTTGCCTTGCTTCACAAAACCCTGTTGGGAATCAGTGTCCAAATACAGTCCATTGCCAACTGAATAAAAAAACATCTTTTGAGAAACCATTGGCATTATCTCTCTTTCAACCATGTCTTCAAAGACATACTTTGCATGTCTATATAATCCCTCCCTAAAAACACCACCTAAAATAGCATTATAAGCACACACACTCTAGGTTTGACATACCTAGCAAAACAATCTGATAAATATACAAGTGTGATTTCAGTTTCATTTCTCTACAGCTGTGAAAAATGAAAATTCGAAAAGTTGTACCAAATTACAACTGCATCTTTAATTATTAAAATATTCACATCATTTGATGCAGTTCATAGTGGTACCAGAGTTCCTACTGAAAAAGTACAGGGAGGCACCAAGAACCAAGTAATCTCCATCTACAATATCCAGTTCTCATTTTTGTGCAAGTTGACTGTGCATTGTTAGCAAGTAATCATCGATCAACTGGTTGCTGCAGAAATATATGCATTTAATAAACTCAATTGTAATTTTTGTAAATGCTATAAAAGACTTATCAACTGACCACAAGGATGCTATTAAGTCTATGGGATTTGGGGGGCTGCTATGTATGCCAAGGACATGTCTCAGAAGACAAATGGTTACAGATATTGCAAATAGATACGAAATTAGCAACCAATGCTTCTTTATATATGGTCAAAATGTCTTTTTATCTAGAGGATGTCAGGGACATAATGGGACTCTGGATTGAAGGAATAGATATTTTTAAACATGTAAACCAAGAGAAGGTCAAAGACGAAGACAAAAAGTGGACTGTGAATTGACGAAGAGGTATGAAGATACAAACCACAAACTCAGGTTAAGCAAGTTGAAACAAATGATGATGTCATCAGCCACTCCGGATGATGACTCCAAAAGAATATTTGTCTTGTTCACAATTGGTGTCATTCTAGCACCAACTGTGAAGCCCTATGTTAAAGCTAGGTATCTATCCTTGGTTAGAAAAGTATAAGACATTGAGATATTCAATTGGGCTAGTTCACTCTGCCCCATTTATTAACCTCATGTACTAATTAGATGGTCAAGAAAGGAGCCAACATACAGGGCAATCTGACATTGCTACAAGTCAGTTCTATAAGCTACAGCCACCTATAAACAATGTTTACTTTTATTCTTATGTATTATTTGCATTGTGCTCATAGTTTTGGTACTGGGAGCGCGTCATTGTGTACACCAAGTACGAGATCAATTATGAGACAGTCCAACCACCACTGATGGCTAGGTGGACTGAAGACAATGCTCCTCTTCGATGGTATGCTTTTAATTAGAAAAAACTAGATGGCGGAACTATATGTTCTGAAACATACTGTCAATGCGTACAACCTAACTATCTTAATTGTTTCTAGCTTATGATGTGCCCTACTGGTCAGACCACCTAACAATAGACCACACAACCAAAAAATATAACAAATGTCAGAACCAGCACCAATACGCGAGGAGGGTCTAAGCAACGAACAAGTATGTAGGATATCTATTTATGTGCGCAACCTTGTTTATGTGCCTAATACATTTTTTACTATTTATGTGCCTAATACTATCTTAATGGACAAACAAAATTATGGACATAGACCATAAATATGATAGGAAAATATTATCACAAAATGAGGAGTTAGCTAAGATTATAAAGGAGAAAATATTCGACAAAAGACTAGAAGCTAGGGTGAGGAAGATAAAAGACAATACTGCAAAAATGAAAATGGAAATCAAGGTAATCAGCGTGAGTACTCATTTAGATTCAATATCTCAAAAAAAAGCAAACACAAGAGACACAACAACAAATCCTATAGCTACTACAAAGTATTGTTGACCCATCTGCGCCTTTGCCTACACAACGCCAACCATCTGTGGCTACATCTTCACAAGTTCAGGTATCTATGCCTTCATCTTCACATGTTCAGGTATGCAAACGTGGCTCATTTCTTTTTTCATATGTTGGATTCAATATTTTAGAATTTTAAAAAAATATAACTATAGGAATCACCACAGTTACTAGTTAAGAGGTTAGTTAAGAGGTCAGCAGCAGGTGGAGCACTTCATTTCTCTAAACACTAGCGAGAGTCAATGTTGAAGCATACACTAAAACAAAAGTGAAGATGGAAAAGAATACACAATAGCACAACTGCCCCTCTTCATAGCACCAAGGCGATGCCTCTACACACATCATACCAAAAAAACCAATTATCAAGAATGATTACAACGTTAGTCCAATAGACAAAGAAGTCGGATCCTTCGTAGTAATGAGTTACGACCATGATAAGGTTGTACAAACAGCTGATCATGTTCTTACAGCCAAATAGCTACACCCAAATGTCACAGATGGCTTTATATTAGATTAGATAAACTAATCTCATATACTTTTCTGTCCATAATAGCATGCAAACAATGTGAAGACTGAAGAGTTGTTATAAATGCCTATAATAATAAATCTACCATTTGTAGGTCATAAATGCCTATGTTGATTTCAACAATGTGAAGACTGAAGAGTTGTTATGAATGATGGCTCTTCAGTCTCCACATTGGTGATATCGACATAGGCATTTACGACATGCAAATGGTAGATTATCATTATATGGTAGGTGTTTGCATGTTATTATGGACAGAAAATGATATGAAATCAGTTTTTCTTATCTAATATAAAGCCATCTATGACATAAGGGCATAGCTGTTTGGCTGTAAGAACATGGTCACCTATTTGTACAACCTTAGCATGGTCATAACTCATTACTACGCAGGATCCGACTTCTATGTCTATTAACTTTATAATTGTTCTCAATAATTGGCTTTCTTGGTGATGTGTGTAGAGGCGTTGCCTTGGTGTTGCGGAGAGGGGCTATCGTGTTGCTGTGTGTTCTTTTCCATCTTCACTTTTGTGTTCAATGTGTGCTTCAGCATTGATTCTCACTAGTGTATCGGACAAATGAAGTGCTCCACTTGGTGCTGACCTATTAACTAGTATCTGCGGTGATTCCTATAGTTATATTTTTTTGTTAAATTCCAAAATATCGAATCCAACATATGAAAAAAGAAATGGAGCCACATTTGCATACCTGAACATGTGAAGATGAAGGCACAAATACCTGAACTTGTGAAGATGTAGCCGCAAATGGTTGGCGTTGTGCAGACAAAGGCGTAGATTGGTCAACAATACTTTGCAGTAGTTGTAGGATTTGTTGTTGTGTCTCTTGATTTTGCTTTTTTTTTTGAGAACTTGTGTTAGACAATGAAGCACGGATGGGAACCTAAAATGAGTACTAACGCTGATTACCTTGATCTCCATTTTCATTTCTACAGTATCGTCTTCTATCTTCCTCACCCTAGCTTCCAGTCTTTTGTCAAATATTTTCTCCTTTCTAATCTTAGCTAACTCCTCATTTTGTGATAATATTTTCCCATCATATTTATAGTTTTTGTCCATTGCTAGTGCAATGTCTGGTTGGAGGCTGTGGTTTGCCCATTCTTCAAGCAATGTATTAGGCATAAACAAGGTAGCGCACATAAATAAGTGTCATGCATACTTGTTCGTTGCTTAGACCCTCGCGTATTGGCGTTGGTTCTGACATTGATGTTTCTGTTGCTACATTTTTTGGTTGTGCGGTCTGTTGCTGGGTGGTCTGACCAGTAGGGCGTGTCATAAGCTAAAAACAATTAATAAGATAGTTAGGTTGTACGCTTATGAACAGCAACATATTGATGATATGTTTCAAAACTTATAGTTCCACCATCTAGTTTTTCGTGAAGCATACCATCGAAGACGAGCATTGTCTTCAGTCTATCTCGCCATCCGTGGTGGTTGGATTGTCTCGTAATTGATCCCGTACATGGTGTACGCAATGACGCGGTCCTAGTATCAAAACTAAGAGCACAATGCAAAAAATACATAAGGATAAAAGTAAACATTGTTATCTGCTGACTTTTCTGCTAGTACTCATATTCTGTTATCTTTGATTTCTTTGTTTACAAATTTACATACATCTAATGACCGAGCACACTAGGAAAGAATTGGGCAACTAATATTAGGGTGTCCATATGTCATTTGTTAATTTTTTGAACTCTGTCATTCAAAACACGCATCTGAATTTAGAGCTCTGAAAATACTACATGATCTTTCCTTAGTTTGCAATCAAACAACGAGCATTAATCATAAGTTAAACTAAATAAAATGTAATAGGGATGGCTTTGTATATAAACAACTATTTTGCTGAATGGTTGCTTGAGTTTTAGGTCGTGTCTAAATATTAAAACCTGGTCACTGTGCGAAATCTAAAAAGTAAAGGGATTAAGGTAACAAAGATGCATAGTGAATTTGAATGACAGTGGAACAGTCTGTTAATGCTCTATTCCTCCTTGTGTGCACAGTTACTAATAGCTTATATGGGTTAGAGGCTTAGTGCTACCATTTTTGCGAACACGATACTTTTTATGCAGCTACATACAATTTATTGTCTGATGTATTATGTTGAGCAATATATTTTACAGAAATAGTGTATTATGTTTATTCTCTACTACTGTCAATTATTCACTTCTCAAAACTTAAGGCATTTTTATTTGTTTATGATTTATGAAACTGCTACATCAAACTATAGGTATCATGGATCTTAGAAAGCACCTGAAGGAGTGGGAGGAGATGGCTAGCGAACTTAAGGTGGACTTCAAGGATTTGAAATTGAAGTTAGAGCTTGACCGTTCTGACGCTGACATCTAAACAATATAACTGCGACAACAAAATGACCGGTACATAATATTTCAATGACAACTTCTAGATGAAGGGTCAACCATTGAGCAGAATGATGCTACTGTGAGTATGCAGGCACACTAGGTCACCTTCTGAAGCAAGCGTTAAGTGATCAGCGTGCTGCCTTTGCCGAAAAGATGAAGCAGGAACGCATCATCTTAAATGGATCCTTATCAGAGGTTCTTGAAGAAAATGATGCCAACATAAAGAAAGAGCGAGCCAACGTTAACTCCATAATTAAGCAGGCAGGGGAACAAATGGATAAGGAGTTGGATAATGAGCGCACAAAATCGAACATGTTGATTGAGTTCTTGATCGAGCAAGAGGAGGTTTGGTCCTTGATCTCAGAAGAGGAGGTCCATGCCAACATGAAAGTAGAGGTAACTACAGTACACTAGTATTTCATATTTTGTATTATATAAATGACCATTTGAATGCCTTGAATATTTCAGATATAAGATGTGATCTACATACCACGAAAATACATGCATATATTACTAGACAACAAGTGTGGCCTGGTATATGAAATTTTGTTATAGTTTTCGTGTAAGAACTCCATGTGGCCAAATTGTCCTTATTTGTCTAATATATATGTGCAGGATGCTATAATGCAATTTATCTTACACTTAGTGAAGGAACTTTATTCGGATATGAAGGAGTACTGTGATAGTCGAGAAGAATTAGGCGAGTTTACAATTACAAAGCCAGCAACTATTATTAAGTTTGTCACAATATTGGAGTCTTTGAAACCTTTTGGGTACAAAGGGGCCGGATAGCTATACTACCTCAGTCCTACTCCTAGGAGTCAGCCATCCACTGGGTTAGTACAGATTGATAGACAAGAAGAGGTAGATCAATTGGTGCTTGCTCATGCAAAAGAGAGGACTAAAACTTGTTATCTATACCTAGTGACAGGATCTAACGATGATTTGAATGGCATGAGTATTGGTTCCTGTTCACAAAACATTACTTTATACAACCATAGATATTATAACATAAAATGAACTTGTAGGAAATATCAAACATGGAAATAGACTATTATATACGCAAAGTTCAGAAATAGCTGTGGGCAGGCGAATGGCTCCCGTCTCCCCCTCTCCCGCTCCCGACGTCTCGCCTCCCTCCTCCAACCCCACGCCGGTGTTCACCCCGAACCCGGCGGCCACCCCTTCGGCGGCCGTGCCTCCCTCTCCCCTAAAGACGTCGGCTTCCATCCCACCCTTGTCTCCCCCGGCGGCGCCTCCTGTGCCGTGCGGACGCTCCAAGTCTGAGCGTTGGAACGTCGACAGCCCGGCCTCCTCCTGCTCTGGCGGTCGGTCTCTTTCCTATCGCGACATTGTCCTCTCTTCCTCAAGCCCGGCCCTCCCTGCACCCGTGTTGGCGAGCGGAGGGGCTGCTGTCTTTCCTTCTTCAGTGACTCCTTCCGCAGCCGACCCTGTTCCTCTGCCGGTGGCTTCCAGGAGAGGCCCCATGATCACGCTACTCCGGCAGCCCCGTTCTGGGTGGGGCGGTGCTGGTGCTGCTCCCTCGTCCGGTGCGGCGCGCCAGGATCAGGAGGGATGGCAGATGGCTGAGTCCCGTGGCGCTCGGCGGCGGTGTGCGCGTGCGGCTCGTCCCCCACGCCGCTTTGTGCCTGCTGACCTCACCGGCAAGTGTTTCAATTGTCTCTCGCCTTCGCACACTGCAGCCTCCTGTCGCCGGAGGACCCGTTGCTTCTGCTGCCGGTCCCAAGGTCACCTCTCCTACGTGTGTCCTCTGGTGGCCTGTAGCGGGGCCAGTAGCGGGAGCGCGTCCTCTCGCGCCGTCCCGTTGCGTGTTTCGGTGTGGCGTCGGATCGGCCAAACCAGTGATGGTGCTCACGCTGCTCCTCTGCGCGTTTCGGTGTGGCGAAGGATTGGCCAAGGCGATGTTGCTGCTTGCTCCGACTCCCCGCAAGGGCCTTCTCCGGTGGGTGTGGCTCGTGGCGCTGGTACGATGGCCCGTGGCCTGTCTAGCGATGTTGCCAGCGTTGCGACGGCGACCCTGCAACGGTCTCCTCCGGCAGGTGTGGTCCGTGGCGCTTGCAGGACGCGGGGCAACGTTTGGCGTCGGATTGTTCTGGGCCGCAAAGTTGCTAGCACGGCGCGCCCGCAACGGCCTTCTCCGGCGGGTGTGGCTCGTGGCGTTGGCACGCGAGGTTCCGTATGGCGACGGATTGATCTGGGCCGCAATGCTGTTAGTACTACGCCCCCGCAACGGCCTTCTCCGGCGGGTGCGGCTGGTGGTAGTAGTACATCAGGAAACCAACCAGAGATACAGGCTCAAGGCCAGGGAGCTCAGGCGGGGAGGTCTCGCCGGCGTCGACGTCCGCGTTTCCGTGGGCGGTTTGAGCATGGAATTCCTGACTCTGTTTTGGCGTCTGATCCGCTGCCGGGCGCTGCCTCCTCCCCTTCGGCATCTGGTTCAGAGATGCCCCTGCCATGCATCATCGACTGGAGTGAGCAGGTTGCTAGTGCTGAAGAGGACCTCGCTCGAGCAGTTATTGTGTCTGTGATTGGTGATGAACCCCTTGCGGCGGTGGAGGAAGTGGCGTCGGTGAT
>Ga0182004_10002023_pt1 | contig 15511 bp, 16 predicted proteins | sample Sormic07211540_1_FD_120479 | JGI IMG/M metagenome (GOLD analysis project Ga0182004, IMG submission 120479) | Endophyte microbial communities from Sorghum bicolor roots, Mead, Nebraska, USA - 072115-40_1 MetaG | ecosystem: Host-associated > Plants > Roots > Unclassified | place: USA: Nebraska...
GACAAACACCAAAACTCGTGGAATTCTGTCAGATAAAACCCTAAGTCTAGGTGTTGGTTCCATTTAGATCCTTTTCCATGATTAGTTGACAGTTAAATGTGAGCATTAAGGACCGTCAACAGTAGTTTTGGTAGTAGTCATAGTTGTAGTAATAGCAGTAGCGATAGTTGCATCGTACTCAAACTACTAGTTGTAGCCGTTTGTGATACTAGTGGTTATGGTATAGTATGTAGTATTGATAGTAGCGTTAATAATCAAAGTGTATTGTTTAAAAATTTATAGATAAATTTTGTAAAAAAAGTGAACAAGTGTTAGGTTTTTGTTTAAAAATTAAAAAATATTTCTAGTTGGGCTGCATAGGGCCAGTTGACTCACTAGGCTCAACCCAAGAAGGGAGCCCAGCAAAACTTACAGGCCCAAGCAGACCCAAACTAGTATTAGATGACATGTATAACAAGGAGTTCAAAGTGGCTGCCTCCCTTGAGCTTTTAACCTGTGTTTCATATATCCAAACTGGCAAGGTGGTGCTATTTTTGAGGGCATCAAACACAGTAGCTTGGAAGTAGTTAAATGGGCCGGCCCACTGCGCAATATACAAGTCGTCTCCATGGACATCTTGCCTCCCTACCCTATCCAGTCATTCACCAATCCCCCACCTCCCCCACCCGAGTGACGGCTGCGAGGTGAAGCTGAATCCAAAGCGACAACGGAGGTGCGCCCAAGGTTTTCGCCATGGCTGGCAGCAAGCACAGCTTGCACGCGCGCATGCAAGCCAGCAACGAGCGTGGCCAGTTCACCGCCGCCACTGAATCAGTTCAACATTGTACACGCGCGCCCAAGGTTCTGAACCTCGTCGACTCCGACTCTGACTCCGAGGTCGCGCTGGCCGCCACTGAGAAGAGGGCCGCCGCTGCCGCCGCCGGGAAGAAGAAAGGTGCAGAGTGAGCACTGGCGCTCACTGAGAAGAACAGATCCGCCGTAGTGAAGAACACCACCAAAGGGGCGACGCCCACGTCGAAGAAGAAGGGATCCCCCTACGGGGGGGGGGGCAACATCTGCATCCATGAAGAAGGAATCCGCCTCTGCCAAGAAGGCCATCGACGGGGGGGGGGGGGCATCCGCATCCAAGCAGAAGAAGAAGGTATGAAAATCCCCCTTCCTGCTCCCTCCATGAAATATAGTCGGATCTGTAGCATCGTCTAGGGTTAGAGGTAGTGGGGGGGGATTGTGCCTGCTGCGGACGTGGCTGCGGCGGGTCGCTTGGGCGATGGGGCTGCGCCGTTGCCGCCCATGGCTGCACGAGCAGCAGGCATGGCCGCGGTGTTGGGATGATGTTTCTGAAATGCTAATAATCACCAATTGTTCAACACATATACTCTCTGCACGAATGTTCTGTGTCAATTATTTTAGATTGTTTCCTAGTTATTAGCTCCTGAAGCTCTTAGCTGGAGTATCTTGGTGTTTAGCTGCTTAATTATTTTAGAATGTGCTATGAGCTTCATCCTGAAATTTCAGTTCATCTAGCATTGATTTCACTTATTGTGTGTCAAGCATTGGATACATGTGTTTTACTCTGTCTTGTGACAATAACTATTCTGAATTGGATAGTTTAATACCTTTTCTGAATTGCATGCTTTATGATGTAGTTCAATACCCATCATCTTAGTGGAATGTAGTAATTTGCTTTTAGTTGCTGGTTTACTGAAACATTTTACTCAAACAACACTGCTGAAAAGAACTCATGGCGCTCTTCTGTCATAGTCATCAATTTAATCTTATCAAAGTTAGTCTCGTGTTAATTTTACATATCAAGACTCATTATCTTTGTGCAGTGCCAAGTAGATAAAAAAGCATGCCAGTGTTATATAATTTTCAGTTATTATACTTGGTTGTTTGGCAGTTGGCACGGCCAGTACCCATTTCAACTCATGAATGTTAGCATTGCCAATGTGTTTTTTATTTTATTTTGTAGTATGGTCCAACTGAATTTTGTTTGGCAGCTGGTACAGCCCGTACCAATTTGAACTCATGAATGATGCTCTAGAATGATGCAATCTATTTAGTTTTGTAATTGGCTAGTCTATATTGTATCTAGAATTGCTCTAGAATGCATTATAAGTTTTATTTTGACTAGTCTGTATTGTATCACTACAACTTGTTTTGTTGATCAACAGCTGATTTCATCATTCATATCTACTAATTGTCTTTTGTACTACTATCAACTAATTTTCAGCTTGACTTTGTTGAGGAAGATGTGTCTGCATGGAGCATCACCCACCAGAGAACATAGAGAGGTTGTAGTGGGCGATCAAGTGCGCTAAGGACGAGGCAATGGCGTGCATTGATGACAATGCACGTAGCTATGCCAAGGAGTCAAAGAAAGACATTGACTTCATCTTTGATGACCTCTACTACAAGATCAAGGCCAAGTACAAGCGAAAGAACTGAAGTCCATGGTTGGCTGTCTGGTAGGACGACCTTTGCTGTATCATAAATAAGTGAATGCAAGTGGTTGCTCTGATGTCAGTAGGTGCTCACTTGAGAGTAGTAAGGCTTTTGCTAGTAGGAAGACAGTTGGTATTATGTGGATCTACAGCCACTTGAAATGTCAGTGGTTGTTGTCATGCATGTGTTCCACTTTAATTAAGAAAACTGTAGGAACTATGTTGGCAAGTGAGGTGGTGATGGCTTTGTTGCTTGGAACCACTATGACTAATGTTTTATATAACTATTGTCTGTGTCATAAATTGTATGCTTAAAATAATTATGTGGCCACCTAAGCTGTGGTGACTTTTTTCACTTTTCCTCTGTAAAGTGCTAGAGCTTGGCTATGAGTTCTACTTCATTTCTTCAAATTTATTTACGAATCATAGTAAACATAAATTATCTACTACACCTACTAGCTGATAGTTAATTTTTCAAATATTACACAAAAGCAATGCTAATATCTCTTGTTTAAATTATTACACAAAAAAATCAACATCTAAATCTTCTCCAGTAGTCAAGAATTGATGGACGACTCCGTCAGCAGTGTAAGTGTCATCTAGCTCTTCATCATCATCAAATAGGTCATTGACAGGTTCAGTCATTGGTGTTGCATGAATCTGATCAGGAACAGAAACATCAATAGTAACACCGTCAATGCCAAACATACTCCAAGTGCTGACATCTTCATTTTGCTGTTCAAGAACCATATCTTCCACTCCAACAACAACTGAATCCAGATCAAGCTCGCACACCTGGTCAATACCTTCTCCTTCAGACATGGCAAATAGGTTTCTAGGTTGAACTCTAAGCACACTGCACCAATTTGGTTTTTTGGGTTCGCCGCATAAAACACTTGCTCCGCTTGTGTGCTTAGGATCTAAGGTTCATCTGAATACCTAAACTGAGTCATATCAATATCGATGACACCAAATTTATCCTTACTATACCCTCTATATTTGCTCATACTTGCTGTAGGGACATCAAACCATGCACATTGGAACAACATTATTTCCTTCTCGCCAGGAAAATCGAGGTAGATGATTTTCCTAAGCATGCCATACCAGTCCATGTTTCCTGTACTTCAATCTCCCTTCACATATACACCACTATTTTTGAGTAGTTAAGAAGTTCTCTACAGAAGAGACTCGGAAAAGGAATCCATTTATGAAACACCTGTTGAACACACGAGCCCGACGATCTAGACAGCGAGATAGAAAATAAATCATGTCATCTATGGCCCCTCTTGCATGCAGTGACCTAATCTGCAATAACCATATCATTTTTAAAATAAATTAAGGACTAATAAATTAACAAGTCAACAAGAAAGTATGGTTAAACATATTAGGGGGAGACGACTCACTTCACGCTCAAACCATGATACGAACATGTCCTTGTGTCTTTTCTCAACATTCCTGTGGTTAATTTTTTTCAGCTCATTCATATGCACAGTTCCCATAATAATAGAAAATACTAGCATTAGTTACATATAAATTTGAAACATTATTAATGAGCACCATATAAAAATCAAAATTAAAATATAGCTTACGTTATCCATGATGACACCTCTTCATAGTTGGATAATATGTAATGCCTCATCCTTTGGACGTCTATATCAGAAATGATCTCGATAATACTTCCTTTCCTACTGTAGTCAAGCCTCCCAAATATACTTAGGCCACATGGCGGTTCACTAGCAGCTGCGCTTTCATGACGCTCTGAATGATTAAGCTTAGTACTAATATTATCAAAGAAGTTAGAGCAAAATGCGAGACACTCAGATATATACACTCCGCAATTGAACCTTCATGTTGGGCTTTATTCTTCACATAACCTTTAAGAGTATGAAGGTACCTCTCAACCTGATACATCCATCTATAGCACACTGGGCCTCCAAGTATGGCCTCATCAGCAAGGTGAACTGGTAAGTGCATCATAATATCAAAAATAGCAGGAGGAAAAATCTTCTCCAATCGACAAAGGGTCTCCTTAATCGAAGTGCTCAATTTTTCAATTTCTAAAATCTCCAATTCCTTTGAACATAGTGAGTTAAAGAATCTACTTATCTCGACCACTGGAATCACCACTTCTTGAGGCAATATGTTGCGCACTACTAAGGGCAAAAGTTTTTGCAGAATTACATGCAGATCATGAGTTTTTAGACCAGAAATCTTGCAACCATTGATGTCCACACATCTCCTAATATTTGCGGCATAACCATCAGGAAACTTTACGCAATGTAAACATTTGCATAGAGTTTGCTTGTCATCCATACCAAGAGTGTATAACGCTGGTGGCAAGGTATACTTACCCTTTTCGAGCACCAGATGCTGATCTTTCCTGATACCCAAATGTTGCATATCAAGACAAGCCTTTTCACCGTCCTTGCATTTGCCTTCTAACTCAAGCAATGTCCCTAGTAAGCTCTCAAATATATTCTTTTCAATATGCATGACATCCAAATTATGTCGGACAAGCAAAGATTCCCGTAAAGGAAGCTCAAAAAAATACTCTTCTTCCTCCAGTTGTGCCATCTATTTTCTTCATCACGTTGCTTTCTTTTCCTAGTATCCTTTCCAAAAGTCACTTGCGGAAAACTCTCATAATCTTGTTTCATCTGCTGACAACTAAGTGGCAGTGGAGCTTCCCTGGTTTCAACCTTGTTATCAAAGCTCACCTTGTTCATTCGCCACTTGTGCTTCGTGGGCAAAAATCGGCGATATCCCATGTAGCAATGCTTCGAATCATATTTTAACCATAAGTAATCAGTATGCGTGTGACAGTAAGGACAAGCGAACTTGACTTTTGTGCTCCAACCAGATAACATAGCATATGCGCAGAAATCATTAATTGTCCATAACAGTATTGCACGTAGAGTAAAATTCTTCTTCTCCTTCTCATCCCATGATAGAACTCCTTTATTCCATAACTCAAGCAGCTCATCGATCAGAGGTTGCAAATATACATCAATGTTCATTCCAGGAGATTTAGGACCACGTATCAACATCGACATCATCGAGTAAGGTTGTTTCAAACACAACCAAAGAGGCAAATTATAAGGAATCAATATCACAGGCCAACATGAGTAATTAACATTCAACATCCCAAACAGATTAAATCCATCTGATGCAAGTCTTAGCCTAACATTACGTGCATCTTCATCAAATTTCTTATACTTCGCATTCACATGATGCCATGCCTTTGAGTCTACTGGGTGACGCATTTTCCCATAACGGATCAAGTGTTCCTTGTGCCACCGCATCAATGATGATGTTTTCTCTAACATATATAATCTTTGTAGTCGAGGAATAAGTGGAAAATACCTCAGAATTTTGCAAGGAGTGCGCTTCTTCTTCTTTGTTCCACCACTTTCACTATGCTCATCAATATCATAAGAATTTCTGACAACATTCTTCCACCTACTCTCTCCACATATTGGACACTCATCCAGATCAGCAAATTTCCCATGGAATAACACACAATCATTCAAACAAGCATGGATCTACATATATGTGAGGCCAAGATCACGGATAACCTTTCGTGCTTTCTCATAAGTGTCTAGGATACAATGTCCTGGGGGGAACCCATCTGAGAATAGTTCAATTGCTTTTCTTGTGGACTGGTTACTCCATCCACTCATGCACTTAAGCTGAAAGAGCCTGACCATGAAAGATAACTTGGTAAGCGAGGACCCTGGTGCCAACTCTTGTTGTGCTTCTTTCAACAAATCAAAAAATTTCTTCACACTCTCATTTGGCTTTTCCTTGTCATTACCACTGCATGCACCTCGAATTATAGAAGAAACCAGATTAGTGGCAGCTGATGCATCATCTAGACCTTCATCATTCAGAACCCTATCATCATTATTCCTCCTAGATTGAGCATTAATTTTTTCTTTGACAAAGTTCTCATCAAACCCTTTATTTGTCAAGTCCATTTGAACCTTGGATTTTGTTTTGCACATGACTCCACGACACCTTGAACATGGACAAGCTGTTGTTTCTAATGCATATGTACCTTCAAAAATTGAATTAATATATTTGTCAAGTCCAGCTTGCCACTGAGCTGATAACCGAGACAACGACATCCAACTCCAATCATCATCATCATGTGTTGCCATAATAATGTCACGAGCTCAACTTTCCTGTGACATGAGATAATTCAAAGAGAGGGGTCACGACATTTAGTTGCTACAATCAAAACAACAAAATAACATCTATATGTATTCAATGGTTCTGATGACATAAATAAACCAAAACTTTTTATGATCTCATTTAATATATGAATCTATATATATCTGGCCACAAATTATTGTAAAATTGGATTAACTAAATAAGCATCATAATTAAGCTGCACAAACCATTTTTTACAAGAAAAGCTACTGCATTTGATTTTTTTACAAGAAGAGCTACTGCATTTGCTGAAGAGCCATAAATGAACATTATTCATGTATACACACGCACAACACGTACGTACTATCTTCGTTAATCGATGTGATCCATCGTTGCTTGATGATGGCTGCTGTGGCCGCCGACCGCCGCTCTTAATAATCTCGATGCTAGGGCAGTGTGACTCCATGGCCAATCGCCGTATCTCTGGCTGGCCGATGATGGAGGACGTCATCAGCAGTGAGGGGAACACCGGCCCACCAGCGAAGGCAGCGAGGAGATCACTGGCCACTAGCGAGGGCAGTGAGGAGATCACCGGCCCCTAGTGCAGGGAAGAATTAGGGCCGGCAATGTAAAGGACGACCGTGATAGAGAGCAGAGAAGACCGATCGGTTGAGTCGAGTATTAGATTAATCTGGCTTCCAATATGTAATTAAACATGTTTACATTATTATATATACCCTGCTATGGCTACAAAAGACACAAACATCAAAAGGTTCATATGGTTAGTACGTGGCTTCTAAATCTTAGTGGTTCAAGGCTTGAATCTCATTTGAAGTGTTTTTTATTTTTTGATGTTATATTAAACATTTTAACTCTATAGTATTGCAACAGCAACAAAACTCTTAGCAATGGAAAATCAATCATGGCAAGAGTGCCTTTTTATTGCAACCAAGAAATAAAAGCGTTGCGAAATCATCTTAGTACTGCAATGATAACAAAACTCTCAACAACGGAAAAAATCAATTGTGACAAGAGTCACTTTTTATTGCAACCAACAAATAAAATCATTGTGAAATCATCTTAGTATTGCAACGACAACAAAATTCTCAGCAACGAAAAAACAATCATGGCAAGAGTGACTTTTTAATGCAACCAACAAATTAAAGCATTGCGAAATCATTTGAGTATTGCAACAAAAATAAAATCGCAGCAACGAAACTATATTCGTGGCAAGAGTGAACACTTATTGCCACCGATCTGAATTGCGTGGCAACGACTCCTAGTTTTTGCAACGATCTCCACACTTATGGCCACGATACAATTTGCGTGGCAGGAATATCATCTATCACAACCAAAAGTTCAAATCATTGCGAGAGAACCCCTTGTTGCAACCAAATCAGTGTCATTGCACCATAAAAGCGTGGCAAAAGGGGTAAAATTTAGTAGTGGTCACAACTACAACCAGGACCGACATGAAGGATGGGATAGGCCGCATGACTACTGTGACGACTTTAGGGGTAATAGGCCCCATGAAAATAACCATGAAGTCAACATGGTCAAGAGATTTACTGGTCGCCGCAATTACCAGGATGACTATAACAAAGCCTTGATGGGTCCATGTCAACTCCATCTAGGTCCAGTCACACAATGGAGAATTGTCGTATCCTCAAGAATATCTACGCACAGCAAATCATCTAGGATGATGCTGTAAAGGCTACGGACAACTGTGACAGGTGCAATCGTGAAGAGGATGACGACAACCAAGATCGAGATCCTCATCATCAATACGTCAACCCAATTGACGTTGTTAATTCCATATTTGGTGGCAAGGTGTCGATCAAATCCAAGAGAGAGCATAAGCTCCTCAGAAGGGCATGCCTGAATGTCAATAATGCCAAATCTTATCACCGACCCAAAGCTCCCCACTTGGTCTCATCGAGAGATCTCTTTCATCAGGAAAGATCGCTAGGCCACCATCCCCGAGTCGGGACATTTTCCACTCATTCTTTCCCCATGCATCAACAGTGTCCATTTTGAGCGTGTGCTCATCGACGGCGGTAGCTCCATCAACATCTTATTTCATAGTAGCCTTCCTACTCTCAAGTTGACTCAAGCAGATTTAAAACCATATGAAGCTCAATTTTGGGGTGTGCTACCAGGACAAAGCTCTATGCCTCTTGATCAGATAACGCTCCCTGTCTAGTTTGGTACTCCAGACCACTTCCACACTGAGTTTGTCAACTTTGTGGTTGTTGACGGTCCTTAACACCTCATTTTATGCCATCAACAATGGTTATTTTGGTCATATAAGTGATACAAAACATAGTCATAGGGTTTATTACTAACGATTTCCACAAGTTGTGATGATTATGTGAGTGCAGGTGAATTAGGGCAATACACATAGTAAAAACACAACTTCAATTGCTCATTTTGATTACTCCATCTTAAAGAGCTCATCGAGATACATGAAATGGAGTTTTGGTTCACTCAATTTGGAGTCCAGATGACAAAGTTATGGCTTCTGGAAGATTGTGAGATGGAACGTGTCAGAAACTTGTCACTAGGCATGGCGGCCGCCAGGAATGTATGGCGGCCGCCATGCACATATGTCCAATGGCCATCAAACATGCTCCAAGTCCTCTCTACTCAATGGAGAATCCATGGCAAGCTTGGTTCATTGCATTGGAAAACATGGAAGTCTAGTAGTAATGATCACCATCCAAAGACAAGCTCACAACTAAAGGAAATGACATCTGCATGAAACTTTGTACACCTGCAACATGGAGGACAAGAGGAGACTAATGGCCAAAATGATGTGCTGGCCTCCACGTCCACCTTGGCGCCTGCCACTCCTATGTGGCGCTCACCAATCCTAGGTGGCGCCCGCCACCCCTACCTGGTCAGGACACGTCGCCGATCCATGTGACTGCCCTGAGGAGCCATCTGGTGTGTTGTTTTGATGTCGGTTTCATCCAAGGCTGCATGAGGGTGTCACATGGATCGTGGTCTTTACAACATGTGACAAGAGTTCTAACACGTGAAACTACTCCACTAACTTGGGGAACCACCTCCAGGAGCAAGCAGGAGCCATAGGATCGAAAGGAGGTAGCATCCAGTGGTGCCCGCCACTTTGGGCATGGCGCCTGCCACTGTGGAGTGGCGCCCACCACTCTACTCTGGCACCCGCCACTCCACTCACCTTCCATAGCACTCTCGTCACCTCCAACCTATATAAACAACCCCTAGGGTCACTTCAAGAGGGAGGCAGGCTCATTTGATAGTTAGTCTACTAGAGTTATGTAGTGAGTAGCTAGCTAGTTGCCTCCCCTACAAGAGAGTTAGAGAGGAGAAGAGATGAAGTTTGGAGAGGAGCTGGGCTTGTCAGTGACCTCTGCTTACCTCTACTCTGCGCTTCTTCTTTGGTCATTCTATCAACCTTTATTATTTCTAAGTATTTATTTATTCCTATTTGTGTGTTCGTTTCATTGCTTGGTTAGAGTGCTCTAGTTCTAGGATCCGGATTAGAGTAGTAAGTGCGTAGATTAAGCACGGTGCTTACGCTATAGCTTACCCTTGAATATGGCTAGGCCTTCGGTTACTTGTGGTAGCGACAGCTGGTGATATCCCTGTTAACCTATGTATTCCATCACGTTGGGCCTAGTTCTTAATACATAGAGCTCGTTGTGCTTCATGCCGACACATACGCTCACAGTGCATAAGTTAGGGATATATAATTCCTTAGTGTAGTGACGGTAGTGGACCAACCCTAGTAGTTAGCCTCTATACCTCTATCCCCATAGTCATCCTTCCCTCTAGCCTTTAGATCACTTCACGTTCCTCGTGGATTTGATAACCCTAGGAATACTCCTTTGGTGAAAAGCTACAATTGACAGTCATGCGCTTATGGTTAATTCCGTGTGCCGCCCGAGGTGTCAACAAGCTTTTTTGACACCATTGCCAAGGAGCGGTAGCTACTATCTAAAGACTAGAATTAGGATTTCTATTCCTCTCCGTATGGAGAATTTATCTATGTTCCACTTCGCAGCCCCTAGGAGTTCATGATTAGAACCACCTCTATTATACCAACCTATATTGGTTGATAGTTATGAGTTACACGCGAGCTTTATCAACAAAGCTTAGGAGTGTACCTTCTCAGGTAATGCAAAAGAAAACCCATATTCACATTTATGAGATTTCGAGCAAGTGTGTTCATGCTTGAATATTTCAGGCATGTCACATGACACCCTTAAGTGGAAGTTGTTTCCGTTCACTTTGACGGGAGCAGCCAAACTATGGGATGCCTGCACCGTAGATAGTGTAGATGTAGAATGGGAAGCATTATGAACTAAGTTCACCTTAGCATTTTCCCATAGTTAGAGTAGTTCAATTTGGCCAATTCAGGACCCGACTTAGCATTCTAGATCAAATGTTGTTACAACATTTGTATATTGGATTAGATAAGGAGACCACTCGTTATCTTGACAATGCGTCAGGCGGGGCATTTCTTCATCTTTTAGCGCATGGTGGATGGGAGGTTCTCAACAAAATCCTTGAGAATACCCCCTACATCTTTGTTTATGATGAATTCCCCCAAAGAGAGAAGTTCCTAGAAAAAACCATCCATCCCTGTTGACAATGAACCCTCAGTTAGTCAACCCAAACCCACTCCAGACTACTGAGATGACCCGACTTAGCCATTTGAAGATGATTTGTATAAGGATTATGGGAATGCTAGGCATTACCATATCCATGCAATTCAATCTATCGATCAATCTCCTAAACCTCCTGATGAAACTTCTTACCGAAAGAGTTTGCAAGAACTCTCAGCTATCCTAAGACATGAATGGACTGCAGAAGTTGAGGCAACCGACAACATACTCTACAGTGACTACCATGTCACTACAATGAAATGTCAAATCAGAGGTAGGCATATTTTAGCCCTGTATGATCCGACTGTTGGGTTGAACATGATTTCTAGCTCTTATTTAGCTAGGAATTTCCCCAACGCCCATTGATTCCAAATTAACCAGTGTCTTAGAGACCCATATGGCAACACCTTAGAAAGTAAGGGGATTGTGAAACTCATTTCTGTCTCCCTTGAAGGGGTAGAAGCTCTTTTAGATTTCTATGTCTTTAATGTTACCTATTTCAACGTATTCTTGGGACAACCTGGTCTACCCTGCTGTCGTAGGGATCTATCAAAAAGAGCCTTGATGTTCAAATTGGTAGGGAAGAGTACTCTGTACCCTTCATTCGTGCATTCAATTCCATTGCCGAACAACCACCAGACCTAGACCCTCTAGATAAGGCAAGGATGGCTACTCTAAATGAGATGGCTCAGCCTGACTATGACGAAGACTCCAAATTCTTTGTAGAAGAAGAAAGTCATCCTTTGGAATTTGCTATATAATTTGAGGAGGATATCTCAGCTAATGATGAAAACACCTTAAATCATCCAATCCAACAAGGATCTCTAGCATCCTTGACTCCAAATCATCATCTTCTCTATCCATCTCATGGTTTGGGCGTCCAAGTGTCCCTCAAATCAAATCATCCACCACCATAGATCTTGATCCTCCATATGACCCTCCTTATCTATTTGACCATTCAAACCAATGATACAATCCAAATCTTCTGATTGATGTCGAAATGGAAGAAGAGTCGCCGTTGCAATGGATCCCCATATTAATGGAGGATGAGGATGAAAATCCATTCGTAGAGTTTCATGGACAGGAGATGATGCACAAAGATGTTGGGTTTATTGACATTCTTGGGGAATCAACTTTGGAGTTCAATAAGGAGTATTAGGTGGCGAGCATATAAGTAATATTTTGGAAGAGCCACCTGATCCACAATTTTATGTGAAATTTCTAGAATCTTTCTTTCCTATTTTTGCTAGCATTTACGAGAGTTGCAACCATCCTATGTCTCTACTTCAGCAAACCTTTGAAAGCATGCTTTTGGATGCTTTTGTTTACCACAAGCATTCCATGGCTCGTAATTGCTTAGGCACAAGTTTTTGCAGTCCAACTGCAAGGGTCGAGCTTATGACTTAAAACAAAGCACTACTAGGAGATCACCCATTTGTTTGCTTTCTTATTTTGTTTAGTGTCCATCGTAATAGTAGTTTAGTGTCTATCATAGTAGTGGTAGTGTTTTCACTTTTGAATAACAAGGTGCCAACCTGAAATTGAGCTGGATTGTTGCACCAGCCGATGTGCTCGCAAACCGGTCGGGTTTGTAGTATCACCTTGCACTAGTGTTTGTAGCAGATTTCAAAATTATGACTCAAGACTTAGCAAGCGAGTCATGGGCGACATCAAGAAGAAGAAATCAAAACAAAGACAAGATGCAAATGTGCAATTCAATAGTGAGAATAAGAAGCTTTAAAATCGATCATGATCCATCCAAGGTCATCCTCACGCTTCACGTGACAAAGGTAACATTGCTAAGGTATGTGCTTAATGTTTAATTAATAACCTTGATCTTATGAGCATGAATATATGAATAATTGATTGAACTTGTTTAAGTTTTGCTAACATGGTAATGCTTTGTTAGTCATGCTTTCTTTCTGTTCATAATTACTTCCTAGTCACCTTGAGTAATAAAAATGTCCCAAAAGTTTTGTGCCTTTCATGTTCTTTCCATTTGTGCTAATATGTTTTAGTTTGGAAGTATTGTATATACATACTTTCAAAGGTTTTTTAAATTAAGCATGGTGCTTAGGTTAAATAGCCTTCATTAGCACAATTTGACATGGTGTCTAGTTTGGTTATTGAACTAAAATTGCTGGTATATATGTCAGATGCATGTATAAGTCACCTGACCTTGCATTAACTAGAAACAACTTGAGTTCTTATGCATATGTTCTTCTGTCTTGTCTTGTCTTAAACCAATGTAGGAAGAGTGGAGATTGAGATGTTAAGTTTAAATGACCATATTTTGTATTTACATTCTCATCTCTAAATTAAATGCTCAAACATGAGACCTCTTCCTATGCAACTTCTTGTCATGTTTACTAAAATCCTAATAACATGGATGACATAAGTGTCTTCCTCCTTCACCTTGATCTTCCCTTTAGCATGATAAATGTTGTTTTGTTCATGCACCTCGGTTTGCTTTGAGAGGGATAAAGTTTTGGTTCACTAGTACATTTGTGCTAGTAGAACCTTGTTGCTTTCACTTTCTATGTCTTCAAATAAGCACAGGTAATGAAAGAACTGGCGTGTGCATTGGGCAACCCAACCTCTGTTCAAGCAACCATGAAGACTGCAAACCACGACACTGCAAGGAGGTAAGTTTCATTGCTTTAATCCACTTAGTATAGGTTACACATGCAAATTTCCCTTTCCAAATTTACATTTTTTAGTTGATAGGTTGCATCTTTTCATTTCATTAAAAATGCTCATAGAAGTACCATGCATTTATAATAGGTTAAAAAACAAACAAAATTATAATAATAATAATGAATAGTCTTGCATGATAGTAGTCATGTGTCTTAGTAGTAGTATTAAATAAATAAATAAAGAAAAAAGGAGACCCGTTTGAGAAGAAGATTTCAACTTCGAGCAAAAGGCCAGCTTGGGGGAGTGCCTCCCCCAAATCTAGGTATGTCATTGCTCCATCATCTTTACTTTTCTGCGTTCATATTGGAATTTGATGTTAATTTTTTTTATGTACTTTTATGCCAATGTGTTGATAAGGTTTTCTATATATCATATATATAACATTTGCTATGCTAAACCTGAGAAAAAAAGTACTATCTCTAATCCTGCTTAAATGTTCACACTTTAATTAATCTTTGATGGAAATGATGAATCACTGCTTTGTGATGTTATTCAAAAGCTTGATATATAAATCTTTGCTACTATGGTTTTGCGTTAGAATTTGTTTTTATCTTAAGCTAAGGCTTTTGTGGGTTGCACATGCTATAGCCAAGTTTATGCTTTGTGAGATTAGATGTATTAAGTCTAAAGTAATTCTTTTAACTTGTCTGAGGAATGGTTAGGACAATAATCTAGAGTTTTATTTTGCAAAATCCCAAAATCATTACCAAAAGTTCCTTAATGGTGTTGATTCCCTACTGTTGATATTAGTTGCGCACACACAAAAATCCACAAGCGCACGGATATCGGTGAGCACTTCACCCGAGAGATATTCTAGAGTATCGTTATTTATATTTTTACGACTAGGAGAAAGCGTGCATCAGACTAACCTAAATCTATACTTAACCCCTTGGCTTGTAAGACAAGATAGTGAGGTATGTGTGATATAGAGAGAACTCCTTCGTCAATCTTCTTCTAACCTATGGTAAGTGTGTGGTTATTGTTCTAAGCGGAGTCCCTAGAGAAAAGAGACACCTCTACTTGACCCTGGCACCATATATCCTACCTTACCTCCTAACGGGACATGGATTACGGAGACACCAAGAGGATTGTCACGTCCCCCGATGCTACCACAAATCCGGCTAGATAGGGAGTATCTACGAGTGTTCCTAGCCCAAGCACCACGCTTACGCTACGAATGATTACTCGATTCCCAATGCAAAGCGAATAAAGTAAACCCGTAAACTAAAGAACAATAAGAATAGTAACTTACTAGTATTAGAAGTCGAATTGCTGAATGATTCTAAAACCAAGCCTCAGGTTAGGAGACTTGATCTCGCAGATACAAGGAAGAAGGGACCGATAGGCCAGGCTTCCTCCACTTCTATCTCCACCCTATTCTTGATGCAAAAGCTGGATCTGCAAACACAAAGGGCTAATACCCGATTCAAACGTTAAGGCGGGCCTGCCGATTTGACCTTACTATCGGCAAAGGTGATAACTCGAATACTTTGGTCCCGACAACAGCGATGCGCCCGGATGCCACGGCCAAGAGGTATTCACGCGGAACTTGAGAATACGCCGAGCTTA
>Ga0182004_10002024_pt1 | contig 15506 bp, 10 predicted proteins | sample Sormic07211540_1_FD_120479 | JGI IMG/M metagenome (GOLD analysis project Ga0182004, IMG submission 120479) | Endophyte microbial communities from Sorghum bicolor roots, Mead, Nebraska, USA - 072115-40_1 MetaG | ecosystem: Host-associated > Plants > Roots > Unclassified | place: USA: Nebraska...
AAGGCCGCCGCCTCCGCCTGCACCACCACCAAGGCCGCCGCCTCCTCCTGCACCACCACCAAGGCCACCTCCACCACCGAGGCCACCACCTCCACCAAGACCGCCACCTTTCCCGCCTCCAAAGCCACCTCCAAGGCCACCACCAAGGCCTCCTCCTCCACCTAGCCCGCCACCTTTCCCGCCACCGAAGCCACCACCAAGGCCGCCGCCATGTCCGATCCCCCCGCCAAGGCCTCCACCGCCGCCTTTACCTCCTCCAAATCCGCCCCCAAGACCACTGCCATGGCCAAGGCCCGCACCCGCACCCGCACCGAAACCACCTCCGCCTCCAGCACCGAAGCCTCCGCCCAGCAGGCCGTCCTTCTCCAAGGTGCGCGCCTCAGCGACGCGGCCGGCGGGCACGCCGAGCGCGATCACCACGGCCAGCGCCGCGAACGCCGCCGCCCACACGCGCTTCCCCATCGATCGGATCGCTCGCTCGCTCGCTCTCGCACCAGAGAGAGCAATCTGATATCCAAGACCAAGCTGCTACGCTAAGCACTGGACACTGGTGCTCTGCCTCTGCGAGACTGGATTGGAAGGGTGCAGGGTGTTTATATAGGAAGGAGGAGAGGTAGCCGCGCGATGGAAGAGCTCTCGATCGCAGTCGCAGGCAGGGCGGATGATCTCGCTCGGAGTAAATACGGTTGGTTGGGACGCTGCGCCGCGCCTCGCCTCGCCTGCTATATGTTGGAGTCGTATGTGGTACAGCTAGCTAGCGCCCAGCGGTGGAAGGGAGGGCCGGAGCGGCGGCGACGATGAGGCCCCCGCCCGACACAGCATCATGATTGATGGCTAGCTAGGGACGGGCCCATATATCGTGGCGCATGACATTGCTGTACGCAGCCGGTGAGTTGCGGCCGGCACGCGCGCGCGCAGCCGCCGGCGCTCCTCAGCTCTCATCTGCATTGGGACGGCCGGACGGGAGAGAGAGGAGCGGAGGGGGAAGGCCAGGGAAGCAGTGGCACATGCATGCAGATGCAGTGCATGGACTGACTATTGGGCGCCTGCGTGCTGACTGCATGCTGCATGCGGAGACGACGACTAAGACATTTATGACCACCACCCGCTCGCTGCTCGTCTGCTCAACCGACTCCGCGTACGGCGGCCAAATCGTCTCGATATCGTCTGCATGCATGCATGCATCCATGCGTCGTGAATATCGTCATATGTAAACCCCGTGTATCGTCACGCACGCATCTGGGTCTGTCTGGGTCGGCCATTGGACCTGCTGTACTGCTCGTCTAGCCAGTGTCTATACTACTCTGAAATCTGTGTGCCGATCAAGATGCATGTACTGCCGTGTGGTTCTACTGGTGTGCATGCGTACCTGCACACTGCACTGCACGGTGCTGTGTGCGCGTCATATTTATTTTCATATTTCTGGTCGAATTCGAATTCGAATACATATAGTATCAACTATGTCGGATAATATAGGATTAGATGTCGACATCATAAATATATAATTTAAGTATTCGAATACGGACACAGAATCAGATGTTGAATATTCGGACTTAAATACGGACATATCTGAACTCCTCTAAACGAATTCGGTCTCGAATACGGTCGAAAAATATCCATACCATTTTTATCCTAGTGGGGAGAGCATTGAGACTGCATGCTTGCCGTGCTACGGACGGAAATGTTCCTGAGTTTGTCTCGTTATATTCACACAATCACCCGTCACAACTTAATTACTACTGTTAAAGAGAGCAGTAATAACACTTGCTTTATATTTTATAGGTGCCTGATTTTGTTGCCATTGTTGTGGTAATTAATACACAGTTTTATCATTGTTAGTCTGTACACACACGCACGCGCGCGCGCACACACACACACGAATAATTGTCTCTTATACGTTGTCATTTTTAGTTGATCCTGTACGATTGATACCTGAAAATTTTCTAAAAATTTAGACACTTGAAATATAACAACTTCATCAGTAACAAACATGCATAAAGCATGTTGTTTCACCTGGAAATGGGGAATCCCCGCTCGATCGATCTTGTATTTTTATCCTTCATTCAATCCCCTTTACCATTTTCTTTTTTTATCCTCCAGTCCCCTTTTATCACTTGGGAGATGCTCAAGCAAGCACACCCCAAGTTTCAGCTTTCGTCTTTCAACTGCCTTGTTTACTTCCTAAATTTTTTGCAAAATAAGAATAGTAGCATTTTCGTTTGTATTTGACAAATATTGTCCAATTATAGACTAACTAGGTTCAAAAGATTCGTCTCGTCAATTTCGACCAAACTGTGTAATTAGTTTTTATTTTCATCTATATTTAATACTTCATGCATACGTCTAAAGATTCGATGTGACGGAAAATCTGAAAAATTTTGCAAAATTTCTGGGGAGCTAAACAAGGCCTAGTGGCTTGGCATGTACTCCCTCCGTCCCCGAAAGGTTCAACTTCTAAAATCCGTGCCAGTCAAACTTTTCTAACTTTGACCAACTTTATAGAAAAAGGATATCAATATCTATGACATAAAATAAGTATCTTACGAAAATATATTCTATAATAAATTTAATGGTATTAATTTGGTACTATAAATCTTAGCATTTTTTCTATAAATTTGATCAAAGTTATAAAAGTTTGACTTAGGACAACTCTGGAAATTGCAGGTTTCATGAAAGGAGGGAGTACGTATGCACATGCATTATTAATTCATGCCTTGCCCTCCATGCACGATAACATCGTCCGGCACTCCGGCGGCAAGCTCACTGTGTGCAGTGCAGTTATGGAGCTGCACACGGTGGAACATGGAATAGTACTCGCATTTATTGGAGTAGCTTATTGGGCAATGAATTTTCAGAGCTACCGTACCAGGTTGCGCGGCTGGCTCCTAGACGAATTCAACACCACTGTTCACCATTCATGCAATAACGTGCAATGCCATGCATGCATGCTGTGCTGCGCCGAAGTATCTGTGTGCACAAGCACACAGCCTTATTAGGAGGGCAGCTAGATCCATCTTTCTCCGCGAACCGACTGTCCCGGACTACAACAACGATCATCCCTTCCAAGTTCCAACCAGGAGATCGAGGGGTACAGCTAGCTTAGCTGTCTCTTATTATCTTTTAGATCCAACGAAAGCAGGAGACAACCGGTGGGACAAAGGAACTGTGTCTGTGTGTGCTCCCATCTCATCTCAACAAGAAATCATGAAAGGAACAAATTGTGCTCCTATACAAGCATAAGAGAAGGCTGCAGGCCAATTAATTACGGGAAAGCGCACTGCTACATGCTCCACGGCATTTAATCCCAGCACATGCCACAGCACACCCTCGCCCCGTCGCAGCGCAGCTGTTGACACACACACACATACACACACTGATATTTATCACAACCACCCTCAGCACTGATGGTGTTCGCAAAACACAACAGCAGCACATGACAGTTCCTACTTCCTAGCAAATTCACAGTGGAATTTCATTTCATTGCCCAGGCATCGAGTGTTAATAAGCAGAAAAAAAAGTTCTGAAACCCAAAGCGCTCACAAGCTCCCAGGCTCAAGATTGTTTCAGAGAGCAAACTCGAAATTGGAGGTCTCAATTGTCGATTTCAATTTTCTCTCGTCATCAAAGGAGGCCTACTTCTAAATTCTAGTTTCTCAAGGCCGATTACACGCAGACAGTGCCGCCAAACCACTGAACCTACCTCCCCAAGAAGAAGCTTGGGGAGGATACAGCATCTAAAGTCTAAAGATCGGATTACTGATGGGAGGAATTACCATAATAAGAGAAAACTGATACTTGACACGAGATTCAACTGAACCCCTCAGTATTCGCCTCATCGCCTTTTCTTCGTCGTCGCATTTGAAACTGAGGCAGAGTTCTGCTCGGTAACCATCTTTATAAGATTCACAAGGGACCGCAACCTGTCCCACATGCTATAGCCATACAGAGTCTCCACAAGCAACTGCTGGAACTCAAATCCATGCTCTGAGACAGGATACTGCAAAAAATATGATAAGCAGCTGAATATCATATCAGAGTATTTATTATATCGTGAGGATTGTGGAAGAAGCAGACCTGGATAGGTTTCGGGATCACTGTTTTAATATATGGCCATAATCTATCTTCTACAACAGACTTCACAAGGCAGCAAGCTCGCAAGCCTTCTACACCAGCAAATCTCCCAAATCCACTGTCTTTAACACCACCGAATGGCAAAGACTGCAGCCAGAAACACAAATAAGCATACTTGCATTGCCAGTGTAACACAAAATGTAAAAACACAATATAAGGATGTGAATATTGTATATATAACGCTAGACACTACAGGATGTGTGAGCCTACTAGAGGAAAATTGCAAAAGATATAGTTTCTTATCATCAGCACCATGCTTCAATTCTGTGTTTAACTGTTACTCCCTTCATTCCAAATTATAAGACGTTTTGCCTTTTCTAGATACATAATTTTTGCTATGCACTTAGATATACAGTTATACACTATGTCTAGATACATAGTTAAAGGAATGTATCTAGAGAAGTAAAAAACGTCTTATAATTTGGAATGCAGGGAGTACATAGGACAGACAGAGCATGAATTACACACTGACCTGACACATGTAACTTGAAGCAAAATCATTGATTGCTGCTACCCCACAGTGTATTTGGGATGCTATTCTGATAGCACGCTTCTGGTCGCCAGAAAAAACAGCACAACCAAGACCATACTTTGAGTCGTTTGCAAGTTTGATAGCCTCTTCATCAGAATTGAATTTCATGATTGGTAGAATTGGGCCAAATGCCTGTTGAGCAGCAACTGACAATATCAAGATTAACGGTAGTATCACTTGTACTAAATGAAATCACAGATCATCTCCAGCTTACCTCTTCTTGCATAATTTTCATTGTGTGATCAACATTCACCAGGACAGTTGGAGGGAAAAATTGATCGACTGCATCTTCACCAAGATTCCCAAAGCTCCCTCTGACAGCAATTTCAGCACCTTTGTCTAGAGCATCATTAACAAGACTCTGAAGTTTCTCAGAGTGCTCCATCATACAGATTGCACCCATGTCATATCTGCCTGATAATGGGGGACCCTAGAAAAATAACAAGGGGGCAAACCATGAGTGCTATCGCAAAAGTATAAGTGTCAAAGAAACAATTGAAAAAAATAATTTCATCGGTATCTAAAGATGTTGCTGATAGACCTATGGGTTATCCACTGGAACTGTTTAGGGTCGCCTATTAAATTAAGATAAGCTGTAACTAACAAATTTCATGTAAAACTTGAAAAAAAAAGGGAATAAGAGGTTAGAAATGTGAAAAAGTATACCCAGTCTCATGTGTTAATTCACATATTTGCATTTGTTTGTAAGACACAACAATAACAGATAATAATACAGAAATGACAGCACAAGGTTGTCATCCTGTAAAGCAGTACAACACTCAGAAAGTAAGGCAATAAATTGGCGCAAGGTAATTGGCTGCAAAATATGGCTGTACTTACAACACATATAGATTTGACTATCTTCGCTACTTGCGAAACGAAGGCAGAATAGATGTCGTTGTGAACATAAAATCTTTCAGCACCAGCGCAATTCTGCCCACTAGATTGCAGAGCAGCTCTAACAGCAACTTGAACAACCTTCAAACAGGAAAAGGCAACAGATTAGGTCCAGTACACTGCTAGGACTTGAAGAAATTATGTTGTACATGGCATAGGCAATATAAACTCCCTTACACTGGGTAAATCTACATCTTCACACACAATAAATGAATCTTTGCCACCAAGCTCAAGAGTTACAGGTATTAGAGTCTCTGATGCCCCTTTCATGATCTGTAATAACACATAAAAAATGAAGACTTTAGAACAGAGAAATGATAGAGCCTTAGAGGACAGGAAAAACTTAACAGGCATATCTTATTCTATTGTAATACTTGTACCTAAAATGGCAGAAAAATATGTGCTAGCAGATAGATTCTGGATACATAATTCCTTTACAAAATAGATGCACATTGTGCTGCAGATATAATATCTAATATACATGTTTAGTCCTTAGGCCTGCCACTTTGTGGCGATTGGTCATGGTCTATCTGGGTAGCCAAGGAGGATAACTATGAGCAATCAGTTGACTTAACAAGCACAAAATGCATGTTCATAGGTTAGACAGAATCCACCAAACCATATACTGAAAATGAAGAATATTAATCGCATGAGCTTAAGCAAACACTACTTCAGATGAGAGGTAATACCATTTTTCCAACACCAGGAGATCCCACAAATATTATTTTGTCTACTGATGATACAAGAGCTTGGCCTGTTTCCGCAAAACTAAAAACAAACAAAAAACAGAGTCCAGGTAAGCAATGTGCATCTAGCCTGTAAACTACGAATATAGAAAGCTGCATTCATACCCAGTTATTACGTGCACCAGATTCTCAGGTGCACCAACAGCTGAAAGAGCTGCTTGTATGATACGAAAATAAAAGCAGCCTGACCAGCTCGCATATTCTGAGACCTATAAAAGGTCATTTTACCAATCAGAATAATCTTGAATAATGTCTAATGTACATCAGAAATCAGATGAAACATATTTTAGAGGACACCATAATGTCTACGCTCAGCAGAAAGGTGTATATAACATATAAATACATTTAACTTAGAAAATGAAGAAAAAAAGTTATTGACAATTTACTACTTTCTAGAAGATCATATTAGGTTAACTCAACAAAAGGATAGTCAAAGATACATCACACAAATCATAGCCCTCACTCCCTCAGCTTCAATGGCGGCACATAAAACAGGAGATATTAAGATTGCTGAATAACAAAAACTGATCTATGAGACCACGACGTGTACATGAAAATGGTTTGTTAAAGAACAGATTAGACAATGTAATTTCAGGGGTTTAGACCTTATAGTATTGATAATTGAAAAAAAAACAATAGGCTACATAGCTAGGGCCAAGCACCAGTCAACGAGGCAAGGTAATGACTATTAACACATAAACAATGTGCAAAGAATAAAAAGCCTCATTCTGGTGCTAGATAATGATGCTACCTTAATAACTGCTGCATTACCGGAGAATACTGCAGCCAGCATTGGATTAAAAACATTATGGAAGGGATAATTCCAAGATACAATTGCACCAATCACTCCAAGAGGGTAAAACTCAACTTTGGCTCTCTTATGCAGCATTGATCTCCCAGTAGATCTGAGCAACAGAAAAAGCAAGCATCCCAACAATTTATTTAATCAGAGACACATAATAAGAAAATAAACCACTACTTTTACTTTGTAAAAAAACATCATGTTAATTAATAATACTATGGGCATCAAGAAAGGAACACAAAGTTTATTCCAGGCAAAGACCGCAAAAGTGAACAGAAGTTGCAGAGTACCAACTATTCTAGATTTTATCATGTAGGCCCATTACATTAAGTACTAAACTTCAGTTTTCCTTAAGGTGTTAATTTCCAGTTTCACCCATACAAGCAGTTATCCATCTATACCAGCAAAGATATAAGGTCCTAAGTTACTTTTCCACCATGTAGGAATAATTTTGAGGATTCTAACCTGTATTCAGGTTTCAACCACTTCTCACCCTCGTCTAAAAGCCAGGTAATCTTCTCACATGTGGTCATTATCTCGCCTAATGAAGCATCAACCATAGTCTTTCCAGTGTCCCGAGATGATACCCTGCACAGCATAAACAGAATTGAGCTCTCTTCCAGATGTCAGGACATGTGAAGAAGTTTGATAAAAGTTGGGACCTTACTCGCATATGAGATCCTGATGTTCAAGTATATACTTGAGAAGGATTCGAAGAAACTGGCGCCTTTGCTTGAAGCTGCTTTTTGCCCATATCTTTTGAGCTTTCCTGGCTTGAGCAACATGTTCCTTGACCTGATCACCCAGAGAATTGACCACAACCAAACCCAAATAAAGAAATATTAATGAAGTTCATCCTATTCACCAGTTAAATCAACAAGGGGTGCACCAAACCTCTAGATAGCGGCGGAAATGACAATGCATGACTGGAGAGACCTTAGCCAAAAAAACAAAGACAGAAAAATGTACCTCATCAGGAGTCAACGCAGGAAAGTACCCCAAGTATTTCATGGTCGCTGGTTCATAGCATTGGACCTTGTCAGTCTGAGCTGCTTTACCCTTTCTCGGTATCTGCAGCAATTGATAAGGGCAATGAGCTGAAAACTAATTGCCATTCCAAGGACAGCTATTGTCATGGCCACAACAGGATATTTGAAACAAATGTCAGTGATTCAGCATCAGCTGGAAGCAAAACACCGCTACAATTGCAGAGAAAGCCATGCCTAGCCCTTTCTGAAACCTATATGAGCGCAGATAAGACTCAAAGTTACCACAGGCAGGTACCATCCTCTTACAACAGTGCTGATTGCTGAACCACTTTGTTTGAGGCTAAGATCTAAACCGCATTAATCATGTAAGTTTAAACTACAGCAATGTATTCTATGAGTTATTACTTGTTGAAAGCAGATTAACCGGATGCGGCGGTACTAGTACAACAGGATCACAATGGAATGGATCATTGCTTTGCTTCCCAGGATACCTCAACTCAAATCGAGAGCAACAAGTGGACGGGCACAGAGGGGGAGGGACTTACGTAGATGAAGCTGTCCTCCTTAGCCAACACTGCACCAAATCGGAACACACTGAATCAATAAACCCTCACAAAGCCCTGCCTAGCCTTACAAAATCCGAAAGCAGAACAATAACTGTAGTACTAGTAATGAGACGAAAACGGGAGAGGAGGCAGTACCGTCGGAAGCGTCGACGTCGATGGATGGGACGGTTGGCGGGATAAGGAAGAGGAGCAGGCGGCAGAGCGCGTATGCGGCGGCGAGCACCAGCAGCGGCCACCAGAAGGCCATGGGTTCGCGGCGACACCTAACCCTCTAGGGTTCGCGGCGAGCGAGGAAGCGTGCGGTTGCTAGGGACGGCGACGGCGAGATTGCATCTGATCAGATCAGAGAAGATGCCAACAAAAAATGAGGAATCCAGCCGGAGCGGCCACCACTGAGAACCGCCACTAGACTAGTACTTTATTCGATTCGATTCCGGTAATGTGGAGTGGAGTGGGAGAGGAAGAGGACTAGAGGAGGAGGGAGGAGAGCGTCTGACTCGCCCGTCCCCCTGTTCTTCCTTCTTCTGTATATAGTTTTTTTCCCTCTATATTTAAGCTCGTTAATCTAAATAAATCTATAATTAAGTTATACATTATTTAATAAGTATAAAACTTTTACTACAATGTAATCATAAAATATTTTGCCCACCATAATTTTTTTATGAAAATTGGACTATAAAAACTATAGCTATGAATTATTTTATTTAATTACAGAAAAGCATTGATCTAAAGCTAAAAAAACTGTATATTAAAGTCTATCATATTATATGTTCAGGTGTTGTATAGAAGTCCAACAAAATTATTTTTTTTATTTTATGATTTTTATTTAATTTACTATAATTTTTAAAAAATCAACCAAAATAATTGAATAAATAAGCCATTAAAACCGTTTATACCGAGCAAGGTAGGTAAAACAAACAGTTTAAAAAGTTCATGAAGGTGATTTGATCAGTTTTAAAGTCTAGAGAGGAAGAGCTAACTTTTATAAAAGTTGAGGAGGTAATGCTGGTTTTTTTTACTTATTCATTTGTCGGCTCAAGAAAAGTTAGGCCTTGTTTAGGTTTTAAAATTTTTTAATATTTTCCATTACATCAAATCTTTGAACATATGTATATGAAGTATTAAATATAGACTAAAAATAACTAACTATACAGTTTTTCTATAATTTATGAGATAAATTTTTTAAGCCTAATTAATCCATAATTAAATAATAATAATTAAATACAAAGTGTTACAGTTCTGAGTTCTGATCCAAAAAATTTCGCAAGGCCTTAACCCACATTTCTAACCCAACTAGAGCAATTGCTCTGTTCGGCCCACCTAGGAAAGCAATTGCTCTGTTCGGCCCACCTTTTATGGGAGTACATCTACGGGCCGGGACTAATAAACAAGACGAAAACATTTCATTGTCATTTATCATTTTTGTAATGATTTGAGATATATAGTAACTGTAGCCGCTCCTGTTATCGAACTTAATTGTAAGAACACACTAAAAGAATTCTCTGTACGTTGCTGCAGAATTTTAGGATACAATTTATATGATGAATGAAGAAAATATTATAAAATAAGGAAGTAATTATTTAGGGGTAACATGATGAAATATAATACAATTTGCATCCTAGAGGAGAATTATAAAAACTATTAGTACCAACGGTGGAAACATTTTATATCATATATAAAGCACATGTGGGCGCAAAAGTGCATCAGCATAATTCCAATATCAGCCTTGAAAGGCGCTCGACATATAAGACGTGTGTGTGCGCGTTGAATATCTAAATGGCATAACATAATTCTTTTTTAGGGGGCATAACATAATTCTTAATCATATAGGATTAGTGTATCTTGGATAAACTATGATCACATGTCATTTTTTATTTGAACACGCAAGAACGTGCCCAAAATTCAAATGGTGTGGTTTATCCTCTGATAATACTTTAAATAAAACTTGAGATTGTGCCAGTTCTATAGATAGAACTGAAACATCAAATTTGAACAAATAGAAAAGGCTAGATAAAGTGAGCATTCACGTTATGAATTTGAAAAAAAAAATGGATGATTATATATATAATACACTAAAGCAAGAGAGAAATACCTGACCATGATTTGTGGAGAATATAGTTTTTGGAAGAGAATTAATTCTCTAGCAACAGAGGAAGAGGAAGCATGTGCAGTAGCGGTGCTCCTGAATTTATTGCGATGCTCATATATGAAGCTGCATGTGGTGAACTATAGACTGATGATGATGATGATGATGATGGCGTATGCTGGATGGTGCCAGACTGCTAATTAGTTTGCATTTTGCCTCACGATAGTGGGGCACGGTTGCAGTCGAAAGTACGTGTCCAACTGTGTGGTGGCTTCGGCCAAGGACAGCCGATATGGTTGAATTCCAATTCATTTTATGGAATCGTAGGATGTCCGTGTCTATGATGGATAAATACTGTTATATGCCCCTTGGTTCTTTGCTGGTTAACTTGCCACAGTTATTTGGATGTCTCTTCATTCTTTATCTGCATTTGGTAGGGTGCAATTTATAACTGAGTTTAGTGATCTAGTGGGGTCTTAAGATGATGTGGCTTTACGAAATATTACAGACAAATATTATGATGGAGTTTTACTCTATAAGAGATAGAGATTACTGACTTAGTAGAGCCCTTCACGAATTAGTAGAGCTAGCCCTTCACGAATTATGGAGAAATCTAATAGCGAGGCTAGGATTTAGATATAATATATTATCTTAGTATTATCCTGAACTTGAATATTTGAGATCTTAGTTATGTCGTATCCTAGTTATCCGTCCATTTACCGATACATTTCATATTTTCATTTCTGGCTTTCTAAATTTCAATTTTGTTTGGTTTAGGTAAAAGATACAGTACCAAAGTGCAAGTAGTAAGAGACTTTTCCAGACAGACCCTCGTGCTCAAAGGATACCTCAGAATATTGCCGGTGTCTTCTCCTGAACCAATTTTCAATAGCTCCTCCAATCCAAGCATTGCAAATGGCCGGCACACATTTCTAGTAGTCCAATCATTTGGCTACGCGAGCTGCCGAGAGCATCGATCCGGCCCGCATAGTACTGCAGTCCAATCATTTGGGAATTAATGCTTGGCGAAGGCTTGTTTGACCGTTAATTGTGTTAGCGGGAGGGTGTTTGGATGCATAGCTGAGACCATCCTTCAACAGGGGTTTTATGAGTTTTTCAGTACACCCATATTTTGGAAACAATGGAAAAGAAGTTTCATTTCTATAAAACTCTAATCACATTTCTCTTCATTAATACATTGTCACATTAGTATATTTAATGTCCATGAAACTCTAATGAAACATCACTAAGACGAGCCTAATGGAAAATGCTACCAAGGTCTATTAGCTGCTACTATCTAAGGTTAGTCTCAATAATGAGTTTCATGGCGTTATTTCTAAGACTGTTATGTCATATGAAATAAAATAAAACTGAGATGAAACACCCACACTCAAGGAGAGTATTATTTTGTAGTTTTAAAGTATTTAATTTTAAGACTTATAAAGAGTTGTTAACTGTGCTAAGAGAGTTTCATCGAGATGAAACTTTTTTTTTCTTTCTTCTTAAATACACTATCATGTCATCAAAATGCCTATGTGGCAACCTATTTAATGCAAATAAAATTCATAACTCCCATTAAAACTGGCCAAGGTCCAACTAATAATTAGCAATTTTATTAGTTGTATCTGATTAGATCCAAAAGTGATAACTATTAACTATGAAGATCTAAACAGAGCTTAGCTGTACATGCTATTAGCTGCCTAGTTTAACCTAACTAGTGAGATAGTTGTTTGGGGAACATATCTGGTGGAAACCACAACCTTCGTGAAAACTCGTGCAAACCACAGCAACAAAGTTGTCTAAATTCAACAAAAAAAAAAGTCACACATGTAGATGATATGAAGATACATAACCTTGTAAAATATCTTGTCCAAACTTGAATTTGTTTATGAGATATAAAAATAATAAATTTCTAACAGATCCTGTGGACAGCTTTCTGGCTTGAAATTTGTTATTTTTATATCTCACAAACGAATTCGAATTTAGACAAGATATTTTACAAAATTGTGTATAATCATATCATCTACATGTGTGATTTTTTTATGCAACTTTTTTGCCATAGTTTGCACGGGTTTTCACGAAGGTTGTGGTTTCTACTAGATATGTTCCCGTGTTGTTTGTTAGGTATTAGCTAATAATTAATTGAACCCATTTGACTATGAACTCCAGCTATTTTCTATAATTAAATTGCTAAATCAATAAGTTTAGTGAGTTAATAAATTAAGTAGCAACCTCAATTTATTTACTTTCCTCTCCGGCAGTTTCCTATACTAACTTTAAAAGTTTTTGCGTTGGGAACCTAGACTGTTTCTAACCAACCAAGCATTTTTTTAATAATTTCTTTATCTCCTGGTGCTTTTCTCACCTGAATACTTTATATTTCTTAATTTACTCAAGCATTCAATTTACGCTGCTCTCTCTCTCTCTCTCTCGATAACATCGGATGAGAAGCAGATAGAGAATTTCTCTTAGTTTTGGAAACTTATGAGTTGGAGAGATATTTGACAACTTTTTTATGTTTAAAGAGCTCTTTTACCAAACGGTTGAAGATGATTTTCTCCTGTTTACTTAAAAAAATAAAACTATTGGAGATCCTCTTATTAGCTTTATGGATCCAAACATCAACATGACAAGTGGCAACCATCAGATTTACATGATGTAGAAAGCAATGCAGCCTCGAAACAAAGCATTTGCCGGACAAAAAAACAGCAACGCCACACGATGCATATATAACATATACCGCGTCAAAACAAACAATGGAGCGGCTTGTATTTATGCGTGTAGTACGTAGGAGTACTAATAACTGTCGTCCCATAGTAACAAGAACAAGAAGAGATGGAATTGTTATGGCTTATATATATATTATTAATAATAACCTGCTGGATACAGTCAGACTGACAAATTTAAGCATCGAGAGTTTACTAATAAAAATTAACCACTCCATGACTCATCTCCACACATGCATACGGAGAGAGTACTCATCAGGTGATAACAGTAGCAGACAAATTAATTAATAATACACCAGCTAGAGCTAGTAATTACTACGATGCAAAGGGATGGAGCTAGGATGAGACATGATATGCATATGCGGTCAACCTGCAGATTATTACCATGCATATGTGGATATGTAGATGCAGAGGATCGATACTATAGATCGACCAGCTGATAGAGATGGATGATCCGAAATCGAATGGGCGGCCGGCGGCGGCGACGGGGCAATCGAACAAGAAAGGCAAGCACGACGTCGTGCCTAGGACGGCAGCTGCTCCATGGCCACCTCCTCCATCTTCTGGTGCGCCCGGGCTTCCATCTCGCAGCAGAGGCAGGGGCGGCTGAGCACGGCGCCGTGCGCGTGCGCGTGTCCCAGTTCGGCGACTCCCACCCCGTCGACGGCGACAGGCTTGCGCGCGATGATGACGGAGTTGATGACCTCCCCCTCCGGGTGGTGCACGGCGAGCACGTCAAAGCCGCCGCGCCGGATCTCCTCGGGGTCGACCACAGGGTAGAGGAAGCCGCGCGCCCCGTGCGCGCTCCGCACCACGAGCGCAGCGCCGGGGGCCATGTGCCTCCCGAGGTGCTCAACGACGCGGGCCTTGTCCTCGGCGGCCATGCCCACGAGCGCCGCGAGGAAGACGACGTCGTACGAGGCGAGCTCCCGGTTGACGTTGGCCACGTCGGAGGTGCGGAACGCCATGCGCGCCTGGAGCGCGGCGTCGCCGCGCACCAGGCGACGCGCCCGGTCGTTGGCGTCCCCGCTGATGTCGTAGTTGTCGAAGGAGGCGGCCGGGAGGTGGCGCGCCGCCAGGACGAGGGAGCTGAGCGGGAGCGGGCCGGAGCCGACGAAGGCGACGCGGGACGGCGGCGGCGCCGGGACGTGGCGCGCCAGCAGGCCGTGCTCCAGCTGGCTGAGCAGGATGTAGTTGTTGAAGTAGGGGAAGAGCGACAGGTGGTCCAGCGGGTTGTCGAACGCGGCGAGCAGGTCGGAGTAGTGCGCCTCCATGAGGCCCTCGGCGTCGGCGCAGAGGCGGATCAGGCGGCCGCGCATCTCCTGCAGCTCCGGGCCCAGGCGCTCCACGTCGACGGTGCTGCGCGGGATGCACGCCGTCACCAGCTCGGTGAAGAGAGCGTTCACCTCCGGCGACGGGCTCAGGGACGGAAGCTTCCCGATGGCGGCGGCAAGGCTGGAGATCTTGTGCACCAGCGCCGCCTCGGCCTCCTTGTCCTCCTCCGGCGGCGGCACCGGCGCCGTCTCCTCCTGGAGGACGATCTTCCCCTCCGCCTCTCCCTGCTGCTGCTGCTGCTTGCCCATGCCGACCATTAGGTACGTACTGTGGAGTGATCGATCGAGTGTGTGGAGGGCTCGATCCGGCCGGCGGTTGCTTTGGAGACTGCACTGCAGTGGGCGATCGAGCTGAGGCAGCATATATAGATGGCATGGCATGGCATGGCAGGCCAACAAAGGCCGTGCGTGTGCGTGTGGTGCATGGGGCCCAAGTGGCGCAGCGAGAGGGACCCACCTATGACGCATGGGACCCAAGTGGCAGCGAGCGCGGTGATACGTGGCAGCACAATAGCATGGGCCCCAAGTGGCAGCGAGCGACGAGCAGGTGGTTGCTGGTAGTGGTTGCTGCTATGGCCTTGTTTAAATACACCCCAAAACCCAAAATTTTACAAGATTCCCCATCACATCGAATATTACGGCACATGCATGGAACATTAAATATAGATAAAAAAGATAACTAATTGCACAGTTTAAC
>Ga0182004_10002025_pt1 | contig 15504 bp, 18 predicted proteins | sample Sormic07211540_1_FD_120479 | JGI IMG/M metagenome (GOLD analysis project Ga0182004, IMG submission 120479) | Endophyte microbial communities from Sorghum bicolor roots, Mead, Nebraska, USA - 072115-40_1 MetaG | ecosystem: Host-associated > Plants > Roots > Unclassified | place: USA: Nebraska...
CCCTGGCCTCGAGCGCAATCAGCGACTCGCCCGAACCCTGGCCTCGAGCACAAGTAGTGACTCGCCCGAGCCCTGGCCTCGAGCGCAATTAGCGACTCGCCCGAGCCCTGGCCTCGAGCGCAATTAACGCCCCGCTCGAGCCCCGGTCTCGGTGATAGGCTTCTCACGCAAGACGACCGTACCATTGACGTGACGCGGGCCATACTTCCTCCCTTACTGCAGCAGGAGATGACCCCCACTATTCCAACAACTCCCGTTCCCGTAACACCTTACCCACGCCACTGTGGGTGTGGCTCGATAGAAGAAGGGATGGGAGGCGTTAACTTATGCCACTGTTGCCGTACTTAGGTAGTCACTATTCTTCAGCAAAGGACGGGGGACGAGGCCTCAGAAAGGATCGCCACGACCCAGAATAGGGCTCGACGACATGATCAACAGGGACAACTATCTGTTGCCGTTACCTCAAGGACGCGATGGCCAATGACTATAGTCCCGACAACGTAACTCTTCAGTACACCAGGAGTAGTAAATACAACTTACACATGTAAGCCTCACTTCCCCTTATGGCTATAAAAGGGGAGGCAAAGCACCAACTAGAGTCAAGTCGAACACAATCAACACACCCACCAGCTCAAGCACGAGCACTTTGACATCCTCTAAGCCGAGATCTGGGACAACTTCCCTCTCTCGCGGCTAGCTTGTACCCCCTACTACAAGCACTTTCAGGTGCAAGATAATACAGGATCCGACCTCAATGGATGTAGGGCAGCGTGAGCCCGAACCAGTATAAATCCTTTGTGTTCTTCTTTGTTGTGGACTCCTTCATAGGCCGGCAATATAGGCGCCGGGTAAGGGAGGCCACAGCAAAGGACACGGCCAGCAGTGGCTAAATCTTGTTAGTTTGAAACAAATAATAATCAGGGAGGATTTTTAAGATCTAGTCTATGTTAAGAAGGAAAGGCACCTGGACTATAAAGGCTATAAAGGTTGCAGTAGGTTTGTAATCAGTTTTTATCGAAGGAAATAGAATCTCCCTGAGAAGGGCGGGTTCTTCCCTTCGACGGTGCCACGTGCGCTTCAGCCGTGGCCGTCGCCGGTGAACCCTTCGCTCCATTGCCCCGGTATCCCTTGCGCTCCAATTCTCAGTCTAGCCAACTCCTCCACTCTCCCTTGCGTTCTCCTCAGTGGCAACGCCGTATCAATTTGGTATCAGAGACCATCTCCGATGCATCGACCTCTCGGTCCGACACCTCCTCTGTTCCTGCGGCCATGGAAGAGAAACTGGATCGCATCTTGGGGCAACTCACCACCATCACCAATCGACTCAACTCCCATGACTCCCGTCTTGCGCGCGTGGAGGGTGGTAAGCCCGTTGCTGGGTTGGGCGCCGCCGGGGAGGATGAAGCGACGGACGACCACCGCACCGACGCAGACGACACAGACCAGGGACTTCATCGCGACCACGCCTGGGTGGACTTCCGCGAGCGCGCCCTCCGCGATCGCGACTCCTTCGGTCCGCGCGGCCGCAACTTCGACCGCGACTTCTACGGCCGCGGTGCGCGTGACTCGGACGACCGAGGCGGGCGCGGCTTCGACGACTGGGACGCACACGACTTCGGCGCCGGCGGCGGTCGTTTCTCCGACGGTCGTGGCGACCGCGGGTATGCAGACCGCGGTGGGTGCGGCTACTTTGACGACCGTGGGTACGACGATCGCGCTGGGCCCCGCTACAACGACAGCCGCGCCTACGACGATCGCGATTGCCGCGGTTTTGGTCGATTCGGCGGCAGCGGCTGCGAGATTGGACGCGCGGGCCGTCATTCTGGACGCAGCGGGCGCGACTACGACCGGGACTACGACCGCTTCATCGACTGTCACCGCGAACCTCACCGTCCACCCAAAATCCCATTCCCCACCTTCGACGGTGAGTCGGATCGGCTGACCGGGCTCAACAAATGCGACAACTTCTTCCGTGGCCATCAGGTTCCTGAAGATGAGAAGGTCTGGATGGCATCGCTGTACGTCAATGGCACCGCGGCGGACTGGTACTACCAGATGGAACGTGACTTCAGCTTGGTGCCGTGGCCACGCTTCGTCGACTTCGTCAACCTCCACTTCGGGCCACCGATCCGCACCAATTTGATGGCGGAGATCAAGGCGCTGGTCCGCACGGATACTGTGGAGGCATACTCACGCCATTTCCAGGCTCTGCTCGCGTGTTGCACCGACCTCGCCCCATGGACGGTGATCGACCTCTACACTGGGGGTTTGGGCCAACCGCTCGCGCATGACGTCGAGATGTAGTACCCCGTCGACCTCCAGAAGGCCATGAGCCTCGCGCGGGCGTTCGAGCAGCGTCACACGGAGTCCTCTGCTGTCAACAGCTCGATAGCACCGAAGGGCTCCGGCCGCCGCGCGATCGTGTCGGCCTCCTCCACCGTCGCCCCAGGTGGCCCTCCGCCAGACGGCAAGCCGGAGGGCCCTCGGTCACGCTTCCGCCGTCTTACGCCGGTGGAGATGCAGGAGAAACGCCGCAATGGGCAGTGCTATTTCTGCCCGGAACCCTACAACAAAGAGCACCAGTGCGCCGCCAAGGGCGTCTTCCCCTTGGACTTGGCGGATGACGAAAGATGACCCCCTCAGCGAAATCAACGACCTGGAGATTTCTCTCCACGCCCTAACTGGCCTTAAGGCCATGGATTCCATGTTGCTGCAGGTCACGGTGGGCGAGGCACAGCTGCGGGCGCTGGTGGACACCGGCTCCACGCACACGTTCATCCAGTTCGCGCTTGCGCAGCGCCTGGGACTCACCGTCACGCCGAGAGCAGGCCTCAACGTCATGGTGGCCAATGGTGATCGGGTATGCAGCCCAGGCGTCTGCTTGGCTACTCCGGTCACCATCGGCGGCGAGGCATTCTCCATCGACTGCTTCGCGCTTGACATGGGCGGCTTCGACTTGGTCCTTGGTGTCCAGTGGCTCAGGACGCTGGGGCCAATCGTCTGGGACTTCGGCTCCCTAGTGATGTCGTTCTGGTACAACATGATGACGCTGAGCCTCGTCATGAGGCTCTCCTGCCCCAGCCGTTGCGCGGGAGACGCTCGGGACATCATGTGAGAGCAGCCCGGCGTGGGTGACAGAGGTCCATGATCCTTGACCCCGTTTCCAGGGGCAAGACGCCCCAGGATCTCCTCCCTCATCAGATGGCCCACACCCCTGGCTCACGACGAGCCAGGGAGAAGACTCGTGGAACCGCAAGCTCCGCTCCTAGGCCCAGCAGGTGGGACGACACGACCCCCTGTCCCGCCACAGCCGAAGGGCAGGGCTCTAGCTTTGCTGCAGCCTAAGGAGGGGGACCCAGGTGCCTCGACTTCGCAGCTCCTTCCCCCGTCGCCCTCAGAGCCTGAGGTGACGGAGGAAGGACCCGCGACTGCACCTTTCACGCTCCCTTACGGGCTCAAGAATGCAGCCGCAGCTTACGCCTCTTCCGCAAGCACTTTGTTAAGTGCGTATGCGGATCTCCCGGGCCACGACGTGAGGTCTACTCTTGACCTCATCGCCACCCCACCCGCGTCCACCTACCCCGAGGAGGATTCCTCGGACGAGGGCATGTGGGCTGGCGCGGACTTCTCCGGCCTCGCCAATTGTTTTGCAAACTTCTGCTTGGCAACAATCTGTTTCACATTCAATTCTATCATCGCAGTTAGATTACTTAGGAGTAAAACTGGGTGCCCATCTTAATTAATTTGGATTGCCAGAATTTATATTGTTAGTATCAGCTTCTAGCCTATATGAAATTTGCAGTCTCATAGATCAAATGTTTGGGATGTAAGTTGTGAATTATGCATTTTTCATTTGTTGCAGAGCTAATTTCTTATCCATAGTAAGAGATCAAAAGGAATGATTTCTCATATGTAAGCTGTCTTGATGTTGTAGGCTGACCCACACTGCTCATACAAAGTCACTTCTCGTGCTTCACTAAGTGATGCGGCAAGCAGATTCTTTTTATTGTGCTCATCAGAGGTAATCTTGTTGTACCTATGTACATTGATCCATGCATGACTTCATGCTGTTACCCTTTTTCCTGTTTGCTACATCATATTGATTGCTAAAAGCTAATATGTGATATGGATTGGGTTGGGTATGATTACAAGAACTGATGGGTAAAGCACTCTGCCATCTAACTGTTGGCTCTTCACTGTCCATGGTATAGAGGTTCTGAAGTCTAGTTGATAAGGGATCAGTGAACTTTTGTCTATTCTTTGCTTAACTTAGATAATGAGATATACAGGGTCAACTTTATTTACTAACATACAAATCCTGAGTTACGTGACAGCTTACTGAGGCACCACGATTTGCTTGATTCACTGATAACCATGAAGTTATGTTTGATATTGCTCTCCCACATTGTTGGTGGCTATAGCTTACTGATGATCGTCTTGTAGTACAAGCATTTTGGTTTTTATCCCATGGACTGTCAGTCCAAAGTTTTATATTTCTAAGTTCCTGTCCAAGGACCATCTATCGATCCCAATGGTCAGTGAAGCTCTTGTTGTTGCTTATAATTCTAAGTGCTACCTTATTATATAGCATGCAGTTATTGTTGGAATTTCTGAATTGGATTATTGGGCCAACCCTAGAAGGGTGGAAGTATAGCAGTCATACATGGGCCTCATGGGCCTAATACATAGGGCCCATGGGCCTAATACACACATACTCCAACACCCCCCGCAGTCTGAACTACCGGCGCAATGGAGTTACAGACTGGACATGAAAAGAAGCACAGACACGAGCCCCCCACAGACGCAACTAGCTATCAGTGATGTTGAGGCTGGAGCGAAACTCAGTGAAGGTCGAGGACGGGAGGCCCTTGGTGAAGATGTCGGCGAACTGGGAGGTGGTCGGGACGTGGAGGACCCGAACATCGCCGATGGCGACTCGATCACGGACAAAGTGTAGATCGATCTCCACATGTTTGGTCCGCTGGTGCGGCACAGGGTTGGTGGAGAGGTACACCGCACTCACGTTGTCGCAGTAGACCAGCGTGCTCCGGGAGAGGGCTATGGAGCTCGGCGAGGAGTTTGTCGGAGCCAGGAGGCCTCAGCCATGCCGTTAGCAACAACGCGGTACTCTGCCTCGGCACTGGAGCGGGAGATGACCGGCTGGCGCTTGGACGACCAAGACACCAGGTTGCCACCTAGAAAGACGACGTAGCCGGAGGTGGAGCGGCTACTGTCACACACTGACACTCGGCCCAGTCGGCGTCCGTGTAGACGATGAGCTCGGAGGAGGACGACCGCCGGTGAAGGAGGAGGCCGAAGTCGACGGTGCTGCGGAGGAAGCGAAGGATCCGCTTGAGAGTAGTGTGGTGTGGCTCATGGGGATCATGCATATGTAGACATATCTGCTAAACTACATAGGTGATGTCCGGCCAGGTGAAGGTGAGGTACTTAAGTGCACTGGCAAGACTCCGATATGCAGTGGGATCTGTCACTGGGGTGCCCCCGGCCTCTGACAGCTTGCCTGTGTGTCAACCGGAGTGGAGCAGGGCATGCAGTTAGTCATCCCAGCTCTCTCTAGGATATCAAGAGTGTACTGCCGCTGGTGAAGTAGTAACCCAGCTGGATGTGGCTCAACAGTGACCCTAAGGAAGTGATGGAGTGCACCCAGATCCTTCATAGCAAACTCCTGCTGAAGAGAGGTGATGATTTGGCGAAAGAGGGACTCATTGGAGGCTGTGAGGACAATGTCATCAACATAGAGCAGCAGGTACGCTGTCTCAGCGCCATGGTGATAGATGAACAGAGAGGTATCTGACAGCCTCCACAAACCCCAAGGTCAGTAGGAAGGCAGCAAACCGATGGTTCCACGCTCGGGGGGCCTACTTGAGGCCGTAGAGAGACTTGTTGAGTTGACACACCATGTCGGGACGAGAAGAGTCAACAAACCCCGTCGGCTGGCTGCAGTAGATTGTCTTAGTGAGAATGCCATGCAGAAAGGCATTCTTGACGTCCAGCTGATGCGCGGGCCACCCGCGAGTGAGAGCATCGTGCGGACAATAGCTGGCTTCACCACTGGGCTGAAAGTCTCGTCGTAGTCAACACCGGGGCACCGAGTGAAGCCCCGGAGAACCCAGCGGGCCTTGTACTGCTCAAGAGTTCCGTCAGCCCGACGCTTGTGAGTCCAGATCCACTTGCCGGTGACGATGAGGCACCAGATCCCATGTTTGGTTGGCGAGGAGCGTCGCGTACTTCTCTTACATCGCGCGGCGCCAGTGAGGGTCCAGCAACGCCTCGTGGACGGAACAGAGTACCGGAGAGACCTGCGAGTCCCCTGGCAGCGCCGCAAGAGCCCGGGGCTGCAGGGTACCAGCCGCATGTCGCGTCACCATAGGGTGTCCCTTGGCAGTGCCGCAAGAGCCCGGGGCTGCAGGGTACCAGCCGCGTGTCGCGTCACCATAGGGTGAACATGACGCGGTTGTCGGTGAAGAAGCGGTGGGTGGTACACCGGCGTCGCGACGCGGGTAGCTAGGGCCCTGGCGGCGGTGTCGGTGTCGCTGGCGGAGAAGACGCCTCCGGTGGCATAGGTGACCCTAGCGAAGAGGGGGCCACCGGTGCCGACGGAGGCAGCGGCGCCAGCCGGACACGTCGCTGGTAGACGAGCACCGGCTGGGCGAAGCGTGCCGGTGTGGCCGGAGTCGGTGTTGCTGGCTCGGGACCCATGTTGGGCGCAGGGGCCGGTTTGGAAGGAGACCCCGCAAGGCCCGGGCAGCGAATAGGCCCCGGGGTGTCACGAGCGACCAGTGAGCTAGGGCATAGCCCCGGCGAGGGGCATGGTGTAGCAGTACCTGCAAAAAACAACTACAAAGGTGGCTCGACCATCGGGTTAGTGGGAAACACGGAGGAGAGGTCAAGCTCCGGGGTGGAATTGGTAGCGTCGGTGGTGGAAAAGGGGAAGACAGACTTATCGAACACCACATGGCGAGAGATGAGAACCCGATCAGAGGTAAGGTCGTAGCATCGGTACCCCTTGTGATCTGGGGAGTACCCGAGGAAGACACAAAGAGTCGAGCGGGGAGCCAGCTTGTGGGGAGCGGTGGCGGTGGTGTTCGTGTAACACGCACACCCGAAGACTCGAAGGTGGTCGTCGCGAGGAGGGGTACCGAAGAGAGCGTGGTGTGGCCTGGGAGCTGGGCAGGTAGCGGAAGGAAGGCGGTTAAGGAGGTAGCGGGAGGTGTGCAAGCTCTCAGCCCAGAAGCAAGCAGGAAGCGAGGCCTGAAGCAAAAGGGTGCGCACGGTGTCGTTGGTGGTGCGAATCATGCGCTCAGCCTTGCCGTTCTGAGAGGAGGTATACGGGCAAGACATGCGCAACTGGACACCGTGAGAGAGGAAGAAGGCACGGGAGGTTGAGTTATCGAACTCCCGACCATTGTCACACTGGACGACCTTGATGGTGAGGCCGAACTGTGTGGACACCCAGGCGAAGAAGTGACGGAGCGTGGGAAAAGCATCAGATTTCGCACGTAAAAGAAAAGTCCATGAATAATGCGAATAATCATCAACCAGGACAATATAGTACTTGTATCCAGAAATACTGATAACAGGAGATGTCCATAAGTCATAAGTCGCAATGTACAAGGTCAAAAATGTGGGACGCATAAGAACTATGAAAAGGAAGACGAACATGACGGCCCAGTTGGCACGCATGACACAAATGCTCGTCATGAGCCCGAGTACATCGAATATCAGAACTACGACTGAGCTGTATCAGGGCATCACGTCCATGATGGCCGAGGCGCTGGTGCCAAGTAGTGGAGAAAGTAGTAGTGGCGAAGGCAGCTGACAAAATGTTCGGCGAAGAAGGTGAGGCAGATGTGGGAAAGCAAAGAGTGTAAAGAGGCCCCGTGCTATCACATCGGAGCAGAGGTCGCCGGGAAGCCAAATCCTTCACAGTAAGACCAGAAGAGTCAAACTCGACAGAACAAGAATTATCAGCTGTAAAACGACGAATAGAAAAAGGTTGTGAACCATTGAAGGAGCAACAAGAACGTCAGGGTGACGAAAAGAGCAGTGAGCGCCGGCGGCACCCACGGACGTGACAGGAAGACACGAACCATTTGCGACCATGATGGACGAAGGATGAGAGGAAGGACGGTGAGCGGAAGAGAGTATACCGGGGTCGGGGGTAGTGTGGTAGGTGGCGCCCAAGTCTGCAATCCACTCCGGACCGATATGAGGTGTCAGGCCAAGAGTGCTGAAGGAGTGCGCCAAGGCCTCCTAGCTCCAGTTGGTAGGCCCGGGCGAGGCGCCGGTAGGCGGGGGCCACACGGGCGAGGTTGGAGTCCATGGGGACGCTGGGTGAAACCCCGGAGAAGCACCGGCGAACATGGCTGCCGGCGAGTGAGGGTCGCCCCCAAAGCCGGGTAAGGCCACATGGAGATGCGCCTCGACCATGGGTTGTGGAAGGTGGGCCAGGACGCACCCCGTGGGGGCGGTGGAGCCAGATTGCTCCCACGCCCCCCCCCCGCCCCCACCACGGCCGCCACGTCCCCCCCACCCTCGCTTGGCTTGGGGGAAGGAGTACCGAGTAGAGACGACGGCGACGGAGCAGACAGGCGCGGTGGAGTGGCAGCCAGTGCAGTCGAAGACGTGGAGGACCGCGGAGTGAGAGATCCCGGCGTGGAGGTGGAGACCGGCTGGGGCCCTTGAGTGAGCTCCTCCATGACAAGGTCGTCATTGACCTGCAGGAAGGAGGGGAACGGCCGCTGGCCGGCGATCCACGTCCGGAGGTGAGTGTAGCGGTCGCTGAGCCCGCGGAGGACGTTGAGGACGACGATGCGATCCTCCACGGGCCAGCCGAGATCGCCGAGAGAGTCCGCCATGCTCTTCATTCGGCGGCAGAACTCGCTGGCCGAGAGGTCCCCCTGGACGAAGGTTCGGAAGCTTGCGTCGAAACGTAGAGCCCGGGTCTCAGCGTTGCCCAGAAACTGCCCCTCGAGCGCAAGCCAGGCCCAACGAGTGTTCGGGGAGGTGCGCACGAGGTCGTGGAGGTCGGGGGAGACTGTCTCGAGAATCCAGCTGAGAACGATGCTGTCGAGGCGCAGCCACGAGGCGGTCTTAACCGCAGTCGTGGGGTCGGTGAGGACGTGGTCGTCGAGGGCGTAGCGACGGAGCATGAGCAAGACCATGTCATGCCAACGTGCGTAGGAGGGCGACTTCGGCTCAAGAACGACCGAGACGAGCCGGATGGACCCCCCCTGCCTGGTAGTGAAGCTGGGCGACGAGGGGATCGGTCGGGTCGTGGTGGATGGCCGCTGTGTGGGACAAACCAGAGGTGGTGCCCCCATGGCGCCCCCCAGAGGAGGAGGCCTAGGCATCGGTGGAGGTAGAGAGGCCGAGGAGTTGCTCCGCCTCAGCAAGCTGGCGAGCTAGGGCGTCGGCCGACGCGCGCTCACGTTCCCAGATGAGAGCGGCCGCACGCACGCGGGTTTGACCCTCCACGGCAGCGGCCCGGGCAGCGACAATTGCGGCTGCACGGGTGGAGGCGGACTGCGCCATGTTCGGCGGCAGTGGGGGCAGGGCAGGGAACGGTGTCGTGGCGGTGTGCGCCTCTGCGCCCCCGGCCCCAGTGCCCTGAGGAGCCTGGCCTATGTTCTGTGCCCCAGCAGCTCCAGTGGGAGTCCAGGGCGGTATACCTAGGGGGAAGTCCTCGTTGCGGGCGGCCTGGGCGGTGGTTGTGGCCAGAACAGCGGCGTGGAGGGCCGCAGCCGCCCCGACGCCATGTGGAGGAAGGCCGCGCATCGTAGGTGTCGTGAGGCCTGCGCCAGGTGCCATAACCGCGCCGTGCAGGTCTGCAGCCACGCCGCCTATGGGCGCGCCATAGAGGGCCGCCTCCGCGCTCGCGCCGCCCAGGAGTGCGCCGTGGAGGGCCGCATCCACGCCCGCGCCGCCCAGGAGCGCGCCGGCGTCAGGTGGGGCGGTGGGGTCGGCAGCCGTGGTGTCCTGGACGTCGGCGACCTCGGCCATGTGGACGGCAGCAGCAGAGGCGGCGCTGGGAGGACGCTGGGCGTACCCAGGGGGCCTGTGCGCCTAGGTAGAGGAGAAGAGAGGGGGAAAGGACGAAAAGTAGGAGGGCGTACCCAGGGGGCCCTTGCGGCTGGCTGGGAATGGGAGGGAGGGAGGAAGGAAACCCTAGCTTGATACCATGTTGGAATTTCTGATTGGATTATTGGGCCAACCCTAGAATGGTGGAAGTTATGCACAAAAAAAAAGAAGGGTGGAAGTATAGCGCAGTCATACATGGGCCTCATGGGCCTAATACACAGGGCCCCCATGGGCCTAATACACACATACTTCAACAGTTATAATTTTAAAAACTTGCCTATTAATTTTTATATGTTTTGATTAGCTGTTTAATGGAATTAAAAATCATAGTGTTTTTTCAGTTTCAACATCCTTTTTCATACTCACAGTACCTCAGCCCCCCCTTCCCCAGCCCCATAAGAAAAAAAAAACTCAAACCTTCATGTTTTGCGGGCTCTGGTGTGCTAACTTTACCAGCCTGTATTCTGTATATTTTGAAGTCTTATGAAATTTCTGTTTTTTTTTTCTGTTTTTCCTTGCTATATTATTTGCAGATCTTTGCACTGGAATATGTCTTTGATAATACCATCTTAATGGTTAATTGGTTACATATTATTATTGTAGATTAACTGCATAAGAGATCAGCATTGTTTTGTTATATATATTTTTTTAAAGCTGTACCCTTTTCAATTGCAGATTCTTGGTTTCATGGTGGCCATAATGTTTTTTGGCATGATGCGTCAGACGTCAGCATGGGAGTGTGATTCTTCTGTGCCATCCATTTTGTCAGCCATAGAGTCTAATCTTGGACTCCCAAAGGCATTCATGTTTCTTTGCTTCATGCCAATACTTGTATTTTTTGCCTTTTTAATTTCCATGACGGAGCAAAAACCACCATTTGGGACCTTCTTATTGGTTACTATTATCTGCTACATAGTTGCTAATGGTTTAACAATTTTGTTGATACTAAGTTCAAAATTGTTTCTGTATGCGGTTGCCATTCTACATGTCTTCATTAAAAGACGGTTAGTATACACTTTTATATTATATGTTTTTGCCTTAGTATTTGTCTCTTTTCTTTTTCTCAAATAGGATGATACTTCAGATCTTTACTGGTTTCATGAGCTATTAGTCTTAAAATTGCTCACTGTCTTGGGATAGAGATTTTCCATTTGATTGGAGCTCTTTGCTTCTCATATAAGTAGATAACTTTCATTAGGAACATTATTTCTGAATGATAATGCTACTTTTTCTTGATAATATCTATAAGGAAGATGGCCAGTTAGATTTCAGAATTACTCATCCTTTATTCTATTGCAAATTAGCTAACTTAAATCATTTTTTTTTATTATTTCATTTCTAGTAATCTACAAGTTGTTTTACTGTTATTACTATGTTAAACCATCTTCTACTTGAATTTACAATTCCAACTTATTCCTTGTCCAGTGTGACTTGATAAGTGATTTGTTTCCAAGCATTGCTGTATCATTGATTGTATGAATTCTGATCCCACCATAAATCATACATCATTTTCTTTTCCTGATCTTCAAACAATGATTTACAGATGGCAATCATGGGGGAATGGTGCTCAATCAGCATTTCTTCGCCAATTCCTCAGTTTCTCCTTCTCATTTCAGTCACTGAAGGTAAATATCCTTCTAGAGTATATGGAGACCTGCTTATTTGTCATTGCTTTTCTTGGAGTCCCTTATATTGAGGTACTAACTGTCCTTTTGGAAAAGATTGTGCAGATGCTTAGGAACAATCCAAATATAATTGTAGCAGCTGCTACATTACCACTCGTCTGTTTGGTTCATCCGGCTATTGGCCTTGTTCTGCTACTTCTGTCTCACGCTTTCCATGCTCATTCAAATCTATGCAGGTTTGTTTTTAACTTTTAAGGATAATTTTGACCTGTTTCAATTGCTGAAATATTTTTGAATTCTGAAAATATACTTTTTACGTTTTTATCTCCAATAATATCCCTGTAGTTATTTCTTTCAAAAAAAAATATCCCTCTAGTTATGTGCTTGATTTTCTTTATAGACCAATATGCAAACATATGTTTCATATTTGCTATAGTAGTAGCGATGAGAGCTATTGTATCTTAACATGATGATATTATTGCCACCATGTATTTACTTCATTTGTTGCTGTTATTCAATATCTAAATTGAAATACTACTTTATTTGTTGCTGTAATTCAATATCTAAATTGAAATACTGTCTCGTGACAGTTTTTTAGCAGCTTCTTTTCGTAGCATAACTCAGAAAAAGGACCTGTACAAGTCCAAGATGGGTGATGGTCCAGTTCTACTATCCAAAAGTAAATCAGATGGGCTCCAGCAACTACTGCCAATGGATGATAGCCCAACAGCTTCTAAAAGCTTTACCGACAGTCAACTAGAACTGTTTGATTATCGGCATGGTATAATGATCTTGCATCTTTTAAGCACACTCATGTTTGTGCCTTCACTTGTTGCCTGGCTACAGGTTAGTCATTTTTAGCACCTACTAAACATCATTAGGCAAATTCCTAAGTTTCCAGTTTTTGTTCTTGTTTGTCATAACCAGTGATCCATTCTGTTCCTTTGTGTGCAGAGAATTGGTATGGGACAGAATTTTCCCTGGTTCATCGATTCTGCTATTTGCGTTGGTGTTATACTGCATGGACTTTTTGGATCCCAACCAAATGTCAGCTGCTGCATATTTTTCAAGTTACCTGGGTGGAGAGGCCGTGAAGTTGGTCTGAGTTTCCTATACCTCGTGGGTGGCTATTATTCCTTTGTCAGCTCCATGGCGTTGGCACCTTATAGGGCCTTGTATGCCATGGCGGTCATTGGTTATATATGTTTCATTTCCAGAATTATTGAGAGAAGGAATATGGTAAGGGGTGACATTAGCTCTAGGAGGAGTCGGAAGCACTCACACAGACACTGACACACTATGGAAAATGTAATTTTGTTGTATAGTGGAACTCAGAACCCATTAGTGTATCATTAGCTCATCGTTTTGGATTTACAGTTTCAAACCGCAAAGCATTGATTCCGTGTGGATTGTTGAGGCCGGTTTTGGGAGTGAAAAAAGGTGGATTCTTTGTTCAGTTTTGGCCATCTATGTGAGAATCAGATTTAACTGAAAGATGAGGTTTGACGATTAGCCTTCATAAAGTGTGAAGTGTCAGCTGCGGCTGCAACGACGGAAGAGTTTAGCTCATCTGAATGTGGAATCTGTATTGGTCTTGTGGTCGATGTGGGTTCAGAGGGCACCGTGTAGAGTTGCATGAGATAAGCTAATCATTTGTAAGAAATAGTGAAATGGGGTTGAGTTTCCTCCAATCCAAGTTACCCCCTTCTCGATGCCTCCAGTCTTGTTTACATTCATGTGATCGTCGATGGCCATAGTTGTGAAAGTTGATATCAGATACGGCTATCCTTTGTGTTGGTCGAAGGCTTCATAAAGCTCTAGGCTTGTTTGGTTGAGCTATGATTTTTGTGAAAAAACTGACGTGCGCTGCAGAAAAGCTGCTGTGAGTATTGGGAGTTGAGAGTTGTAAAAAAAAAGTTGAAATCCATTTGGTTGGCGCAGCTATGAAACCGTAGGTTGTGTATGAAATACTTGTAATATCCTCAAAGCACCCTGCAGATTTGAGAGATTATTTATATGCAAATTGCTCCTAAAAACCTACCTTCACTCGTTCGCATGTAAATGACTATTTCATCAGAAAGAAAAAAACTTGATTTTTGTAAGTTGTGCATCTATCATGGTGGTATGGTCTACATAAATAGAACTGTACCATTTTATACAAGATAATGGGCTCTTACAATAATACTTTGAAGGGCTAAATGCAAGATTATTACAAATAACAATTGTTCATATAAACAGTAATTAAAACAAAGATCGCATTTTGACTTCTTACCCAAAAATCTGACAGAGCAATGCTTAAGGGAAATTGTTGAATCCCCATTTCAAAAAACGGAGAAATTGCAGCAACGCACAGCATTGCAAATACTCAAGAGAATCCGACTTTGAGCTCTACAACTTAAATTAAGGCGTCAAATAATTCTCCACATAAAAAAGAAACGGAAGGCAATGGCTCAAGTCGATGACAATCTCACATGTTGTCATGAACCTCCACTATCAATTCACACGATCAAGAGTTTGGTATACAATATAAGGGAAGTTAGAGAGACTAGTGATGTGACCCATGCATGCGGTCGTCCTCGGAGTCGGTGGTGATCTATTCCGGTGACGATGAAATACGGTCGTTACGTACTAGATGGTGACGCAAGAAAAAAACAAGAATTTTATTCAGGTTCGGCCACCGTGAGAGTGTAATACCTATGTCATGTGTCTGATTGTATTGATGATATGAGATGTAATGTGTATGACCTGTCCTCTGGGAGATCCCTGCCCCTCCTTATATACTGTGAGGGGACAGAGTTACAAGTAAAGTATCCTATTTGGTATAATATTTTCTTGTAGCCTTGCGGTGCGCACCGACCAACGTCGTGCACCACATGTCTTCATCTTGTGGTCCAGGCCACCTCCGATGGTGTGGCCCATGTCGAGCCATGAGGGTACAGGGGTTTATACCCCTATAGCTAGTCCCCAAGCTCCATGTATTGTGATGCGACACGTCATCTTGAGCTTCTTCGACCAGCAGGAAAGCTGCCCGAGCAGTTGCGACAGTATTTTAGCTAGCTCGGAAAGACAGTCGACCACAATTGACATCGAAGAAGCAAGTTGTCTAAAAAATGCATGGTGCTCTTGAGAAAAAAGATTTCTTTCATGATAAAGTGTGCCCACTTTTCTTTTCTAAAAAGTGTAGGGTTTGAAAAAGCAAGCATATTCACTGTAAGATGAAGTGTGCCCACTTAGTCCCTGAGCCTGGAAGTAGGTGACGTAGACACGTGATGTCAGGGTCTAAAAAGAAAAGTCTACATAGAAATTCTGATAGAGATGCATCGCCAGATGCATCGTACCAATGTAGTCCCCGAGCTTTCTAGAAGACAAAGTACGAGCCTTGTAGCAAGGTCTAAAAAATTAAAATTGCCCCTCAGTTGTATATGACTCTAATTCATATGTAACCAAGAAAAGCAGTCCCCAAGCTGTGGTCCCTGAAAGCCCAAGTTTGGTTTTGGTAACTAATGACATCAAATTGCTAATGTCTTGTGTTTAAGTGATTTGAATTAGGCATAGCAACATATGTGATGAAGGTGCAAGGTGGCATGGAAAGGTGGCCACATGATTATAAAGAGATGAAGCACGAAGAGAAGATCATGGTGTTAGACGAGGAGCAAAAGTTATCAAGGCAAAGGTATAAACATAGAGTTTTACTTTTGCCGGTCTAAGATGAGTAGAGAAGTGATTGACCGGGTTTAGGATAGATAGCCGACTATCAAGAGGGAAAATCACGGTCATC
>Ga0182004_10002026_pt1 | contig 15498 bp, 7 predicted proteins | sample Sormic07211540_1_FD_120479 | JGI IMG/M metagenome (GOLD analysis project Ga0182004, IMG submission 120479) | Endophyte microbial communities from Sorghum bicolor roots, Mead, Nebraska, USA - 072115-40_1 MetaG | ecosystem: Host-associated > Plants > Roots > Unclassified | place: USA: Nebraska...
CCTATTTGGTACAATATCTTGTAGCCTTGCGGTGCACGCCGACTAGTCGTGCGCCGCACGTCTTCATCCTGTGGGCCGAGCCACCTCTGATGGTGCGGCCCATATAGGCCCATGAGGGTATAGAGGTTTATACCCCCACACTCAGGAAGGTCATGACCACCTTCTGTGCAGAGATGGTGCTCGGCAATCGGGATGGCGCTGGGGCCGTGTGTGACAGGTCTAGCATGCAGAGGCACTGGGGGTTTTTGGAGGGGACGACAATGGTCTGAGCCAGTGAGTAGGTGCTCGAGTGGTCGGATCTGAAGCCCGAGTGGCTGGATCTAGCTCACCCTGACCGGAGGCGTGGTGGGCAGCCGACGGTGATGCCCGACGACCATGGGGTCATGGGTGGCCGGCTGGCTCGAAACTCGCTTCTACAATTAGAGTAGGCGGCCTCGTGCCCGGATTTGTGATCTCATGCTCCTATTCTGTTGTGGAGAGTCATCGGCACGTCAGTGGCTTGAGCTGCGGAGTTCAACAATGGTGGTTGCTGGCATTGACGACAGCAAGTGACTCAGTCGGACAGCAACGGCTGGCACAGTGGACAAGCCATGGCCAATGCTGTGCACGAGGTTGAGATGCCATGGTGAAAGCTTTGTCCCTCTTGGGCCGTTGACGGCAATGTCTCCATACGTCGTTTTCTTCCTTAGAAGCGTCAATCAATTGGTCCTCTTCCCTTTATATAATTATATGGCATATCTTTCTTGGCTGAAAACTTGGACCTTCTGGTCAGGCGACGACATCGCTAGTGGCATCGTGTTCCTTCTTAGAGGCATCATTTTGGAAGATTATGCTTGGTCAGTCTACTACACCCGCCAGCGTCGTGGTGAGGAAGGTGGAGGTATTGTTTGAGAATTCAAGTCTGCAGTGTAACGACGAAAGAAGGCGGATAGGAGGAGAGCGTTGGTGTAGCAATTGGACGTCCTCATATCTGTTGACAATGAACCATGAATTTGGCGAGGAGGCCGACATAGGAGGCGCTCACAAAGTTGGCAAGGAGGCCGACACAGTTTGGAGTTGCCGAGATGACCTGCATGATATGAGGGCAGACGGTCTCGCATTGTGGTGGTTGTTTTTGGTGCGAGTAGGCGTTGTGATTGGCAGCTAGGTGACATGTATGGCATTTTTATCTTTGATGAGGCTATTGGGTCTGGAAACTATGGTGTGTGTGCGCCTTGTGTTTGAGTTTGCGAGGTTTTGAAGTGTTGTGGTGTAATAAGGAATAGCTATATAGATAAGTTGATGCATGAGATATTAATATATTTTCTTAAAAAAAGAACTGTTGGTTCTTCTCGGTACTCCATGATTCTTTCCATGTACTCCTACAGCACTGCAGCACGGTTCTCGACAGTCATGGCAGTTCTTGGTTGCGCTCGTACACATTTGAAATAAATCACGTAGGAAAGTGCTAGGGACATGTCCTTCTATAAGAACAACTGTTTCACCAACCCCTCTATTCAAATTTCAAAGACCATGTGCTATTGGTTGAAAACCATGTGCCCGATCGTAAGTCTTTCAGCCAGCTAGCCGTGATATAGTCAATGGTTATTTTGCTATAGATGCAATACTATATATTGGAAGTTCGAAGCACTATATTATTCTATTAACCTTATCCAGTCATCCTCCCTCTTTGTCATCTGCCTATACCTCAGCTGCGGTGTCTCTTCACTAGCCAGTACACTAGTCACCATGCTTAGCAGCAATGAGCCTCTCCTCTCCTCGCCCTACCAAAGAAACGCTTCTCCATGCAGGAGGCCCGTCTTGCTGATCACGCTGTCATCGGCCGCTCTGCTTTGCGCCGGAGCAGCGTTCCTCCTCCTCAACCTCCCCACTCCGGACCTCTGCGCCAGCTCCCCGGACCCAACCTCGTGCCACGCCATCGTGGCCGACGCCGTGCTTGCGTCTCCACGAGCGCACCTTACCCGCCCCGGCCCCGCTCAGGTCCTCCGCGCGATCGTTGCCAGGTCTCTCGTGCAGCATGACGCGGCCGCCGCCGCGGTGTCCGGCATGCTCCGGCACACCGGTAGCGATAGCGACCCGAGGCAGCGCGCGGCGCTCGCGGACTGCGTCCAGCTCATGGACCTCGCGCGGGACCGCCTCGCCGACGCCTCCCCGGCCGTGGCCGCGGCCGCAGCGGACGACGCGCGGACGTGGCTCAGCGCCGCGCTCACCTACTACGCGACGTGCACGGACGGCGTCGTCGTCGACGGGCCGCTGCGCGACGCCGTGGTGGCGCGGCTGGAACCGCTCAAGTCCCTTGCGAGCGCGTCGCTCGCCGTGCTAAGCGCCGTCGTCGACGACTCGGGCTCCCGGGACGCCGGGCTCGCCGACACTACGTACACGTTCCCCTCGTGGGTGCCGGCGCGAGACCGCGCTCTCCTTGAAGCGGGCGCCGCCATCGAGGCCGACGTCGTGGTGGCCCAGGACGGGAGCGGCAAGTTCAGGACGGTGAAAGAGGCGGTAGACGCGGCGCCCGACGGCGGCAAGAGCAGGTACGTGATCTACGTGAAGAAAGGGGTGTACAAGGAGAACGTTGAGGTGGGGAAGAAGAAGCGCGAGCTGATGATCGTGGGCGACGGCATGGATGCGACGGTGATCACCGGGAGCCGCAACGTGGTCGACGGCGCCACGACTTTCAACTCGGCCACCCTAGGTGATGCACCCCGGCAGTGTCCTGTCTCTCCTTTACGTTTCCAATATTCGCACTCATTTCCAGCACTTTACGCTGCCAACATTCGTCTTTCATCAGATTTTGCTTTTACTTTCGGAAGCTTAACAATACCTTAATTAGCTTTGCCATGCCTCCATGGTCCATGCCTTAGCCTTACACTGCAGACTGCACACGTTCATGCATCTCTGGCTTAGTGGTTGGGTTTGGTAGCAAAGATGGGCATAAAGATAGATAGCACGGAATACCGCAATTGCATTCGGAGTGCACTCCACTCCAGATTCCCCGTTACTGTACTAGCAGCTGTTGACGCAGATATAGTGCTAGCAGCCAGTCCAGAATCCAGATCCGGAGCCGGCCGAAAACAACCGGAGCCAGTCCAGTATCCGGTGCTGATTTTGATTTTTATTTTATTTTTATTTGTATTTTTCTTTTACTGTGATGCGTGCAGCCGTGGCGGGAGACGGGATCATCCTGCAGGACCTGCGGGTGGAGAACACGGCGGGGCCAGCGAAGCACCAGGCGGTGGCGCTGCGCGTGAGCGCCGACCGCGCCGTCGCCTACCGCTGCCGCGTCGACGGGTACCAGGACACCCTGTACGCGCACGCGCTCCGCCACCTGTACCGCGAGTGCTTCGTGTCCGGCACCGTCGACTTCGTCTTCGGCAACGCGGCCGCCGTGCTGCAGGGCTGCGCGCTGGCGGCGCGCCTGCCCCTGCGGGGCCAGCAGAACGCGGTCACCGCGCAGGGCCGGGAGGACCCCAACCAGAACACGGGCACGTCCCTCCACAGGTGCCGCGTCGTGCCGGCGCCCGACCTGGCGCCCGTGGCCGGGACGGACTTCCCGACGTTCCTGGGCCGGCCGTGGAAGGCCTACTCGCGGACGGTCGTCATGCTGTCGTACCTGGACGCGCACGTCGACGCCAGGGGGTGGCTCGAGTGGGACGGGGACTTCGCGCTCAAGACGCTCTTCTACGGGGAGTACCAGAACGAGGGGCCCGGCGCCGCCACCGCCGGCCGGGTCAACTGGCCCGGCTACCACGTCATCACGGACAGGAGCGTGGCCGTGCAGTTCACCGTCGGCCAGTTCATTCAGGGTGGCAACTGGCTCAACGGCACCGGCGTGCCCTACATCGAGGGTCTCTGATTCATACTCCTGCGCTTGTAGAATTCAGTAACAGGGCCGGTTCTGTCAGTGTCAGTACCTGGCATATTTGTGCTGTGGAATAATGACTAGTGACTGTTTTAGCAAACTTTTGTTGAGCTGCAATTTTTACTACTCCCTCCCCCCTCCCTCCCAGAAAGTATGCAATTTTAGAATAGTGTTAGGTCCACCTATCTAAAGTTTGACCTGATGTATGTACTAAGGCCGTGTTTAATTGGTGAAAGAAAAATTTTCGCGACACCGTAACACTTTCGTTTGTTTGTGGTAATTATTATTCAACCATGGACTAACTAGACTCAAAAGATTCGTCTCGTAAATTTTGACCAAACTATGCAATTAGTTTTTATTTTTGTCTATATTTAATACTCCATGCACGCATCTAAAGATTCGATGTGACGGAGAATCTTGAAAAATTTTGGATTTTGGATGGAAGTAAACAAGGCATAATTAAAAATGTACTAGTAATATTTATCATATTGAACAAGTTCTTATTAGATTTGTTGTCAAATATATTTACATGTTCATATCATTTCCTATAAATTCAGTTTAACATTAATCGGACCTAGAATTTTTTTTTGACAGAGATAGTACTAAACTAGGAGTATGAAATATTACCAGGCTACTCATCCATGAAATATTATTACCAAGCCACCCATCCAAAAAGTATATTACCAGGCCGGACCATGAAATGGCGATGGCGACAAATTGAGGTCCTGATCCAGTGGTCCGTCCAGGTCCACCAAACCAAGAGACCGACCATTCGGCCTATTCGTAATTTCGTATGCGCTCACTGGGCCATGTTTCTTTTGAACAGGTCAAACGGTCAAACCTTTTTTTTGCGAGGTCAAAAGGTCAAACCTTATCTGTGCAATTTGGGACTATATGGGCGGCCAGTCATCTTTGCTGTGTTGATGCATTTACTGAGAGCCTAGTTTTGTCCTACTCATGATTTTTGGGGATTAAATATCAGACTACCTGAGCTTTTTTGGTTAGCTCAGCTGGGGCCTGGGGACCTTCCCTGTTCCTTGAGAACACTCATACAGAAGGAAGCTACTATCACCGTCCTGAATTTCTGACCCATTCACAAAGGCGTTTGTTCAGCTCATACCAGGAAAAGCAATGGCAACCTCAACTCATTTCTCAAAGAAAGCAGAAACAGAGAATTTGAGAAAACGGTTGTACTGGTATCCACCAGTCATACTGTTCTGGAGAACTCTATAGTTACATTTGCTAGTTTCCTGGCTGCCAGTCTGCCACACATGCTAATTGATCATTCTGTATTTCTAGAACACGGGCTGTGCAAAAAAATAGAATCGCCCAACTTGTATTTACAAGATGGACAACACAGCCCAGCAATCCTGAACTACACAAACGATCAAATCAAATAAGAAAAGATTACACCCACTGCAGACTAGCAATATCTGAATTCACGCGATCTGTTGTATCCACGGGGAAGAGCAATCTCTAAAATAACAGAATCTCTAGCAACCAAAACTGAATTCAGTGCAATGGGCGGAACAATGGATCATAAGAAGCTTTGACTTCCTCATCATCCCACTCCAGCCCATCCCACCATTCCCTGGTGCATTGTATCACATTGAGTCCTCCAGCAGAAAGTTTCAGCTTCTTCAAATTCGGGCACTCGATAATTTTCAGGCTCTCCAGCGCTGGGAAGTGCAGTGTACATGTACTGCTGCTCAGCCTCCTGAACTTTGCCAAGCCATGGAGATACAGTTCCTTGAGGTTGGGGAAGGGTGTGATGACTCTAAACGCTGCTGAACCTTGTCCACCGCCACTTGCCGACATGTCATGCTCTTCGCTGACAGTAATCAGCTCTTCCAGGCCATGGCAATACCAGATGAACAATGATGCTAGATTCTGTACACATCCGCCTCTGTAGATGATCTTTACCTTATGGAGTCCCTGAAGGATGATATCATGTAGGGTTGGAAGGATTGGCTGCTCTTCATCGACAAGTTCTGCCCGAGCTTGCAAGATGGAACGGGGGAGCGCATTGCTATTAACAGCTTCTTTGCTGCTATCAATGATTACCTCAGCTAAGTTGCTGCAGCTCACAATCCACACTCTCTTCAGGTTAGTCATGTTCTTCCACAGGTTGCTCGAAGGAAGCTCTATCTTCGTCAGGCTGGAGCTTGTCTTTATCAGTAGGTTTCTTGTGGAACCAGCAAGACGATATGACCGTGACAGCCGTTCCAGGGCCTCAACAGATTGTATTGTGATGTCCAGCGCCTTGAGCCTACGCAGATTCTCAAGCTCTTGAAAATCAACACCATTCCCACTTGCACCAACCTTCCAATCTCCGTAGCTGAGATCCATGTACAGAACTTGCAGCATTGTGAGGCTGCATATAACACCACCCGGGATCATTTCCAGTGGCATATGTGAGAGAAGCAAGAACCGCAGAGTTGATAGAGATCCTAGCTCCCTTGGAAGTGACCTGATGTTTGTGTTATACAAATCCAGGTACTGCAGCTCAACCAATGAACTGATCCCTGAAGGTAATTCGCTGATAGAAGTATGCGACAGATCTAACACTCTGAGAGATGGCATGTATTGGAAGAAGCCATCGCATATCTTGTCCAACCCAGGATTGCCTTGTAGCATCAAAGTCTTCAGTAAGGGGCAATTAGGCTTCTCATACAACTCAAGAATGTTGTTCCGCATGAAAGAAATCCGCTCAGCATCATTCCATTTCTCTGCGCCTGGTGCCTCCTTCAGCCCAACTCCAGCACGAACAAGCCATTTGGTCTCCTTGGTGCCAAAATCCGATGCTATCCACAGAGCCATGGCACGGACCATAGGATGCATCTTGATGTGATCCTCATCTTCGCCTTTCTCCAGCAAAGAGGCAATCTTGAGATCACCAAGAAGGTCATGCCCCTTGTTGTATATTTCATCCATCTCAGTATACAAGTCATCTATGAAACCTTCACCGATGCAGTAGCCTATGATCCAATCCTTGGAAATAGAGAACTCCTCTGGGAACAGTGAGCAATATAGCAGGCAGAGCCTTAGCTTGTCACTGGGCAGGTTATCATAACTCTTCTTGAGAGGCTCAAGAACATCAAACTCCATGCCAAGAAGCTGCCATGGGGCAATCTTTAGCACAGTGATGGCGTGCTTCCACTCTTTTGCAGTGCGCTTGCTGGCCATCGCCCGGCCAACAGTGATGAGCGCGAGGGGCAGCCCGCCACACTTCATGGCCAGCGCCTGCGCTTGCTGCCGGATCTCAGGGCTAGCACCCATCAGGTGGTCGCCAACCTTCTCACGGAAGAGCTCCCACGCGGGCTCCCAGGGAAGACAATCCATCCTGAGCTTGCGGCGGACGTCCATTCGGTCGCACACATCCTCGATCCTCGTTGTCAACACGATCTTGCTCTTGGAGTTGTGCTTGGGCACCGGGATGCCAATCATCCTGAAATTGAGTGGCTCCCAAACGTCGTCCAGCAGCAGCACAAAGTTCATCTTGCTGAGCACCCTGTAGAGCACACCGGCGCGCTCCTTGGGTGTCCGGTTCTCCCAAGACACACCGAGGCGGTCGCCGATGATCCTCTGGATGTCGTTGAGATCGAAGTCCTTGCCGACCTCGATGTAGATGGCGACATTGATGTCATGGGAGTTGATGAGGAAGTCGTTGTTGAACTTGTTGAGCAGCGCGGTCTTGCCGACCCCCGCCATGCCGTAGATGCCGACGATGCCCACGCCGCCGTCCCGGACGCAGGTGTGGAGCTCCTGGAGCAGCGCGTCCCTGCCGAGGACCGGCGCGCTCGGCATCTCCTCGAAGCGGACCTGCACGAGCTCGTCGGCGACCTTGTGGAAGTCGGCCTTCTCCTTGAGGCCCGCAGCCTCGTCGCGAGCCTCGTCGGCCTGCTTGCTGAGGTGGTAGGTGGCCTTGTACCCGGGGGCCTGGTCGGGCGGGAGGTGCAGGCGCGCCTGGTACTCGTCGGCGATCCGCGCGGCGGCGTCCTCGAGCAGGGCGACGCACTCGAGCCACCACTTGACCTGGCTGGTGGCCTCCATGCCCTGGCGCTCGGCGGCGTCGACCATGCGCTTGACGTCGTCGCGCTTGCTCTTGAGCTCGTTCATCTCGTGGCCCAGCGCGTCGATGTAGTCGCCGCAGGACATGACGTAGCCGACGGTCCGCGCGAAGTAGTCCTTGAGCGGCCGGAACACCGTGTCGATGATGGACGCCACGAACTCCATCGCCACGACCACGAGCAGGAATCCCCAATCTTTGCCTGGAAATTGAAGCTCTAGACTTTGACGCCGGGTAGGGCCAAGAACTCAGAATCGGCGCGGATTGAACGATCTGAGCATCGGTGGGGGAGGAAGGAAGCCGAGCAAGGGCTACTACTCCCTGGAGCGGATGCGCACAGGATCTGCAGAACGGAGAAATCGAACAAGATCCAATCGGTGGGCAGCATCAAACTGGGGATTCTGGGGAACTCGGAAGAGGTGGAGGAATCAGTCGGAATTTTGGGGAGCGTTAGTGTGGGAACGGACAAATTGGTAGGCGTCTGAGCTCAGAAATCTGAGACTGACTAGTGGACAGGTAATGAGTGATGATGACAGCGTCCGTAGCAACGAAGCAACAAAAGGATGAAGAGAATCAAGAAACACTCACACTGCAAACGTGAATGAAAGATGGCCGCGCTGACCAGACCTGGGGACTCTATGCTTGCGCTGTCCGCGGTTTATGCCAGGAAGGTGGCGAGTGTGAGAGACGACTTGACTTGGAACTTGGAAGCCGAGCCGAGCCGCCGAGGCCGAAGGCCGCTGGGTCCGAGCGATGCTGGGCGATGGCCGATGGGCGTGAAGGGCGATGGTCCGTCGCCGTCGAGTTATTCCGGACTTTTTTTTTCCTGATTAGTTTGTGCCTAAAATTTTTATCCCATCACATTAAATATTAAGAAAATATCAAATATAAATTAAAAATAATTAATTATATAGTTTTTTAAATCTAATTAATTTATGATTAAACATTATTTGTTATAGTTATAAATATATTATAATCTAATTTTTTTTACGAACTAAGACCTTGTTTAGTTCACCCAAAAAACTATTTTTTTTAAAAAATTTCCCGTCACATCGAATCTTGCGGCACATGCATAAAACATTAAATATAGTCAAAAATAAAAACTAATTACACAATTTGTCTATAAATCGTAAAATAAATCTTTTAAACCTAGTTAGTCCATAATTGAAAAATATTTGTTATAAACAAATAAAAGTGGTACAAAGCCCCGAACCAAAATTTTTTAGAAACTAAACAAAGCCTAAGTCAGGTCAGACGGCGCTACAGCCCTACAGGCTTTGTTTGCCCTGGTGGAAGATAATAAAAAGTACTCACGGCGAACTGGCAAACGTGATACGATCTGATCTAGGACTGAGAGCATGGATGAGCATGTTTGCGACATGTGTATTAAAAAAAATTAGCTAGTTGCCGATGCGTGCGGACTTTTTAATCCGAGAAACCAGTGGCCCAAGAAAAATGTGTATTAAAAAATATTAGCTAGTTGCCGATGCGTGCGGACTTTTCAATCCGAGAAACCAGTGGCCCAAGAAAAATTCTTTGTTCCACACGACCTCTTCAGTTCACACATTGACAGAAGAGGTGGGCCGGCTCTGTGTTTGCATTTGGGCCAGTGTAGACGCACATGAAGTGTTAGACCGCTGAACTGGTGGATCCATCTGCTGATCATCTGGACTTTAAGATCACACATGAAAATGAGCCATGGCCCATGGCATCTGCATCACTTGTCTGACGCAAACTGAAAGCATGCTTAAGGGTAGCAAAATTTAATAAAAATCTACGCTCCGTCCTGAAATAATTGTTATTTATCTAAAAATAAGTTTTAAAAATATATGTATTAAAAAATATTAATATTTATAGTATATAATTAGTATCATTAAAATGATCTTTAAATCAAGTTTTTAATAATTTTTTTAAAGATATAAATATTGCATATATTTTCTATAAATTAAGTCAAACTTGTGACATAAAAACCGAAGATGACAAATAAAATAGGACAGAAGAGTAAGTTGCAAAAGACTAAGAAGCTGTTTGGCTGTCTGCCACACATTGCTAGCCTAAGTTGTGACACGCCACAGATGGATGTTGTTTGCTTTGGCATTTAATATTAAGTGTGCATACATTGCTAGCGTAAGTTGTGGCACGCCATATATGAATGGTTGTTGTTTGCTTTAACATTTAATATTAAAAGCATATTTGCTTGAGCTTATCTACTGAATCTGCCAATCGTTCAACAATATTTTCTCTCATAATAAATCAGTGAATAATACTTTCAGTCATGGTTTTTCAACCAAGCGAACAGACTCTTGCCCGCCACAGCCTTCCGCAGTTCAAAAAGAGGCCACAACTGAGGCGACCATTTCTATCACCACAAGTGAGTCGCCTCTGCATTACATGTGGCAGTGCATGGTTGGTATCCAAAGCCATCCTAATCGAATCAGGTATGAAATGTTATTCTAGTTTTGTTCTACCCTTCAGTCGAGGTCATGATACCCCGGCTATCTCAAGGCATAGATTAGTAAGCCATCTAGGCAATCCGACCAACAGAAACCAAGCAATCGCGACCCAACTAAGCCACATAGACCCTATGCCACACACCGATACAGGCAGTCCACCATGACCTCACTCTTCTCCTTCCACTGCACGTTATGCAGCACCACACGTCCTCACCTTGGGACAGGCATGCTCCACTCACTCCGCTAGGACCGGGGGACAACCATGCCTCATCTTAGGACATATGCCATCCCACACTGCATGCCCAAGACAACACCACTAGACGGTGATGACCAGTACAGCACCGCTTTGTCTGAATCCAGCCTGACAAGATAGGTGTACAATGTCACCCACTATACGATAGGGCACATGACCCCAACCTTGACTTTCAAGAGCGGTCAAGCCATCGGGGACCACAACCTTGCAACCAGGGTCAAGGCCACTGATGCCATGACTAGCAAAGAAGATAGACGACTTGAGGGCAGCTACTAGCTCCCACACTATCGCCATGACGCCACCAAAAGAACAGGAGATGATGACGAAGGCCATGACAAGACCACATCGCACAGGACAGTTGGTGAACCACCATCATGCCAATAGTGTCGTTACGACTATCATTGCAGCATCATTCCATGCCATGTCATGACGTGGAGAATGACCATACAACGACCATACCAGGACGTGCGCTGATGCCAGAATAGGACAAGCTTGCTTACAAGCCAAGTTTACTAGTATCTCCCTCCCTTGGGCTCATGACCATCGAATTATAATGTAATCAGGTGCCTAACTTACCCTCCTCAGCCTAACCTAGCGGTCCCATTGCCAAGAATCCCTAGCGCTTGATTCAATGGGCTGCGCGGCCCACCATCTGATCAATCTGATGCATGTTCAAACTTGATTAGAGACCTTCCTGAGCATGCCAACACCTGGCGATCCCACCGCCACAGTGAGCGGTCCCACCACCAGGGACTTAGTGCCTTGTTTCTTCTCCTTTCTTCATGTGTTGTTTCAACTAGCTTATAATCCGATGGCAAACCCTAGAGGGTCACTAGATCGATCCAATGAGTGCAAAAATAGCTTGCCAAGCTTCATTTTCAAAGCCTTTTCAAAGTGCTCAACTCTACCAAGTGTTCCAACATTTCATGTGTGTGAGTTAGCATTTTTCAATTATTTTGAACATTTTTTCTCTTGTGCCTCACCACATCATTGTATGTAATGCTAATGCCATGTTAGCCACACCTAGTGATACTAGATAACCATCTCAACTAAAGAGTTCCTATCTTAATAGTACAATTATCTATCCTAAATTTGATCATACACACTATTGTGCCTTGACCAACAGAACAAACACCTTAGCCTATACCTTTGCCTTCATTCCATCGAGCTTTGTTTTCTCTTTCTCTTTTCCAAATGTTGAGCATATGATCATCTTGTGTCCTCCTTCATCACCTCCATGAAATCCATCTTGCTCAACCTTTTGGTGTGGACATCATCTAGCTCAATCAACACTTAAGCCAAAGATTAGTACGTACACTAGTTTCCACTCAATTACCAAAAGCAAACATAAGGCTTTTAGTCTTATGATGCAAATTGAAGCAACCATGGATTAAAGACCAAGTCTTCTACTATTGTCCTATGCACAAGGTGAATTAGAAGACTTGAGTTTTGTCTGGTGTTCTCAAGTTGTCGTAGGTGGTCATTTTGATTTGAGATTGGGTTGGTCATTTGAGATTGAGTTATCCCTTTTGCTTGTATCTTGTTTGTGCTTATTCTTAATATGTTTGTGTTGATCATCAAGAACTGAATGACAAGGTGTGAATTTATTTAAGTTGAATGTGTCTATATCTGTGGATGTTGTGAATTACCACTAACATTGTTGTGAATGGCATTCATGTTAATGATATTTCTATGAAATGGCACAAGCTAATAAGAGCTCCACTGATAAGATTGAATCTATAGATAAACAATATGCTTGAACCCATACAAATCACAAAATGATAAGGACGTAACTAATAATTTACATTGAAGGCACATCTAGCATTTTGTTTTTCATAATTCATAGATGTATATATGATTGTCTCCTAGAACCATGTTTCATGAGTTTCTATCACAGACCAAAACAAAATGGATATCTTGCCCCCTAACTATCTACCTCCACATAACTAAAAGAATGAGTTCTGTCTAGCTATGTAAAAAATTATAGAGAACACCTTCCTTAGTTCCCAACCCCTTTGACTAGCCATATACACATGGACACAACTGAAAGCCCAAGTTTGGTTTTGGTAATTAATGACACCAAGTTGCTAATGTCTTGTGTTTAAGTGATTTGAGTTAGGCATAGCAACACATGTGATGAAGGTGCAAGGTGGCATGAAAAGGTGGCCACATGATTACAAAGAGATAAAGCATGAAGTGGAGATCATGGTGATAGGCAAGGAGTAAAGTGATCAAGGCAAATGTATAAATATAGGGTTTTGCTTTTGCTAGTCTAAGTTGAGTAGAGAAGTGTTTGACTGGGTTTAGGATAGATAGCCAACTATCAAGAGGAGATATCACGGTCATCTCTCGAATCAAGTGCTACTAGGTCCATATCATGAGCATATGCATTAGGATCTAGTAAAGTGCTAACCTAACTCCTTTGATGAAAATGTTTATGAAAAGCTAAACACACTTGCACTTGGTGGTGTACACTTGTTGGTGTTAGCACATTTGCAAAGGAGGTGGAGTTTCTAGGGTAGAGAGGGGTTTAGGTTCCTTTTTTAGAAAATGAAACGCATATTTTCTTTTACACCGATGGAAAGTTGAGAGAAATCGAGGGTTCTCACTGAGAAACACTCATTGGATGCTGGTGTTGGCAGCATCGGACGCTGCGCCAGACGTGCTCTGTGCGTCCGGTGAGTGGTACTTGCTGGGGTGTACACACCAGACCCACTCACAGTAACATGAGCGAGTCCGGTGATGTGCGTCCGGTGGTTCACTGTAGAAGCGCTCATGGCATCAGACGCAGGTGTGCGTCTGGTGGCCTGCGTCCGGTGACCCAACGTTAAAAACATCCTCTCTGCGTATGTGTCCGGTGTGTACCGGACACGTCCGGTGAGTACTTAACCGCGTCTGGTGGTTTGAAAGTGACCGTTAGAGATCGACACATGAGATTCAAAAGTTTGACATGTGGCTATCTTCTGAGCACCGGACGCAGGGTTTGAGCGTCTGGTGGCTGACCTTCTATGCGTCCAATGCCCCCGAGTTTTGTCCAGTGAAAGAGTCAACAACTCTATTTGTTGAGGGGGCTTATAAATAGAAGGTGGCCGACCTTGGGGTCTTTATTGCCGATTAGCTCGTGATCCATCAAGTGGGTGTATCGCCACAACGAGGACTAGCTTGCCGAGAAGCAAGTGAACCTCGATAAGAAATCTTATGTCATCTCTTGCCGAGGATTATCTATTGTGATTGTGATTATGAGTGATTGGTTAGATATATCTCTACTCTACAACGTTAGTATAACAATCACTCTCCACTCCTTTACTTACTTGCATATCTTGCTAGTTGTTTAGCTTGTTTAGCATAGTCTTCTTGTTTAGGAGTGTAGCTAACCTACTTTTGTTGTTGTGGTTTAGTGTTTAGTCTTGTATAGCTTAGTTAATCTAGTGCTAGTTTAGCTTCATCATTTGTTTTACTAATCAACTTGTCTAGTTGAGTTTGTAGAAAATTTAAATAGGCTATTCACCCCCTCTAGCCATTTGGACCTTTCAACCACCATTCACATGCATGTCAGATCTATTCCTCCCCTAAACTAGTATAGACCTACAATGCACAAAATAAAAAGTTTAAAGACCTAAAAGTGCACTATTTAAGTTAATGGACCCGCATGACACAAGAGGGAAAGTTAATGGACTTATGGTGCATTCTTCTCTATCGAAACCTTAATTGCAAGATTCGTTTGTTACTGGTAAGTTTAATATTGATAAATAATTAGGTAGCAAAGACTCCTAGTTAGGGACAAATCCAAAGGGTTGCACAAGAATGGCATGGCATACCCTAGGCCCATCTCGACAAAGGTATACTTGGCAATTTTGTAAAAATTCTATCCAAAGTGTTGTGTGGTCATCTATCTATCTATCTCTACAGCTTCTCCTTGTGACTTATGAGATTGATGGGTCAAGGCCGTCGATGTAGCACCGACCCAGGTGACAAAAACCTACCACCTAACTCTTGACTTAGGAGGTGACGCCTAATGAAGGAGTAATTAAGACTGCTAGTGGCCATCCAGGCATTATCGTCTACTCGACCGACTTCTATCCACACCATCCATGAATAATATATATTCTGGCTCTTCGCCTTTGAGCAATATAGCACAATTCTTCCACTCCTGCCCCTTGATTGGAGGAAATCAAAGAGGGCAACCATCACACCTGGTCAGAAGCTTGTACGCCTCCATTCCCCTTCCTCCTTTCAAGGTCCCCTATATCTCCCTAATCATAACTTCCCTCTCTCTAATCTAATTTGATGCGGCATATGGATGAAGGCATGAGGCTCATCTCGGTCTCGACTCGTCTTGTAGCCTCTTCTAGTGATTGCTCTGTGGCTCAGGAGCGGCCAGTCATGATGGCTCAAGCAGTGGTGCAATCAGCCCTCATCACCTCTCCCTTGCCTAGCCCAGCCCCCCATAGCATCACCACAATGTCTGGGCATCTTGTCGCAGAACCTCCTGAATTAAGTGGCCCACATGCACCCATCATTGTCCCAAAGACTTCTGATCTACATGCACGAGTTCCAAATGACTCAAGAAGTCTGTCGGGTGTCCTCGGAAAACCCGAATCATCCACGTTACATTCTTTCCAGGAATTCCCTCATCAAGCATTATAGTATTACAACATTTTCATAGATAAGATAAATCAGAGTAAAAGCAGAAAGGTTACATAACATAGATTGAAACTTAAGTTCAACGGTTACAAACCAAAAGTATTTAGTACATAAAAGGTTCGGAACTTTATATTACATAAACCATAAGTCACACAACTTGCTTTACTTGCCCAAGGTCACACATCAGATTCATCATCATCACTTTCCTCCACAAGAGTGA
>Ga0182004_10002027_pt1 | contig 15496 bp, 11 predicted proteins | sample Sormic07211540_1_FD_120479 | JGI IMG/M metagenome (GOLD analysis project Ga0182004, IMG submission 120479) | Endophyte microbial communities from Sorghum bicolor roots, Mead, Nebraska, USA - 072115-40_1 MetaG | ecosystem: Host-associated > Plants > Roots > Unclassified | place: USA: Nebraska...
GCACCGTTCGTCGTTGTCACGACTCCGCCACTGATGCGCGCGGGTCTGTTCCTCCCCCCCCGCCCCCCCCCCCCCCCCCCCCCCGCGTCTCCTGATCTGGAGAAAAGTTGCGTCATGTTTAGCACTCTGAATACTGTATTCTTGCTATGCTAGACTGTTTCTTTGGGATAGCTATGGACCGTATTGTTTCCATGTCTTTCTGTGTACACGCTATATGTTTGGTTTTCAGTGTGTTTCATACCTGTTATCAAATGAGCAATATCTTGGTGTGGAGCAAGTAGTGCAGCTATTTCTGCTCGTGGTCTGTCAAACAAAATCATGAAATTGATGCTTACTATGGGCATTGGGTGAACATTTTAGGTCTGATGGGATTGCAGAATTTTGTTCAACGTTGGCAGGATCTGCCTTTTATTATTAAAAAAATAAGGGAAGCGACCTAAGTCAACAACTATACAGATTGATTGCAGAAATTTGAGTACAAATAGCAACGTACTTGTCTTTTTGTTCAGCTAGCTTGTCTGTTTCATTTTTTATAACGTCTTCTTATGAGAGCTACTATGTGTAATAATTTTCAGACCAGTGCAAAGCAGCGATGTTGCGTTGAAGATCTTATACTGTGGAGTCTGTTATGCTGACGTTGTCTGGACACGGAATATGCACCATGATTCAAAATATCCTGTGGTTCCTGGGTAAGCGTCTGACAACAATTTAGACTTGTATCAGGGAAGGGCATGTTTCTTATCAATCGCGAATTGCATTTCAAGATCCAACTCTGAATTGACCAGGACTAGTAGTTTTACTAGGTGTTCTAATCTAAGGGGCAGAATATGACTAATAGTTACAGACTAACAGCCCAGATCAATACATTGAACCCCTCTAGAGCAAACAAAACATCATAGTCAGGAGTATCGATTAAGTGTTTGCCCATTGTCCAAAAATGATGTCTGTGTACTATATATTTGTCAATGATATTATTCATTGGTGCAGGCATGAGATAGCTGGAGTCGTAACTCAGGTTGGTGCAGATGTCAAAGGCTTTAAAGTGGGTGACCATGTAGGTGTTGGAACTTATGTGAACTCATGCCGAGATTGTGAGAACTGCAATAGCTCTCTAGAGAACCACTGTCCAAAAGGAGTTTATACTTTCAATGGCATTGATACAGATGGAACTGTCACAAAGGGGGGTTACTCCACTCACATTGTAGTCCATGAAAGGTATGGCAGTACTGTTTTACTTGGCTGTTCAAACAAGACTCTTTTTATATTGACAAAAGCTATTTTAGGGATGAAAACAGGTTCCACTGTGATTTCATTTGCCTATTTAATCACACTGTGTCGTGTTCAAGATGTTATATACTTCTGTATGAAAGTAAACTCTGGGTCATTGCTGTCCATAAATTTTCATCACAATCAATACATGATCAAAGAATTATATATGGGTCTATATAAGTCATTATTGACACCTTGATGCTGATTCGATACAACCTGTCAGATAAGGGATGGCATCTTCTGTTGATTAATTTGAACTTTAGGTATTGCTTCCAAATACCTGATGGCTATCCTTTGGCGAAGGCAGCACCTCTTCTGTGTGCTGGAATAACTGTGTATACTCCAATGATGCGACACAACATGAACCAACCTGGAAAGTCACTTGGGGTCATTGGACTCGGTGGTCTAGGTCACATGGCAGTGAAATTTGGTAAAGCATTTGGTCTGAAGGTCACAGTTTTGAGTACAAGTGAATCAAAGAGACATGAAGCCATCAGCCTCCTTGGAGCGGATAATTTTGTTATATCATCAGATACACAGCAGATGGAGGTACTGCTCTGGACATTGCGTAATCTGAACGTACCTAGGCACCTCGTACTTCATCTGTTCCGAATATGAGAAATTTTATTTTTGTCCTAAGTCAAAAAACTCTATAATTGACCTAGTTTATAGAAAAAAGCACTAGTATCTACAAGACCAAATTTATTCCATTGAATCTCCTGTAGAATGTGTTTGGTATTGTAGATGTCAATATATTTTTCTATAAACTTAGTCAAAGCTAGACAAAATTGACTTAGGATAAAACTAAAACATCTTACATTTGAAAGGGAGAGAATATACCACGTTTCCCTTCTTGATTATATGACACCATATTTTGGTGGGGTTCTTTTTGTTTCTTTATTTTATTGCCAAAGATGCAAGCACATCACATTGTTTTCACATGGAACGAACAGATAGCAGATCACTTTCGTTCTCATTAATTTGCTACTTGACTTTAAAGTTCCAGGCAGCCAGTTCAGTATATGACATTGGATAGTTTTCTTATGCTGAGAATAAAGATAACAGCTAAGTACTGGCTGTTCTGCTTTACCTGAAAACTGACCGTGAATATATGATCTCTTGCTTTTGCAGTCCCTGAGAAACTCCCTGCACTTCATAGTTGACACCGCTTCTGGCGACCATCCATTTGATCCATATCTCTCTCTCCTTATGGTTGGTGGTGTGATGGCAATTGTGGGCTTTCCAAGTGAGATCAAAATGCATCCTGCAAGCCTTAATCTTGGTAATTCTCTGTTCTGACACTCTGTACTAAAAAGAAACGTGGTATTAGAAGCCAAATTATTCAGATTTAACCTGAACTGTTTTTTAGGTGCACGGACCTTGTCTGGTAGTGTTACTGGAGGTACAAAAGACATCCAAGAAATGGTTAACTTCTGTGCGGCGAACAAAATCTCTCCAGAGATTGAGATCATTAAGATAGATTATATCAATGAGGCTCTCACGAGGCTTGTTAACCGAGATGTGAAATACCGCTTTGTTATCGACATCGAGAACTCTTTCAAGTAACATGCTGGTCTACATGCTCTCAGTCTTTCTATTAATATACTAGAGCAAACACAAATGTGAAAGTCATGTCAAATAAACTTGATGTAATGCTGCAGCGGTTTTACGATGCTAGTTAATTAAAACCCTGTGGCATGGGCGTCAAATAGCAAATGTAAACATCCATAGTTGGACAGCAAGGGGAGATAAGTATATTGTGACGATAAAGTCGCTCTATGAATAAGGCATCATGTCGATGTGTTCCACAATATTTCCTAGTGCATGTATGGCGGTGGTCAGTACCATCACTTTCACATCCGGTTGAATACATGCCAATTGGAGAAAAAAAATTGGATGGATACTATCTCCACCGTACTCCATTGCATACCACCCTCGATCTGCTGCCAATCTCATGGATCCAGTAACACTCATCAGCCTGCTTTTCGTGGGCGTACATGGGCCAGGTCAATCATGGATCAGTACAGGTGGACGAAGAAAAATCAAGAGCGTTTGATTATTTAGACAGGACACGTGGTGGTAGATCAAGGGCAATATGCACTGAAACACGGTGGATACAATATCCATCCATTTTTTTTTCCATCAATCGACGTTTCTGGTTAACCAGTTCACTGTTAGAAACCTGTATCATGGTTGGGCTACTTAGTTGGCAAGTGGCTTGCTAAACCTGTCTCGGCTTGGCCCAGTCTAGTTCAATCCTGTTCATTGGCTAACCAAGGCAATGAACATTTATACAGTTATCTTGGTCATTGTTCAAGACCATGGATTGCTCTTTCTATTTGTTTCGAAAACTTGTAATAATTGGCTGTGTACATCTCTGGATGTAGAGGCCGGATATTTATATCTATTATCTAAAAAATATTTTTAGCCTTGTTAAAAACCATATCATTTCTCTTCGACCATAATGCCCAACAAAGTGGAGCTGCTCTTAGCAAGATTTGGTTTTGAGCTTAAAATTTAATTAAAAAGCCAAGAACCAAACAAAATTAGCAAAGCTAGTAGGAGGTTGAATTCCAAAAGTGATGCACAATATTCTAAACAAAGCTCGTGAAGTGACAATCAAAGAACAAATGTTGGATAGTTTCAACGGATCTTTTTTTTTGCGAAGAGAAGAGGGGTTATATTAAAACTCGGCATAGTACATCCCCAAATTACACATAAAATATTTGAAAAAATACATAATGTTCTATCCAAATTCTTCTATTGTCATCTTCTCCAATGGCTTCCCTCAAATGCCAGAGCCAAAGTACTCCCTACGTCCTAATACATAAGGCGTAACTACGTTCGTGTCCCATAATATAAGGCGTGTCTTCTCACAGACATTAATACGATAATACCAGTGTGGAGAGAGAGAGAATTAAATGCGTTCTTGGTCTTTAAACCAGAGGTGGTTACGTCTTATATACTAGGACAGAGGGAGTACTGTCCTTATGCAGAATTCAACGACCAACTCTAAAACATTGGACATGCCACAAGATCCAACGCTTCAGAACTGGTCCAAAACTTATCTGAATCGATGAAAGAATATTGGTAGTTGCATCATTGGGTAGAACATAGGAGGTAGATTTATCACCTCCGTGACCATTGACGATGAGATCGATGATCCGGAGTAGCTGTCCTCATTGGGAGTGCCTAGAAGCACCTCTCCTCTTGCAGAAAAGGCCATTGATTGGCTATTTGCCGACGAAATCGGCGTCTGCAATGGTGATCTCATCGTGGCAATCACCAAAGTCATCGTAGGAATCACGATCCCAATCGAAAATCATATGATTTTGTCGAAAGATTTATCAGACTAAATCCTAAGATCTAGATATAAAACTACAGGAAAAAGAATAGAACTCCTCTTCTTGTCCCTGACAGACGCACTGGAGAGGAAGAATTATAGGAGTCCTGAGCGCAGCGACAGCAAGGATCTGGGATTCGCCATGAATGGGCCAAACTTTGGTGAGATTGGCCCAATTTTGGTAGGGCCGGAGAGGAATATAAACCGGCCAAAAAAATTCGGTCCAATATAAACGTGAACCAAAGTTATCTCCCACGGCTATTAAACGTGAACCTCATCCTAAAAACCCTAATCATTTAATTTCTTCCTCTCCCTGGGTGGCTGGCCGCCGGCCGCCAGTGGCAAAGCTCCTTAGATGTTGAAGCGATGCACTCGTCCATCTCCCTCATCCCGTCCCCTCCTTTGGTTTTCCATTGCTCAACTTTATTCTTGATGAGTCCCATGGTCAGGAGTAGGGATGAAAACGGTACGGATATTTTCCGACCGTATTCGGAACCGAATTCGTTTAGAGAGGTATAGATCTGTCCGTATCCGAGTCCGAATGTTTAACATCCGATACCGTATCCGTATCCGAATACTAAAATCGTATATTTATGATGTCGACATCGAATCATATCTTATCCGATATGATTGACACTATCTGTATTCGAATCCGAATCCGACCAGAAATATGAAAACAAATATGATATCGGTGATATCCGTCCGTATCCGATCCGTTTTCATCCCTAGTCAGGAGGTACAACACACTCAAGTTAGTGCCGACCATGTACGCAACAGTAGCTTGGTCGGCACCACGATGACGTCGGTCACCGGCACCGGTGGTTAATGGCTCAAGGCATCAATGACATCACTCAGTGTGGGATGCACAATCCACCAACCATAGATGCATTGGCAAGGGCTGTAGTACCATTGTTTTCAATTTCTGTCAAAATTTGGCCAAATTACGAAATTTTTGACTGGTCAAACAAGTGAATCCCGGTCCGAATTTTTTAAAATTTGTCCAATTCGGCAGGCACCAATTTTTTTAGATTTTGAATTCCAAAACCTTGAGTGGTGGTGGTGAGGAACAGCAAATGCGACAGGCGGTGTGGTGGCGGTGGCTAGTATAGACCCTTTGCGACGTGCCCGTTGACACGTACTACAAACAAGCGGATAGTTTCAACAGAACACTCACACTTCATTCCAATTCTTTTTTGCTAAGTTATCTTTAGTCAGAGTGACACCTTTTTGTAAGTACCATGGGAAAATCTTAATTTTCACCTTTTCAGTTGTACCTGTAGTTTCTATAGTGGACTTTTATTGACAATAACTCCTTGCCGGATCAGAGTTCTATACTAAGGTTCTACTAAAAGACATTTTTTCCATTTGTAAGGCCTTGTTCAGTTGGCAAAATTTTTTGGTTTCAGGTACTGTAGCACTTTCGTTTGTATTTGATAAATATTGTCAAATTATGAACTAATTAGGCTTAAAAAATTTGTGTAGCAAATTATAGACAAACTGTGTAATTAGTTTTTATTTTCGTCTATATTTAATACTCCATATATGTGCCGTAAGATCCGATGTAACGGAAAATCTTAAAAAATTTTGGGTACTTTTTAGAAACTAAACAAGGCCTAAGGTGAACTTGGCATATGTAGGTGCCGAGACATGTCACTTCGACGCCATAGCCTGTGGCACCGATCCCTAGGGTCTATATTCAGGAATAGGTCTCCTCTAGTGTAAATGTGAATATTTTTTAAAAATAGTTAAAATAAAAAAAGAAGTCAGTCGACGCATGCTCACGGGCCACACGAGACAGGTTGAGATGATGCGACGTGGAAGACGGCAGCTATAAGGGGAAGGAGACCGAGGCATCCATGGCTGCTAGATGAGTCTTTGAGATCACCCTTGGATAGAGCCGATGATGGCTCCATTGTACAGAGCGGATGGCGGCAAAGAGGAAGGATATCAGAATTGTAAAGAAAGATACTCCATCCGTCTAAAAAAAAATCAATTTCTAGAATCAATGTCAGTCAAACTTTTTTAAATTTTCTCACGAAAGAGTAACAACATCTATGACACAAAATATGCATCATATGAAAATATATTTTATGATGAATCTTATGATACTAATTTGAGACCATAAATCTTAGCATTTTTTAGAAATTTGGTCAAAGTTTTAAAAGTTTGACTTAGAACAACTCTAGACATTGACTCTTTTATGGACAGAGAGTAGATGAAATCATGGCTGACGAGGAACACCGTAGTTAGTTAATTCAATTAGCTACTAATGCGACGTCACTGCTGCCGCCACGGCCAGCCTCAATCCAGGAACATGATCCAGTCAGCGCCCTTTCTTCCTTGCATCCTGGCGACAGCTTCCTTGCCGCTCAGGCTACGGTTGCGGTCTATGCCCTACTATAAATAGCGCACTCGCTGTTGGGCGCTCCCTGCATACACAGCTTGCTTGCCGCTCTTGCATCGACGAGAGTTCGAGGGAGACCAGCAGGTGCGGAAGGATTCGACCCGGAGCCGGAGGTGAGTCTTTTTTTCCCACTCCCCGCCTGTATTGAGTATTGACTGCCACGATTACAGTCTGGTATAATGCTGTGACTAGAGCCCTAGACTCGACTCAAAGGGGCTAGTTGAAATGTCGCCTGCTTCGGCGGTTAGAGCCTTAGAGGCAGCTGAGTATTTCGATTTATTGACTTGCAACGAATTGATTCTACAGTTCAGACGTCCAGTTCACAACTTCAAATGGCTGCTGAATCAGAGAACAGCAACTGCAACGCTTGGGCAGCGAGAGATCCTTCTGGAGTTCTGTCACCTTACAGCTTTAACCGCAGGTGAAAAAGTTGCAAATACTGTCTTCTTGCTATTCTAGACTATTTCTTTGGGATATCTATTGTTTCCATGCCATTTTATGTACCTTATGTTTGGTTTTCAGTGTCTAACATACATGCCTGTTTCCAAATGGGCATTGTCTTGTGTCATTGTGTGGAACAAGACAAGTAGTGCAGCTATCTCTGCTCGTGTGGTTTGTCAAGCTAAAATCATTAACTTGATGCTTACTATATATGGGGCATTGGGTGAGCATTTTAGGTCTGATGGAATTGCAGAAAGTCTCTGTAGAGGCCTCGGCCTCTCCAGTTTCCTCAAAAAAAAATTGCAGAAATTTGAGGGCTATAATAGCAACATGCTTGTCTTTTGGTTCACCTAGCTTAATGGTTTCATTTCCGTAACGTCTTCTTATGAGAGCTAGCTAATATGTGTATATATAATAATTTTCAGAGCAGTGCAAAGCAACGATGTTGCGCTGAAGATTATATACTGTGGAGTCTGTTATGCTGACGTTGCTTGGACAAGGAACGTGCTCAATGATTCAAAATATCCTTTGGTTCCTGGGTGAGTGTTTTCAGATCAATACATTGAATCCCTCAGAGGAAACTAAACATCATAGTCAAAATCTCATATTTGTCAACGATATTAATTTGTGCAGGCACGAGATAGCTGGAGTTGTAACTCAGGTTGGTGCAGATGTCAAAGGATTTAAAGTGGGTGACCATGTAGGTGTTGGAACATATGTGAACTCATGCCGAGATTGTGAGAACTGCAATAGCTCTCTAGAGAACCACTGCCCAAAAGCAGTTTATACTTTCAATGGCATTGATACAGATGGAACTGTCACAATGGGAGGTTATTCCACGCACATTGTAGTCCATGCAAGGTATGGTAGTACTGTTTTAATTGGCAGTTCAAACAAGATTTTTTTATATTGATAAAGCTATGTAGTTTCTTATGAGAGAGAAAAATTTTGGTTATTGTTGTCCATCCATTTTCATCATAATCATTACATGATGAAAGGATAATATATAGGTCCATATAAGTCACTGTTGACACCTTGATACTAGTTCAATACAATTTCTCAGATAAGTGATCACATTTTCTGTTGATTAATGTGAACTTTAGGTATTGCTTCCAAATACCTGATGGCTACCCTTTGGCAAAGGCAGCACCTCTTCTGTGTGCTGGGATAACTGTGTATACTCCAATGATGCGACACAATATGAACCAACCTGGAAAGTCACTTGGGGTCATTGGACTCGGTGGTCTGGGTCACATGGCTGTGAAATTTGGTAAAGCATTTGGTCTGAAGGTCACAGTTTTCAGTACAAGTGAATCCAAGAGAGATGAAGCCATCAACCTCCTTGGAGCAGATAATTTTGTTATATCATCGGACACACAGCAGATGGAGGTACTCACCTGCACATTGCATAATTTCAACATACCTAGACACCTAGTACTTGTACTTTATCTGTTTCAAAATATGTGACGTTTTAATTTTGTCATAAATCTATTCGCTTGAGCTTATTAGCCGAATCTGCCAGCATTGTTTTTCTCTCACAACAAATCAACGAACAGTACTTTTTGTCATAGTTTATCAGCCAAACGAACAGGACAAGAGGGAATATACCCTGTTTGCCTTCTCGATAATATGACACCATCTTTTGGTGGGTTCTTTTTATTTTTTCATTGTATTACCAGAGCTACGAGCACATCATATTATTTTCATAAGGAACAGATAGCAAACCCTTGTTCACTTAAAAAGTATTGTTTGTTGAATTGTTGTGAGAGAAACACTGTGCCATGGCTGCTGGCTGAAAAGTAATATTCTCACTGTTTTGCAAGTTGACTTTAAAGTTCCAGGCCATGGATAGTTTTCTAATGCTAAGAATAAAGAGAACAACTAAGTAATGTCCGTTCTGCTTTACCTCAAAACTAACCGTGGATATATATGATCTCTTGCTTTTGCAGTCCCTGAAGAACTCCCTGCACTTCATAGTTGACACCGCTTCTGGTGACCATCCGTTTGATCCATTTCTCTCTCTCCTTAAGGCTGGTGGTGTGATGACAGTAGTGGGCTCTCCCAGTGAGATCAAAATGCAGCCTGCAAGCCTTATTCTTGGTAATTCTCTGTTTTGACACTACTAAAAAAACATGGTAACAGGAATAAATTGTTTAAATTTAACCTGAACTGCATTTTTAGGTGCGCGGACCTTGTCAGGCAGTCTTGTTGGAGGTACAAAAGACATCCAAGAAATGGTTAACTTTTGTGCAGCGAACAAAATCTATCCAAAGATTGAGGTCATTAGGATAGATTATATCAATGAGGCTTTGGCAAGGCTTGTTAATCGAGATGTGAAATACCGCTTTGTAATTGACATCGAGAACTCTTTCAAGTAGCGTGCTGGTTCACATGCTCGTCTTTCTGGTAGTGTACAAGAACAATCACAAATGTTTTTTTCTCGATCGGGTGATTAACCCGTATTTCATTAAGAGGAAGGTAACAACATGTTACAAACAAGGAGAAAAACCGCCAGACAAGCGAGAAGCCTATCGGCACCCAAAGAAACTAAGTCCAGAAACCGCTACTGTTACATAAACAAGTTCGCAGACGACCAAGGGAAGGCCTGCTCCTGCTGACCGAAGTAGCCGGCTTCCTTCCAATCGACAGCCTCGCGCATGGAGTCCGCCTTAGCCTGACCAAGATTCGGGGACGTCCCCGGGTCGAACACGATCCGATTCCTGTGCAGAACAATCACAAATGTGAGTCATGCCAAATAAACTTGATGTAATGCTGCAGCTCATTTACAATCCTAGACATTTGTTAATTTCATTATTGTAATATTTATTCCTTTTTTTGTTTTTTGTTACTCAAGAAGATCGGCTGACAAAAGAGGGTGAATAGAAAATGATACCAGAAATAGGAAAACGTAGAGGATTCACCCAAGCCATTCCTTCTCGCATGGATGGATTAGATGCAATTACTGCTTATCTTGCAGTAGCACGACTGCATAGGATCTATGTCTATGGTAGATAGCACTCGAAGTCGAGGCTACCTTTCCCGATAGGGATAGATTCACATTGGTTTGGCTTGGAATTGGTAGGATTAGTGACCCTACGGCGACTGCGAAGGCCGTAGTGGAAGGAGACCCGAGGATCGGGCTTTGGCGGAGCGAGACCCCGTAGGATCGGGCGAGGCAGAAACTGTGCCCCATCCGCCGAGTGAGATGGAGCCCACGGGGTTGGACAGGACAAGGCTGGTCGAGCGAGTTGGAACTTATCCGTCGATCCTCGGCTAACGTAAGTGCTGTCCCTCGAGGGGTCGGGCGAGGCGGAACCTATGTCCCAAGTCATCAGGCGTGCCAAGGCGGTTGCCTAGACCTCTTCGAACAACTTTGGGCTTTCTTCGTAAAGGCCCATGACTGAGACCTGGTCGTGCCCGTAATTGCTGTGGCAGCCCTGCCAACCTATTGAGGTCTTTTATTTAGGTACCCTAATGTTGATACCTGATAAAACTTTTGAAAGGCAAGTTTAATCCCCTTAATCTCCTTCAGAATAGGACCAATGATGGATCTTTGCGTCTTCTTTTTCTTACATAGCTGCACAGTCAGATTCCAATGCTACTCAGTGTAGCCCCAACTGCAGGTCCTCGCTCATACCCGCTGACAACAGCCAAGGTTGCGCCTACTAATACAGAAAAGCTCTACACTGACGGTGGATATTCTTTTTTACAGGTGGTTTCAATTAAAAAACGTCTGTGAAAAGAAACCAACGAGCCCAACTCAAGAACCGCTAGTAGAAACACTTTTCCACTAGCGATTCTCTTAACAAAACCGCCAAGGAAAATATATTTCTACAGGCACCTTGTTTGCTATCTTCGGAGAATGCTGCATCCATTATTAATCTTCGACCTCCCCGCCTCCGGCCGTCTCCATTTAGGACTATCCCTTGCGGGCACTTGTTGACCAACCCGGTGACTCAACCGCCATAAGTTGAAGGCAGTATCCTTGGTCCATAGCACCGTCTACTGAATTCGCATCGACAACTCACCATGTCGCCTTTTATTTTGCATCATCCAAAGAGCCCACATGCCGCTTGGAAGATGAGTGAGAGAGATCCTTCTGTAACCCCCTCAACTATATAGCATGGACCACTTCACCCCCGAACTATAAAACCAAATTTTCTATCCCCTGAACTTTGGAAAACCGGTCAATTAACTTCCTCAAGCGATTTTGGACAGTGGTTTTGCTACGATGACGGTGGCTTTGTCTTTTTCTTTTTTTATTTAGTTTTGTTGAATCTTTGAAAAATTATAGTAAATCATAAAATGAAAAATCTAATTTTGTTGGACTCTATATGAGTAGATCTATACGGTGAACATATAATATGGTATATTTTAGTATAAACGTTTTTGTTATAGCTTTAAATCTATGAATTATTCTAATTAATTATAGAAAAGTATAGATTTAGCTATAATAAAAACTTTGCACTAAAGCATACCGTATTATATGTTCACTGTGTAGATCTACACGTCTGGAGTCCAATGAAATTGGATTTTTCATTTTATGATTTTTATGTGATTTACTGTGATTTTTTAAAGATTCAATGGAAATAAATAAAAAATAAAAAGACAAAATCACCATCATTATAGCAAAACCACCATCTAAAACTGCTTGAAGGAATTATTTCCGGTTTTATAGTCAAGGGATGAAGTAGTTCACCCTATATAGTTGAGGGGTCACGTAGACTTTTTTCTATCATAATATGTCATAGTTTCATGGACTACAATGTGCGTGGAGTAACCCTCCATTGTGACAGTTCCATGTGTATCAATGCCATTGAAAGTATAAACACCTTTTGGGCAGTGGTTCTCTAGAGAGCTATTACAGTTCTCACAATCTCGGCATGAGTTCACATATGTTCCAACACCAGCATGGTCACCCACTTTAAATCCTTTGACATCTGCACCAACCTGAGTTACAACTCCAGCAATCTCATGCCTGCACAAATTAATTAATACCATTAACAAATATGACGTTTTGTTTATGATGTTTTGTTTCCTCAGGGATTCATGTATTGATCTGAAAATACTTACCCAGGAACCAAAGGATATTTTGAATCATTGAGCATATTCCGTGTCCAGCCAACGTCAGCATAACAGACTCTACAGTATATGACCTTCGTTGCAATATCGCTATTTTGCATTGCTCTGAAAATCATTACACATATAGTAGCTCTAATAAGACGTCAATAAGCTAGCTGAACAGAAAGACAAGCACGTTGCTGTTTGCACTCAAATTTCTGTGATTGCAACAGACCTAAAATGCTCACCCAATGCCCCAGCATCATGATTTAGTTTAACAGGCCACGAGCAGAAATAGCTGTAGTCTTGTTCCACACTAGATATATAATATATGGAACACACTGAAAAACCAAACATAACGTACGTACATAAAAAGGCATGGAAACAATTCGGTCCATAGCTATCCCAAAGAAATAGTCTAGCTAGCATAGCAAGAATACAGTATTCAGACTTTCATAGTGCTAAAAATGACGCAACTTTTCTCCAAATCAGGAGGGGGGGAAGCTACCTGCGGTTAAACTTGTATGGTGAGAGAATTCCCGAAGGATCTCTCGCTGCCCAAGCATTGCAGCTGCCGTTCTCTGATTCAGCAGCCATGTGAACTGAACGTCTGAACTGCAGAATCAATCAATTCGTTGCAAGTCAGTAAATCGAAAGATTCAGCTGCCTCTATCAGATAGCCACTTTGAGTCGAGTCTAGGGCTCTAGGAACAGCATTATACGAGACTGGAATCGAGGCAGTCAATACTGCGCGGCAAGGAATCGAGCCGGAGTGGGGAAAAAGACTCACCTCCGGCTCGATTCCTTCCGCACCTGCTACTGCGCGGCAAGCAAGCTGTGTGTATGCAGGGATTGCAGGGAGCGCCCCCTACGGCGAGTGAGCTAGGGAAGACCAGGAGAAGCCTCGAAGGGCGCAGACCGTAACCGTATGGACTGGATTCGGGTCCGATCCTGAGCCTGACTGTATCATGTTCCGCTGGATGGACTGGATTGGAGAGTCTGGAGTCTGACTCTGGAGAGGCTGGCGGCAGCAGTGACATCGCATTGCTAGCTAATTAAATTAACTACGGGGTTTCTCGTCAGCCATGAGTTCATCTACCTTTCTTTACAATTCTGTTATCCTTCGTTCCCCTTCGCCACCATCCGCTCTGAGCGATCATCCGCTGGCTCGATACAAGGGCGATCTCACAGACTCGATCATCTAGTAGGCCATGGACGACTCAGTCTCCATCCCCATAGCCGCCGTCTTCCACGTCGCATCATCTCAGCCTACCTCGCCCCGTGAGCATATGCGTCGACCGACTTCATTTTTGTTTTAACTTTTTTCTGAAAAATATTCACACTTACACTAGAGGAGACCTATTCCTGAATATTGACCCTGAAGCCAATGCGGCATCCATTTCTTTTTGAGTTTTGATGCATGTGAGACTTCATCTCGTCATGCAGAAACTGTTTCTTTGTTTTTTTTCGACTGAAACTGTTTCTTTGTTTTCTCTCTCTTTCTTCAATAAATTTCTTGCCACATTACCAAACTGCTTATGTTCTAGGATGATTATACACTATTAATACACATATAAACTATTTTAGGTGGAGCATTGGGAGTGTCCTAACTCCTAATATATGGCAAATAGAGACATTCACACGGTTTGATCTCGCCACACACGGCTTCCTTTTGCTCTTGCTCTATCCTCTGATACAGTGCTGTTTTGCAGTTTAAGGTTTGGTGCAATACTGCAAGTACAATTCAGAATTATTAGCCTTGTTTACTTCCACCCTAAAACCCAAAATTTTTCGTCACATCGAATCTTTAGACACATGCACGGAGTATTAAACACAGACGAAAATAAAAACTAATTGCACGGTTTGGTCAAAATTTACGAGACAAATCTTTTAAGCCTAATTAGTCTTTGGTTGAACAATAATTACTACAAACAAACGAAAGTGCTACAGTGTCGCAAAAAATTTTCCTTCAGAAACTAAATACGGCCTTATTGAGCTGTAGTGCAATGTTCCAAAAGATGAATTGATTATCACATATCAATGATCTGATCCCATTGTACTGTGGCAGCAAGCACCAACAACTCGGCTGACTACATCTCAATCGACGTTGCTGATTCAACAGTTCACGCTAGCTCACCCCTCATCATATGCAGACCACAGTTGACCACAGTTGTTGGGGTCTATTTTGTGGGGATCGGACGAAAGCTTCAGCAGAGAATGGCCACAGTGACAACCGCGTATACTGGATGATTCGTGTGTACTTCAGTCTCCCTATACCTCCCAATCTCATTGTTCTCTTCATCACGCAAGACCCGACACCCAGGTCTCATTGGTGTTGCTAGTGAACAACTTCCTCATATGGCATTTTATTGACATGAACTTGGTCTTTGTATCTACTCCTATATAAATATTTATCTTGGCATTTTGTTGAAGTTTGGGACGTACTCTCCTTGGTGTTTTCAAGAGCTACGTACTACACTTTAACCCCACTCCTGCAAAGGCTGCAACTGCAACCATGTGGATGCAATTGCAGCAGAGCCATGTAATAAATAAATTTGGATACTGAATCTGCTCCGTGTCAGTATCAGTTTGAAGCACCGTAGCTTGGTCGGAGGGCAAATCGGTGCTGATGTGAAACTAAAAGGTGCTGTCTAATAAACAAGGAAGTGTTTGCTTTGTTGCTTTGAATACTTGTACTAGCGTAAATGTAACGCAATAAGACGATTCTGCTATGTGGTGTCAATGCACCAAATTAAAATATACTTATCCTCTGAATTACTCGTTGAATGGAGAGTTTCACAACTTAAAAATAAAAGTTTTAGATACATTATATATATTTGTAAAATTTTAGTTGCCGATGAACTCAGATAGTGAACATTAATCACTACAAAGTAGTTTTAGTATAAGTTTGATATTTGTATCTTCCAATTAATTTATTATAAAAATATATTTCATGAATAATTTAAGGATACTTATTA
>Ga0182004_10002028_pt1 | contig 15492 bp, 13 predicted proteins | sample Sormic07211540_1_FD_120479 | JGI IMG/M metagenome (GOLD analysis project Ga0182004, IMG submission 120479) | Endophyte microbial communities from Sorghum bicolor roots, Mead, Nebraska, USA - 072115-40_1 MetaG | ecosystem: Host-associated > Plants > Roots > Unclassified | place: USA: Nebraska...
CTTGAGCTTTCTAGTGAAAACCCCATTTCAAAAGGAGAATTGTTTAAGTCATGGTGAAGCCTAGATCTTTTTGGAGGGATCTTGCAGGATTACCTTAACCATAAGTTATTCAATGTTTGATCAGGTTTCATAATTTTTTGACATGGTTTGAAGTACTATTGGATTTTTGGAGAAAATTTTCTTAAATTTATGAAATTAGAGTCATCCTGTTTTTCATACCTGGAGACTAAGATTTTGCAACTTATGATTTTTAGGAGATTGTGTGGGATTCCTTTAAAGGTTCTTGTGTAGCCAGATTTAAGTTTTAAAATTTTGGAGTTTGTTTGAATGAATTTTGCTTTTTTCTCCAAAATTTCCTCAGGGTAAAATATGTGAAAATAGGAAGATCCAGTTTGCATATACCGAAGGGTCCAATTTCATAGATGAAACCCAATTTTCAGTATGGAAACATGGACATCTGGTTGCATACCAGAGGATATATTTCTTATTGTGTTTTGGTGTTTCTCCCCATTATTTAATTTGCTCGTTAGCTTCCGCACCTTCCTAGCGTACATCAACAGTGTGTTGTTACTATGTGATCTTGGAGTCAACTAGAAGAGAGGAATGTTTGGTTGGAATTGGGATATAGGCCAAGTTCTTCCTTGGTGAAGAATTTTTGTACGATAGTGACTGTTTAGTCTGTTTAAACGTTTAGGCTAATACTCCATGACCTAGCTTTACACTTGCGTTTATCATAGCACCTTGTGCATTTTCATGAAAGTTAATGTTTTGGGAAAAACTACACAGAACTACTTTGTTGTAGGGTCTATTGTGCCTTGACGGAAAATATTTCTGTCGTGGAGGATAGCTTGTTGGGCTTAATCAGCTCAATACCTTAGAGCAATAGGTTGTCCATCATCACTCAATGGACAATCCATTAGTGCATAATCATGCTCTCTCTCTCTCTCTCTCTCTCTCTCTCTCTCTCTCTCCCTCTCTCCTGCATTGCTTGCAGCAATCATAACCAAAAGGCCTTATCTCTTCATGAATTGCTTCATAACCAGTAGCTTCAAGACACATCATGTGTTCAATTTGCTGAAGTTGTTCTCCCAAACCTTGGAGGATCGCATCATGGTGATCGCACTCTTGGTTTTTGTTGTCCGCCGGAGTTCGTTCGATGACGTTGACAATCCAACCATTACCAAATGATAAGGACCAACTCGCAAAAGGGTACATGGTCGTTGATCAGATAAAACTAGAATCACTCGGAGATCATTCAACAAGATCCACTAGCACCGGAGATTACTCGACGGGTTTCTCAAAGAAGAGCCATGCTCAATTCTCAAATCATATCAATATCAGCTCCCTTCAAATGATGGATGACATGGTTTATTTATACTAGGAACATCCCTCCTAGTTGGGTGTGAATATAAGTATAAATAAAAGTTGGTGGAAAATGAAGAGTCTTCTTTCATTCTCGCAGAGCCACCAACAACCCATGCAACCTCCACTAAAATAGCCATAACTTCTAGCTTAGAAGTCCAAAAAGATGCACCGTCGTTGGAAACTACACTCATAAATATTTCCAATAATATAGCATACGAGTGCTAAAACCATAAATATTAATGCTAGCAAGCCAGGAAATAAAGAAGTAATTATGCATGCTTCCATGGCCTTATCAAATATGTCTTGGACTGACAGGGTCTAGGACCATGGTGAGCTACTTGCGAGAGGTTTTTATCAGGCAGGGTCAAGAATGAATCTATGTACCTAGGTTAAGATCCAAGTTCTCAGTAGCATCTCATCAGGTTCTAGGATCGACTCCCGTGAGAGCGTTTTTTAGAATTTAATAGCATTTGTGCTTTCAGTTGTAGATAATGTTCCGTCGATAGCGAGGCACCTATGGTAACTTCATCAATATATCTCGAGAATTTGTCGGCCTAGTCTTCAAAGATGCTCGTGGGATAGGGTTTACGTGTGTGCTTTCATAGGGGTGAATGTGCGTGCGTTGTTGTTAGTGTCCGAATTGTATAGTGCAATCAAAAAACAATCGAAGTGAGAGTGTAGCTGCTCTTAACCATTTGGAAAGGGTTATTACTAGTAACCTGCTATATATCCTTCAATAATCACTGTAGTATTGGGGCAGCCCTATCACCACTCGATCTGTTGCGGTGCACACACATGAACAATATGGTACATGATGAATGTATTAAACAGGCACTGATCAGCCAATTTGTCTCTGCTGGAGGAGTGGAATCAAAGCAACAGAAAAGAGCAGTACAGCTCATGCAAGATCAACTTTCTCTCCCCAGCTTTTCGCTTTTCTCCTTTTCTTATTTCCCGCTTCTTGAATTTCTCTTTGACCACGCAAGCACAGGTGCCAAAACTTCGCCTGGAGAAAAGGCCGGGGAATCCAAGCCCTGCAGACGCCGGAATCAACAGCGAAAAGAACTAAATTAAACATTTGTAACTGATGCACATCCGAATAGTATTAGTATTAAACAATTCAGTCACATTCAGCTTTGCAGCTGGTGAATTCTTGCTTGCCTCCCCTTTGCCTGCCCAGTTCATACTGTTCGCCTGCCTGTCCCACCATTTCCAGCACTATAAACACGCTCCCGGCCCATGCATCCTCCGTTGTCGTCAGGAGCCCACGTTTTTTTTTGGCATCTAAAAACCCGTGGGATTAAGCATGATCAAGAACTGCTCCATCTTCATCCTAGCACCCATTATCTTTATGCAATATGGTAACAGCAAACTGCTCCACTCTACAAGTGCACATTATTTGCATTGTCCATTCGCAATTGACGCGTTTCAATCAGAGCCGAAATCTCGTTCTGCACTGTCGTCCATGATCATGCATATAGTTTCTCATGAGGACAAGAATCATTGTTAGTTTCTCATTTATTTCTTTATCATCATGCAATTCATGGGCAACAGATTGGGCAAATGCTTCGGCAAGGACAAGGGATTACTCGCACCTCAACATTGTGAACTCGCCGTCGTTGCCACCATACAAGGACGTAATCGGCGGCGCTCCAGCACCAGCAGCCAACGTTCCTCCGTCGCCGCCGTACTGCGTGTACCCTCCCCCCGCAAAGCCTGCCTTGCCGGCCCCGCTGCTGCCGGTGGTGGCGAGCGCGCCCGGCGCGTCCAACTCCCCGCCCGCCGGCCCGCCGTCCATCGCTCCGTCGTCGCCAGGCAGTAGCCAGCCGCAGCCGGCGCCGCTTTTTCTGCCGCCTGTGGCGTTCCCGGCGCCCCCGCCAGGGCATGCGCGTCCGGCGGGGCTATGGTGCGTCGCGAACCCGGCGGCGGCGAGCACGGTCGTGCAGGCGGCGATGGACTACGCGTGCGGGTCGGGCGCGGACTGCAGCACGATGGCGGCGCCAGGCGGGCCGTGCTACCTGCCGGACACGCTGGTGGCGCACTCCTCCTACGCGTTCAACAGTTACTGGCAGCGCACCAGGGTCGCCGGCGGGACATGCGACTTCGGCGGCGCCGCCATGCTTGTCACCAGAGACCCCAGTAAGCGCCTCGCTCATTCACATCAGCAACAGCTTGCGTGTCATTGCAGGGTTGCGAATTTGAAACATGTCCGGACGAATGGGTCGAGGCCCGTGAACTGGCTGGGCCCATGAAGGGCGTATTCAAGTGGGCCTGAACTGAATAACGCGCTAGGTCTTTTTTTTTTTGGCAAGGAGCAATTTTCTTTTTTAAAAAAAATACGTTTTATTGAAAACATACTAGTTTCATATGAATGAAATTTCTTATTTTATTGTGGTTTTGTATTGTCCTGCAGGTTATGATGGTTGTCAGTACATTTACATGTGAATGTTCGGATTTCGTCGGAGATATTTTGGATACACTTCTGTGCAAATAAACCACACTCATGTGTCGTTGGCTTTGGCGTCATATTCCTCCGATTAATATAGTCCTACCTACCTGTAATATCATAGGCATAAATGTTTGTTTTGTATTAATAATGTTTTGTATAAGATGAAAGGAACTGGGCTAATGTCATGTCATCATGGTAAAGTTGCAAATATTACGCAACGATGAAATTAGTATCGTTTGTGTGTTTTTTTTAAAGGAAATATATTAATATCTTCATTTCTGCATCGACTAATGGGATTAATTAGTACTTGCAATTTAGTACAAAGGGAACACTATTTTTGATATGTAATAAATATATATTTTTAAGTATAGTTAGATTAATTAAAGAATATATTTATGCAATAAATATATTTGATTATATACAAATGTTGGTACAATTCTATAAGTCTAATTAAACTTTTATTATTTGGCTTTTTGAGAAGCGATGTTTTCATATTTTGTAGAGAGGAGGTATTAACATTTATGTAAGATCAAAATGGCTTAAATTTTAATATGGAGGGAACAATACCTTTGATGCATAATAACTATTGTTAGATTAACCATAGAATACATTTAGAGATATAGATATTTATATTATTGTTATAAACCTCACTAAATGCGAATTACTTAACTTCTAAAGAAGCGATACTATCATACTTTTTGGAGGCATTTTAGACACATAAACATATAATTAATATAATTAATAAATAAAAATATATAAAAATGATCAGGCACCCTCCGTTTCTTCCCGAATCCCGGCTTCTTTTCCCCGCTACACAAGCAGCAGGCACTCCGCGCGGAGCTGCGCCGCCTGGGCCAGCCGTCTAGCGCTCGAACTGCAGAGCCCCTCGTCAGTTCCTCTGCTCGCCGGCCGCACGCCCTGCCCCAAGATCCTTGGCCTGCTCTGCCTGGTGTCTGCTACGTGTCCTCGGCTCTACCCACTCCGTCGAGCTCGCACCCCGTTGCACTTGCCGACCGCGCGGCCGCAACGACGACGGTGCGGTGCGGCAAGCCGGCAAGGCCTCCGGTAAGTGTCGTTGCTCCATTTTCTTTCACCACGAACCGACTCCATGCATCGGTTCTTCTCCCTTCCTCGAGTCGAGGGTGATTGATTCGATCTCTCGATCTGTTGTTGACATGGAGAAAAACAGTCTATGGTCTATTCGTGACATGGCACGCCTATCCCTTGCAAACTTTTCACTACTACCAGTACAACAGTGGGGACACGTGTACCTATCGGCTGCTTTATGCCCAAAGTGCCATTAAAGTATGCTTGAAATCCGATGAACCAAAACCGTGGACCATCACCGCCGGTATCCCGTTCCCAATTCCACAGATTTCCACTCCCCACTCCCAGAGTCCCAGTACTTATACCACCGAAAAAACAAGCAAAATCCCACCTCCCAAACCTCAAAACCTGGAGCTCATAGGCAAGAAACTGGGAAGGGAGATTCGATTTGGGAGGGCAGATTCGATTTCTGCTATTCTTTGGAGGAGCCCACTGGTTCAGCCGGTTTCTTGAAATCTCAGGCCCCAAGGCCAACTTTTCCCCCGTTCCGGTTGGACAACTGCCGTGATTGGGAGGTAGCGATCTCTGGCGTGTCCGTTTGTTTGTTCTTGCTGTGTTCTTGCGCAGAAAGATAGGATCTTGCGAGGTGAACCTCTGCTGGTTGCCTGACCGGATCTCGTGTTTCTTTTGTTTCTTGCAGGCATTGCCGGCGACTGGAGATTCAATCATCGATCCTTTTCTAGGTAATGGAGCTTTTTGGATTTGTTCCTGCCACTTTCTGGTTGAGATTTGCTATTTGCTTGTTATTATTAAGCAAGGAGGTCGGTGATGGCCTTACTTTTTTAAAAAACTTTTCTTGCGAAATAAAATGAATGAGGATCTCGACCAGGATAGTTTAGATGGCCTGGAGGTGTTTGTAATCATTGATGACAGAGAAATGTTCCAGATTAGGAGTTACAAAGGGGGTTTGGAGTGTTTTTTTGGTATAAACGGAATGTTCATTCTTACTCCCTTTCCTGCCTGGTTGCTGACATCCGGGATGCTTTGTTCGGCATTCATGAATTTTTTCATCACTATATTATTCCCAAAGAAGGGAGGAAATGTCCCATGTAGGTTGACTTTGCTGTGGAAGTGTAGGTACTGTACATTCATCCTAGACGCCGCATCGATACATCACTGATGTTTTGACAAAATGATTGCCCAGCATGTTTATTTTTCCTTTCTATTCCCCATTTGTCATGTTATCTAGACGCTTTTCAGAAAAAAAAAATACAGGAACTCCATGAGAGAGATAGTTCCATGAGGTCCAACCTCATGCTAGTTTTCCTGCATAGGGTTTCATGCATCTCATAGTAATCCAAAGGAATTTCACAGGGTTTACTCCTTTGTTCCTAAGGGACATATAGGAAAGTTTCATATAGGATTAGAATCCTCCGAAATTCGTGTGCTTTTTCTTTGTTCCAAAGGGAGCAATAAGGTATAGTTCTTGCCATTCAGCTGGTAAAGCGGTGCCACTATTTTACTTATGTGTTCAGCAACACTCATTTTTGTAATATAGTGGATTGACCCTTTTGACCTAAATGCAATGTTTGGTCCATTGCAAAAAGCATTGGTTGACTATGGGAAAAATGTCTTGGGTATTACTCCCTCCATCCACAAAAGGATACAACTATATGATTTGTACAAGTTTAACTTTGACCAAGTTTATAGTGAATATTGAATAGTTTCAACATTTCTGTTTCTAACTAGGTGTACTACAAAAATATATTTTGTAGTTAATCTAATGGTATGTTTCTTGTATAAAAAATGTTAGTACCTTTTTATATAACTTTGGTGAAACTTTAAATTGTTTGACTCAAAAAGTGAGAATTACATTCTTTTGTGGACGGAAAGAATAGTTGGGAGGGACGGAAGGAGGAGCATCTCATTGCAAAGTTAATTTCTGAGTGCACCTTCCATGCCTATGAAATATGAGCTCAGGCGCTGCCTCTCAAGCTATATATATAATTAATTTTGTAACATTGATGCTATATTTTGTAATGCCTGTTCTGCTGGCTCTGCAAAAATGGTTGATTTGGTCCTAATTTTCACTATGTGACTTTGCAGGTAGATTGTATATAAAGACCACAGTTCAGATCACTGCCAAGCATGTCTCTACTTTCAAAGTTACGCTTGATCACCGTGGATGTTACTGGTACACTGATTGCTTACAAAGGACACCTTGGGGATTACTACTGTATGGCAGCTAAGTCTGCTGGGATGCCATGCCCTGACTATAACCGTATGCATGAGGGCTTCAAGCTTGCATACACTGAGATGGCCAGACAGTACCCTTGCTTTGGATTTGCGGCTAAGATGCCGAACATTGAATGGTGGAGGACATGTGTTAAGAATTCATTTGTTAAGGTAAGACCAATTTACAAATCTGAAGCTTGTCTGGATTAGTGGTTTGTCTTCTTAATGTTCAGAGGGCCTAGTGATTCAGTTGCTATATAATCTATCACAAACTGCAGGCTGGCTATGATTATGATGAGGAGACATTTGAGAAAATCTTCAGGCGCATTTATTCTGCTTTTGGCTCCTCTGCACCATACTCGGCATTTCCTGATGCACAGCCCTTCATGCGGTGGGCGCGGGAAAAGGGACTCATTGTTGGTGTTGTCAGCAATGCAGAGTATCGCTACAAAGATGTAATCTTACCAGCTTTAGGGTTGAATCAGGTGCAACATCCACTGGATCACAATTCACACATTACATTACAGTGCTTCTATAATAATCTATAATAATCTGCTTTCTTTGTGGTATGCATGCCACATAGCCTACTAAATACTAACACACGTCTTGGTTTGCAACTAGGGCTCCGAATGGGACTTCGGGGTGTTCTCAGGCATGGTAGGTGTTGAGAAGCCAGACCCAAGAATTTACAAGATAGCGTTGGAGATGGCAGGAAACGTAGCTCCAGAAGAAGCGCTCCACATAGGTGACAGCATGCGGAAGGACTACACCCCAGCTAGGAGCATCGGGATGCATGCGCTGCTCCTGGACCGGTTCAAGACTGCCGACGCCGAGAGCTGGAGGCAGTCAGGCGCGACGGTGCTCCCTGATCTGGTTGCCACTCAAGAGTGGCTCACCAAGAATCAGAATGAGGAACAGGAGAAAACAGTGGCATCACGAGTGCTGAACAGAATGTCTGAAAAGCTAAAGATGGGGGCTTGATCGTGCAATAATTATATGAGTGTTCCTTTATAGTATTATCGGACTGAAGTTCCAAAAGAAACTTGTGCTGATGGATGGGGGGTAGGTGATTGTTCTTGACTAGGTTACTGTAATTAGCTTGAGCTACCCTTCTGCTTGCGGCATCTGGGGCTGAACATTATCCGAGTGTCACGAATCATGTTGCGAAGAAGATTTCAAGTTGTCTTCCATTCATCTGCGTGGAGCAATAAAGGAAGTGGAAATGAACTCTGAACATGCGTCACAAGTTTTCTAGTCATGCTTTACATTCTCCACTTGTGGAGCAAAGAGGAAATTTCGCATATGCATCTCGAGCGTTGTAGATTATGCTTTCTAATCTTATAACATGTATGTAGAAGGGCGTTTTTGACCGTGCAGGCTGTACTTCCATTTCCAAACCCAAATAGATGACGACAGACGTATACTATGAAATCGTAGTAGACAAACAAACATCAGACAGTGATCGATTTGTACAGAAGTTGGTACTGTTTCCCTTTGAGGATATTACAATCAATCTACATCAATCGTTACCTAGGCACCCTTGACTGATAACAGATCTTCGGTAGTCGAAGCATGAACATCACATAGTAAACTATTAGCGGAAACCGTTTAGAGCGCTCATACCACGAAGCAAGCCATTAGAGATCTATAGGTATAGGTATTCTCATGATCACTGCTACATGCAGCTCTAAAGAACACAAGAAACAAAATCACGTAGCCACCTAGATCCCTTTTGTAAAAAAATGTACATGAAGTTCTAGCCTGAACCATACTTGCATATGCCCAACAGATTTCTGGTTCAGAGCATTTCATTTCATACAAGTTACACTTCAAGTAGCATGGACACTTGGCATTCCAAAACATCTTAGCGTCCTGCAGGGTGTCTGTTCCAGGATAAGTAGTTGTGGTCTCCCAGTTTCCTGCCGAAGGCCACAGATTGGATTAGCATTTCCACTCGTGTATCGTGTCAACAAAAAATAATGATAAGACAGATGCTTTAACAAGCACAGAGGAGTCCTAAAACGATCATGCTTATGGTACAAGCCTCTTGATCATGCTAGGCCACAGTTTACTCAACACAATATTACACCATGATAACCAAATTAGCAGTGTGAAGGACAAGTAAAACAGAACAGCTGGTTGTCTGGTTCTAGTCCACCAAAATTTATAGAAGGTGCTCCTATGGAAGAACTTTCAACAACAGGACCAAGGTAATGTCGTGAAATGTACTCAATACAGCTAAAGCCTCAGGGCCACCTCAACCTTTAATTGACATAAAAGATGTTGAGATAAAATGGGCTGCACCAGGCATAATCAGAATACCTGACTTCACAGCAAGCATCAAATTCACAGTATGGCTAACAGTGGATAGCGTATGCATATATATAGCGGGTTCACGGACTAAATCCAGCACACAGCTAATTTCCAAGCGATTGCAACAGACAGTCAAAAGTCACTAACCTTGGTTTTACGAAGTACAGCAAGGTGAATGCAAATGCCAGGAAAATGCAGAGCCCGCCAACTATAAGGTACGCAAAGCCAAGAAAGTCGTTCTTCCCCCCAAGCCAGGTTGCAGTTGAGAGGACCAGTTTTTTCTTGCCGCCGAAGCTATATGTATTGTAGTTGTTATTCAATCTCACTGTTATTGTGTCATTCTCCTTGAGGTCAAAGTGTATTCTCCCATATAACTTTCTGAATGTAGGAAGTGCTGCAGTCCGCATCCAAACGATGAGGTCCTCTTGCTCACTCAACTGTCACATAACATTCAACTTACATGAATAACTGCCACAAATATTCCTTACCCATACAGCTTTTATTTATCCACATGAACAAGAAATCAATGGACATTAGCAGAAATTATGATGTTGCAGATGTATACTAAATGAATAATAGTCTCCCTAGACAAGCATATGCCACAATATGATAGTGCAGAATAAAAGTTCACATACCGGGATCTTTGGGTTAAGTGTTGCTCCACCTTTAAGTGCACCATTCTGGAAGTTGCTCGGATAGACATCTTTACCAAATTTATGCTCCCTATCACTCTTCCAGGAGATGTCTTTCTTGTCCACTGTCAAGTTCTCAGTACCACGAGTAAAATTATATGTATCATTAAACAAGCTCCAAGCAATGAGGCCACAAGGAACAATTGGTTGCCCATTAGCCGTGGTCTTCTCAGGTTCACAAGCGGATGTCTGGTTAGCTTTACTAGCATCTCTTAGCTGTGCATCATTTCGGCTCTTTACATACCTGAATCAGGGACGTGCATGGTAAATCTACAATGCAAGATTGTTCACTTTTTTTTCTTTGGCGGTAAGATATCCAAGTGAGCAGTTAAGTTGTTGTATCATGTTTTCCAATTAAAATAGCATCACGGTTGGAAATAATAATTCATCAACATCAGGAGAATGATAGCTTTCAATTTGTGCAAAGGGATCAATATTCAAATGATTGTCTGCAAATATTAAACAACAGCATACCTCCTATGGTTCTGGTAGAAGTTATCGAGTTCATAATACACAAAAATAGGCTGCTTCATATCCTTTGTAACCTGGAAAGAAATTAATTCTATTTTTCAGCAAAGAAAATTGTGATAAATCTGATAGAAGATGTATGCTACAACTGCATGTTTGTTCCAACTCTATAATCATTTTTTTTAAAAAATCTATTTAATTGCACTTTTGCTTCTTCTATGCTGTAGTATTTTAAACAGTAAATCAATACCCATGAAAGTCTAAGCTTATTACCGTAAGATTCCTTATGCACTCTTTGGATATGGTTTCATTCTGGATGTAGGCAAGCTTGTCATCAGTCATGTTGCCTGGCACACATGCCTCATCATACCGATCAATAATCTCAACAACCTGCAATCAGTCAACATGTATGAATAGAAAAAAGATGAGACTAGCACAACTCACAACATCTATCTCAAGACGGAAGCCACAAGACAAAAAGGCAGCATACATCTCTTGCAGCTATCAGTGAAACAACACCAATGGGAACAAAGATGACTCCGACGATGAAGAAAACAGAGACAACCTGCAAAACATAAGTCAAAGATCGAAACATCTGTGAGCTTCTCCAATGTCAATTTTCTAAATCTCCACAACCAGTACATCATAATCTCCACAGCCAGTAAGCCTACCCATTTTGGAGTAAGAATCGGCTTGCAAGCTGGCAGCTCCTGCTGTGTGAACTTGGAATCTGTACATAAGATTTTTTTTAGTAAGAATAGGTTTGCGATCCGCAAATGCAAGTCACATCACAGCCTTAGCATTTGTCTAACAGGTGATCACAATTTCTGACCTCATAATGTCATTGATACCCAACAATACCATCATTCCACAACTAGTTTGACGCCTTTTCATCTTTATTGAACTAGCTATATCACTAAGAAGCTAATACTGTTGTGTACCAACTAGATTGACAGGTTTTTTTTCTGGACTTAATATGACAGGATATCACTAACGAAATAATACCATCATGTAACACCTGGATTGACGGTTTCTCTTCTGGATTGAACTACCTATAATCAATAAGAAAATGAAACTATCATGCACTGGAATAACTAGATTGACTGTTTTAGTACTGAACTGAACTAGCCACAATCAGCATGTAAATAACACCATCGTGTGCTAACTAGTCTATGGTTTTTCTTCTGGATTGAACTGGCTACAGTCACTAATACGCAAGCTCCCACGATTAACAACATGGCAACAAAAATATCAACGCCAAAGGAGAGCATAAGCTAGCAGCATCCCCAAACCCCAAAGGGGGGCCAGATTAACACCGAACCACTAACCCCAGCATATATTATCGCGCCGTCCCTTGCCTTAGCCTGAACGAAACGAGAGAGCCGCTAATACGGGAAGCACTCGGGACAGATTCGGCGCGAGATCTCACACTTAGGCATCCTGGTGTTCCTCCTGGCCGCGCCCCCGGCGGCCGCATCCCCGGATCCGCCGTTGCTTGTTCCGGCCGCGTGGCTGTTCATCCCGCCGGCCGCCACGAGCCCGCCGCCCCTGGGGCCAAAGGCCACCTCACGGAAGCCGCCGCCGCCGCCGCAACTGGCGGCGCGGAGTTGTCTCCCCGGCCGCCGCGAGAGGACGCTTCTGCGCGCCGGAGCAGCGCCGATGGGGGAGGCGAGGAGCTTCCCCGCGATCTAGCTTGATGGTACCGGCTTGCTTGCTGCGAAGGTAAAGGAAGCTGGGGGAGCAGTGATTTGATTCGGAGTGGTGACCAGCAGAGGGGGAGGAGGGAGGAGACGGGAGGGAGGCGCTCACTGGCGAGGTGGTTGGGCTGGGTTGGGTTCGTGTCGACCCGGAGTCGACAGTTTGGGGGGCAGGGGGCCCAGCCGCGGACCGCCCACCCAAGTTGTGCGCTCGATCGATCTTCTTCTAGAAGACTATAACCTTTTTTTTTTCTTGAAATTTCTAGAAGACTATAAACCTACTCCTCCTGTCGTTCTCGTTAATTTTGACTAATAGAAATATATAATAAAAATATTAATTTATAGTATATAATCTGTCTGTTTAGAAAAATATAATTATAGGATCCGTGTCAGTCAAAGTAACTCAAATTTAACCAAATTTATAGCAAATAATATTAGCATTTATATCTTCCAACAAAATTTGTTATGAAAATATATTTTATAACTAATCTAATGGTACTTATTTTATATCATGAGTGAGAGTAGTTTTTTATATAAATTTAGTCAAAGTTTAAATTGTTTGACTCCTTAAAAAAATGAGAATTATATTCTTTCCTGTATGGGGAGTAATTAATATCATTAGATCTTCAAATTTATTTTTATAATCACTTTCAAAAATATATATATAATAATATTATTTACAGATATAAATATTGCTAATATTTTCTATAAATATAGTTAAACGTGAGAAAGTTTGATCAACGTGAACATCATAGTGACCCTTTTTAGAGGGGGTATGTTTCCGTTCTCGTATCACACCGTGGATTTTTTTTAATGAGAAATGAGGATTGTTGGAGTGAGAGAGATTAATGGATGTCTTAGATGTTGTTTGATTTATTCATTTTGCTTGGTTATTTGATTATAATGCAAGTTCATTGTGTTGTTTTATGTTTGGTTCTAGCACAATGTAAAGCGATATCGTAGAATCTGTCTCGACTTAGTTAAAAGTTGATAATTAATAACACATGAGGAGGCAAACACAGATGCCATTACTGCATGCTTCATTGCTCCTTATGCTCCTTCTAATCATCTAATCCCAATGTCAGAGCTCAATGGGGCACCATCCTCAAGGCCTACTAGGCATAGCGGCGCGAGGTGCCAGCCAAGGGGCGCTAGGTAATGAGGGCATCGAGCATGGGAGCACCAAGTTGTGGTGTTGGTGGGCAGAGGCGTGAGCGGCCTAGTCTCAAGTCAGTTGGGGCTGCAACAGCAGTGGGTCGAGATGCCACTTCCAGGCATGGCTATGGTCAAAGCTCGAGCTTACACCATTAACAGCGATGAAGGGATAGAGGAGGAAGATGAGAGATGAGTGTAGACTAGACGTGACGACGTGTCGGGATGCCTCTTTCATATGGTCAGAGTTTGAGAGGGTGGCACTAAGGAGTAGGAGCATGTTGAAGTGAACAACACAAGGCAAATCTTTCTCAACGAGGAGAAAAGGAGGAGGACGACTAGTGTTTCCCTTTCCACTAGTGATACGAACCAAACAATCATAGTTTTTTTGTTACATTTATTTAGATCATGGTGGTATTGATTGTTAGGAATAAGACGGGGGATTGGAAGAAAGATTATATGCTCTTTAATGAGTTTTCCATAAAATTTGTACCTACATACAAAGATGGTGAATGTTATTGAAGGTGGATGATGCTAAATATCTAGGCGATAGGAGGAAGGTCATGAAGACTTAGCTAAAGGACTTCGGGAGGTAAATTGAAGACCTAGAAGAGGAGGGCTTTCTATGAAGACTTGCTTTATGTGAAGACTTTCTAAACACACTTTAGATGTTCTTTTAGGCTTGCCTATTCTTTGGTTGGAGGCTATGGCTCTCTTTGGAGGAATTAGCTAGGTTAGTTGAGCATGATACCAGTGGATTTTTTTTGAGAACACAACTTCGCGTGTATTTCCTTAAGGAGAAGAAGCAAATTATATTCCTGAGTCATCTATAGTGAGATGCCAGAGATGAATAGGAACCTAACTCGTAACCGAAACAAAGAAACTGATTAAACTAGCCCTCTACGCACTTAAAGGGATATTGTTAGCTTGTGTTTTGCTTCAAGTTGTTCTTTGGTTTGCAGGTGTTTAGTTTGCTCTATCCTGTAAGCTCCTAGGTGGTGTTGTGTATTTGTCTTAAATGGTTGTTGAAACGATGTCTTGCTTTATAGCTTGATACAAGGAAACAACTATTTTTTTCGCGATGAGCTGCACTTTTGATTTCCATCGTCCTAATGTAGCATGTTCACCACATATTGCAGATTTCCATCGTCCTAATGTATAGCATGTTCACCACATTGCAACCTCACAGGCACCTAGCATCCACACTTGGCTTTGGCTCGCTCTAGGCCTCGCCTGTGCCCGCCGATCGTGCCGCGCTCGTGGCCTCGCCAGTTCATTACAATTGTACCATTTTAATTTGAATGTTATTTTTTCATATAATTGGTATCAGTTTAACAATATTCTATATTTATTAGTGAGAAAAATCCTTTACATTTTTTTTGAAAGATCCGGAAAACCTGGCTTTGATTTATCATAAGAAGAGAACATCAGCAACGTTTACATGCGCGAGAAGCGCGACCACCTACAGCCTAGGCTGTGGGGGAATACAGAAAATGAGAAAGAGAAATACAGAAAGAAAACAAGAGTTTATTACATAAGAGTGGTATTAGCAACGAACAAAGGCTTTAAAACATGTCCGCCGAAGATGGACCAGAGGTAGCATTCTTCCTTGATTTCAAAAAAGGTCTGTCGCTCATCCTTCCTGGTGCCTCTGAAAACGAAGTCATTCCTTTGTTTCCATAACATCCAGAGTGTAAGAACAGCTAGAGAGTGACCCAGCTTGCTTCCTCCATCCACTATTTCCAGGAAGCAAAGCTCCAGATCGCACACATTATACCAAGACTGCGGTTGTAGATTATGACATCCACTCCAGTTGGCAACCAAGGCCCAAACACTACGTGCAAAAGGGCATTCAAAGAAGAGATGGTGAGTTGTCTCCAAATTCCGCTCACATAGGGCACAGAAGTAATTATTTGGCTAGGCTCTTAACTGGAGGCGTTGCGAAGTCCAAAGCCTGTCTTGCAGTAGAAGCCAGACGAAAAATTTGCATTTAGGGGGTGCCCACGCCTTCCAGATTAATTTGGGAAAGTTTGAAATGATTTGACCTTCGAATTGAATCATGTATGCAGACTGC
>Ga0182004_10002029_pt1 | contig 15491 bp, 10 predicted proteins | sample Sormic07211540_1_FD_120479 | JGI IMG/M metagenome (GOLD analysis project Ga0182004, IMG submission 120479) | Endophyte microbial communities from Sorghum bicolor roots, Mead, Nebraska, USA - 072115-40_1 MetaG | ecosystem: Host-associated > Plants > Roots > Unclassified | place: USA: Nebraska...
GGCGTCGAGGAAGAATCCAAAGCCGCGCGCGGACCACGCGGCGCGATGCGGGCGGCCCTGGTCGCCTTCCGCTTCCGCGCGCGCCTTGCATTGCATTGCCCCGTGGGCTGTGGCGTGCGTGTTCGCGATGCTTAGACCTTGCCGTGGCGTGAAGCGTGCAGGTACGGTAGCAAGCGGCTGGGTTCCGTGGCTTTCGGGCGCTTTTGAGTGAGAGATGTTGGTCCACGTACGTCGGTCTGGTGATCAGGAGAATACCACGCCGACAACGCCCGCCCGAAGCCGAGCCGTCCTCGTCGGTGGCGGCGAGACGGCGACGCGTTGGGCGCTTGTAGACGCTCCCGTCCCTGCATGTGCTTGCCACGTACATGTGGAGTTCCCAGGCGCTTGCATTGTGTGTATGCGGTGCGCCCCGTACCCACCAAAAATTGTAGATGCAGATAAGATAACCTCAAAATAATTACGGAGTAAGTGTTTTTCTTTTATTCAAAAAAAAAATAAGTATTTTTCTTCTTATATTAAATATACGCAAAAAAAGATATATACAGTATTTTGTTTACAAGTATAATTATTTTGAGATGGACAGAGAAGTCCGTTCCCGGTTGCTTCCAGGCTCGCCGTTGCGGTCAATGGATAACAGCAACAGTTCGACGAGCTCTACACAGGCTACGGACAGGAACACCAGCTATATATTCATTCAGCCAAGGTTTCTGTGTTCCGCGGGTTTCGTGGTGAACGTTTTTCTCGAGACAAAATACTCCCCCCGTACAATGTGTCATTTGAATAGAACGCTTTGCTATAGTGTTGAGAACTTCAGTTTTACCAGACAAACTTTGGCCTTTACCACATCGCAATCAATAGAAACTTAAGTCGGCATTCTATTTGAGGCCTTGTTTAGTTCCGAAATCCGAAAAGATTTCGGTACTGTAGCACTTTCGTTTGTTTATGACAAATATTATTTAATTATGGACTAACTAGGATCAAAAGATTCGTCTCACGATTTCCAGCTAAACTGTGTACTTAGTTTTTGCTTTCGTCTATATTTAATGCTTCATGCATGTGCCACAAGATTCGATGTGACAGGAAATCTTGAAAACTTTTTGCTTTTTGGGTGAACTAAACAAGGCCTGAATGATGTTTCACATTTGCTTCTGTGCATGTGGGCCCCTGCGCCGGGCACAGTGCTGCGGACTAAAAACGGACATTATATTACATAGACCATGCACATGCAATGATTCTTTGTTATTTCTGTCAACGTCCTGAAGTTTGTATAGTTTTTCTTTTGGTAATATTGTACATCTCCTTTCGAGAAATATTGTTTTTTCTGTCGAATGGCACGTGGGCAATAACAATTTGTTACGAGCTTCTTGAGTCTGGACCTAGCTACATCAGATTGGACTGCAGGACTGGTCTAGATCTATGGGCCTAATTACGTTTACTTCGTGGGCTTTTGAGGTGATGTCCAGCAAGTTCTTTTTATACTAAATGGAGCAATTGGTGAACCCTTCTCCTGCTCAAAAAAAACGCCACCTCTTCTTACCCTAATCCATTTCCCATTCTGCCATTCCCAAACTTTAATTCAAAACAAAGGCCACAAAAATGAAAGAAAAAGCATCTGCAAATGGAAAAAACAAAAAGCATTCTCAAAGATGATTCTACAAGTTCTTTGGTAGTATATTGTTTGTGTGGTCATATGCGATGATGATCGAGATGAGCATGTGTGTATCTGCACGTTGTTTTTTTGTGTGTGTGGATGGCCATAAATAAAGATATAGGATACAAAATATTATAGGAGCAGAGGTGCACATCCAAACATTCAATATTTAAATCTTCTCGATAGCCAACCCTACGAGCCTGTATACAAGTCTTTGTTGATGAAGACCTAAGTGACACGGTATCTGCTACTGTCGTTCTTAATTATTAGCCATTCTAATCTTGTAGGACCTCGATGCTCTCCTACCATTCGCTCCGCTAATGGGGCTAAATCCACTCCTAACTCACCCTGATCATCAGGCTGTCAAATTATTCTCCTAACCCAACCCAGCCCAAAGTTTAAAGCAAATAACCCACCCCAATCCAGCCCATGGAAGCAGGTTCACCCATTTGTGCCAGTATACGTCACTTGCGCCAGTGCCTCTATGGTCAGCTTGTACGATGTCGACGCCGCCGTCGTTGCTTGCGGGTTCCGGCCATAGAAGCTGATGCTACGTATGTTCTAACTCCCAACCCATCCTAACTTGCATTTGCTATTAACCCAACCCACCCCAATCCGTTAGATACTGAAACTCATTCTAAACCATCCAGATAACTCTACACCAGCACCCAACCCATAAAACCCGTTTCTACCCAACCATCCCCACCTCCTCAGCGATTGGCACTCTTTTTTTTTGCGGACGGGGTTAAGCCCGTATTTCATTAAAACGAAACAACGATTGACATTCTCGCTATACCGTCTTTTTTGTTCTTCTGAATTTCTCGTTGCACCATCTTCAACGCTGGTTCAACAAGTTCTTCAGTCACCTTTTTTAAGGCAGACATTCATGGAAATCAATTCCAACTTGAAATATGAATCCAAAGTCCTGCCACCTTTTTATTGACAACAAGCTAACACGCTCTAATCCCGATCACTGAGACAAAGGAAGAGCAGAAAGAAATGAAAAATAAACAAGGAGAGGACAAGGGACCCAGTAAGAGAGAGAGTTCGAAGAATATCTTTGGTCTAGTCAACATCTATGTATACCTATAAATCTATATCTATATTAATATTAAAATATATATAGATATCTTTTATCCGTCTCTTGATCTCTCATCTATATCCATAGTAATATTAAAATATACAAAAAAAATTATCCTCCTCTCAAACTCTCTTCCATATTCACTTGTCTCATAGTCCTACCTCCCTCTAAATAATCTTCTTTGCCCTTCTCACTCTCAGATCTCTCCCCTATCCGCTCGTCTCATAGTCTTACCTCTCCTAATATTTGCCCCCTCTCACTGATACACACACACACCCTTTTCTTCATCCTTAATTTGTCGTTCCTTATTCCTCTATCTGCTCGTCTCACGGTCACATCTCTCAAAGTAATTGCCCCTCTCACTCACAGGCACACCTTCTTTGTGCCCCTTGATTTATCGGCATCCCTTACTCTCACCCTTCTCAGTTTCACGTATGGCAAACATAAAACCCTGGTAGGACTTAAGTCCCATAAAATCCTACATCACATCAGATATTTTTTAGAGCTACAAAACCTTCAATAACAATGCACCACTGGTGTACTCAGCGTGCACCAGCATGGAGCACTGGAGCTCATGTTTTACCTCAGCACAAGCTAAGTCATCATGTGGGTCAATTTATCATTGATGATTATTGATTAATATCTTTTGCACATTGAACGGACATTCTGACAGAGTGACAGTGTGCGACAAGCTATACTTCCCATTGAAGCGCACATACAAATCTATCTTTGAGCAGGACATTTTTTTTTGTTGAAATGTTTTTATGGTATTTTTTTCATGTTGAAAAAAAAGCAATAAATTTCCCAGGCTAGAGAACAGTAGGTCGACAAAAACTAAGCGACTCTAATAAAAATACGAATCAGCATGCCTCTGGACACACAAATATGTTTTCCCCAATTCCTTATTGTCCACAAAAACTCTGAATATTTGATCATCTGAGCGCGCATGCATTGCGCCGATCAAGGATCAACTCAAGCGTCAACGGAGCACTTGGGGTACTCGAGAAGTGGCATGTCCCCGGCTTCGTCGTCGCCCACGGCGGCGTCCACCCCGAGGCCGACGGTGACATCACAGCGCAGGTACAGCGCACGCCACCCAGTCATCAATGGCCCGCTCCTGTACTTGACCCGGCCCATGACGACGAGGCGGAGCTCCACGCGGTGCGCCGCACAGTCGCCCTCCAGCGCCTGCGCCGTCTCCGCCGACACCGGCACGGGCACCGCGCCGCCAAGGCCGAACCGCGGCGACAGCGCCACGTCGGCGCCGCGCTCCTGGACCGCCCCGGGCAGCGGCACGGGGGGCGCCACCATCTCCCCGCGGTACGTCACGTAGGCAAAGAGGCTGTCGTAGGACACCGTGGCGCGGTCGCTCGGGTTGTGCAGCATCGCCGTGAACCGCGCGCTCGCCGCGAGTGTGTACGGCGGCGGGCCTCGCCCTCCCGAGGAGTTCCCGGCGATCGCGGCCATGTGGTACACGGCGGCGCGCACCACGGAGGCCTGCGGCTTCAGCGGGCGGAAGACGAGGTACACCACGAGCACGGTGGCGGCGGCGGCGAAGGCAACGAGGAGGGCGGTAGCTATGATGCGGGCGCGGCGGCGCACGCGGTGCATCTCGCAGAGCTGCTGCCCCATGGCTGCGTCACGGCTTGGTTTCTTTTTGCGGAGGAAAGCTTCCTTTATGGCGTCTGCTGGGTCGGCAATGGCGTCGTTCTCTTTTTCTTTTTGCTTTGGTGTTTCGTCCACAGCACATCTCCACGGACATAACTGACGAACATCTGTGTTGTTGCTGTGGACACTTAGAGGGTCACGGAGTAGACGTGCAGAGCGTGCTGTTGCTTGCAGATAGAGTGACAGGGAGCAATGGGCTGTGAAGGAGGTCCTAGCGGCCACGGTTCCTCTCTGTTAGGACGTGTTTGCTCCCACACCGGCCCGAGTTGGAAAGACAAAAAACTAGATGCGCATGCTCTGGTTTTTGCGAGACTCGGTTACAGACATAGACACTCACATGACCGAGCAGCTTTCGGTGGAAAGGCGTGGTTACACCCGTGTTTTCCTTTTGTATGGACATGAGGTGTAAATATGTCACTTAATTTTGGATATTAGTGTGCTCTCAGCGATGTGTTGGATGAGACTAAATCCAATCTTTTATTGTGCCTAACAATAATATCTATTCCATCTATACATGGCTAAACAGGCCATCCAGGCATGGCGCGGCATTGGCATGGCGAGGCAAGGCACGAGCACAACGAGGCACAACGATGCTGCCATGCCGTGTCGCGTAGTGCTGTTGTGCCAGCATTCTTGCCCAGGCATAGCACAAAGGTCTCAAATCTGTGTCGTGTCATGCCTTGGAGCACGACAACCCAACATATGCTCGTGCCAGCCTGCGCGTCGTCGTCGCCTCGCTTCCGCGCCATCATCATCGTTGTTGCGTCGCGCCTCCGCCGCGTAGGGCCCCGCCACCCTGCTACATGCGCCCGCATAGGGCCGCGTTGCCGCTCCGTCATGTGCTGGTATGGAGACTAGGGGGGCTAGCAGGGGCCATGGCCCCCCCTAACTCATGAAACTTTCTTTAAGAGTACATACAAAGTTAGTTATTTTTAAGTGATGGAGCTTAAACTAAGTGTAATCTTCATGCATATCTTCTATACTCGGCCCCCTCTATATATTTGCTCTGGTTCCGTCTCTGTATGGAGCCACCACCACTGTTCTTTGTGTGGCTGTGCCTTGGGAAGCAGGAGGCAAAGACGAGAGTGTTGAAGCTAGGGTTTTGATGAAGGATGAGCTTATATATTGAATCCAACGGTTGAAATCTATCCTAAGGCCATCCAACCGTTGAAAATTATCGGGCCGCATCGTGTGAGCTCAATAATCAGGCCGGCAGTGTGGGCCAAAATTGTGGCCCAGGCACGACGCTACCAGCAGACCGTGCTAAGCATAGGGCGTGCTTGAATCGTGACCGTGCTTGGATCGTATTTTTTAATATCATGCCTGAGCCAGTCCGTAGTGCTAGTGCCAAATGACCAAATACAACTCCATCTATCATTGATAAATGTAAAGTCAAAAAAGAAAAGATATTGTCCACTTCTCCCCCATCACTTTTTTTACATGGGGCCAGGTGTTCGTCACCGAGCCCCCCTACCCCCTAGGCACCTACACCCCACCCCACCCCACCCTCTCTCTCCAACTATTGACCGATGTTTTCGCTCTAAAGAAATTGTAAAGGACTATCTCTCTCTATGACTATTTAGAATGTACTGCATACACCCATTTTACATATGTTTTAGTTTAATTTTTTTTAAGAAACTCAACATTTGAAATGGACCATCGGTAGTTAGAACAGAACATACATATGTAGGAACATCGCAAACTTATCATGATTCATCGAGAGAAAATTCTTTATTGGTCTTGCTAAAATGAAGTCTTTCTTTCTTGATCCTAGCAGCTTTGAACCTACCTATTTAACTTAGACCAACTTCAAAATACTCTTTATATCTTTTCTAAATGCTAGGAATAGAGATTTTGGTAAAAATTTACCCCCCCCTCCCCCAACAACTTGTCTAAATAGTTATGCAAATAAAGACATCTTATATTTTGGATTTTTCGCTAGCAAAAAATAGAAGACGAGAATAGATCTCTAGAGGGCGCATGCGATATAGAAAAATTGTTGTAGAGTGAAAAGATATAGAACGCGATTTTTATGAAAATAACTCTCGAAACGATGATTTAGAGATTGGGGTTTAGAAAGACTCTTGGAAATGCACTAAGTATCGTTAATTCCTTTAGATTTCCATTATTTTGGCCCTCTAACGATGTTAAGTGGAGAAGAAAAAACTTTTTATCCCTAAGCATGAAATTAACCTTAAGTACAGTACATAGTTCAATTTTTTAATGTTTATTTCACAAATGATTTTGTAGTTTGTATGTGCTTTGTTTTGAACATTATTTTGTGCAAAAATAATAAACCATGCTCGAAATGAAACACATATAAAGTACAAACATCTATAAAAAAACTGAGCTATGTAATATGCTTAAGGTTAATTTTGCGTCCAGGAGTAAAATGGTCTTTTCATCCCTACGTAACACTGCTGGAGGGGTAAGCTGACGGAAAGGACGTAAGAGGAATCAAAGATGGATTTAGGATTAGATAGGTAAGTTCAAATTGGCTGGGGCTGAGAGAAAACTTGATTTTAATATGGCCAAATAGGAATTTTTCCCTTCCTTAAATGACCCCAAATCGTGCACGCAATCCTTCCGCTCCCGAAAGACAGAATTTTGAAAACTTTTTGATTTTTGATGTGACAGGGAATTTTGAAAACAGAATCTTAAAAACATGTTGTACTTGGGCTCAAGGCCCACCATTCATTCAATTGGCTGTCCTATGTGCCGAATCTACCATGCATTTCTGCGTTCTATCTGCTTCTCATCCATGTCCATGACCATGACAAAGGTGAAGTTCATGTTACTGAGAGTATGTTTAGTTTCCTATAAAATATAAAACATAAAATACCAAGTACTTTAGAATAATAAAATACAAAATATCAAATATTTCTGTTTAGTTCCATTTAAAATGTCATTTTCTTCTTAGTGGAGGGGGGGGGGGGCACAGGCTCCTAGGTGTTTTGGGGCTTTTTTTCGAACTCTCGAAATCAAAATCCACAATAAAAAATAGCCATATTTTTTACCAAAAATTTAACATGATATTTAGTTTCATTATATAAAATAATAAATAAAAAACCTAATTTTTTAAAATAAAAGAAGAACAAAACACCCCTTAAATTGTTATGTACGATTCCATGGACCATTGTACGGATACTGCTAGGCTTTCATTCCTAATGGAAAGAAAATATTGGTAGACCTTTTTTTAGTTCCGTCACATCGAATCTTTAGATGCATGTATAAAGTATTAAATATAAATAAAAAATAATTAATTACACAGTTTATTTGTAATTTGCGAGACAAATCTTTTTAGTCTAATTTTTTTCTCGAAAAAGGAATATATTAATATTCCAGCTTCTGCATCAAACTAATGTATATAACTGTTTCTTATTACAACCAAAACCACCAAAGTCCACAAAAACTCAACTCAAGGTTTTTAACTAGAATAAAAAGAAGAGCTTCGAAACTCGACATTTAAAGAGAAATTCTATTGCTAAATCTTTTGAACCTAGTTAATCTACGATTAAACAATAATTATAAAATATACTACAATAGTCAAATTCAAAGATTTTCATCAACTAAACAAAACAAGGCCCAAACGCTGGAATGGCAAACAAGGGCGTGTTTGGAGCGTTTGGAAGCCTAAGGCGTTGTTCCCAAAAATTTTTTGGTTCATGATACTGTAGTATTTTCATTTTATCTAGTAATTAGTGTCAAATCATAAACTAATTAGACTTAAAAGATTCATCTTGTGATTTACAGACAAACTGTAAAATTATTATTTTTTGTTGTTGTTTATATTTAATGCTTCAGCCATGTGTATTTTTTGTTTTCATTTACATTTAATGTTTCAGACATATGTCGACAGATTTGATGTAACGAGAAATTTAAAAAAAAATTGGTTTTCGAATGAATGCCTAAACCGGATCCTGTTTTGCCTGACCCAACAAGAAAATGCATAGCGTGCTGTGGCTTGCGCCAACGCCTGCAGTACTTTCAAACACGTCAACTACACGTATCTCCCGCTTTGACTACTCGTAGCCTCCTAGGCAAGTGGAAATATGGAATCCTGCAGCGCCTTGCTACTGCGGACTGGCCGCCTCGATCGGCCTAGCTATAAAATGGTGCAGACAGCAAAGATAGCCTGGACCTGGAGCTACAGGGCAGACTACCCCGTATGACTGCCCGTGGCCCGAGCAAGGCAGCCTGCAAGCTGAATCGGGGTCTAGCACGTCTACTCCTTGCCGCTCTGTCTGAATTTGCCACTAGGCAGGCAGGGAGTAGGCAAATGCGTAGACCGTAGGGTACTGGAGTGTTGCATACCGATGGCCAGTCACCTCACGTACGTAGGAGCTACGTAGTACGTCGTACTGTATGCTTCTCCTTTGCTGCTCCGTCAGGTCATTTGGCGTGTGCAGCCGCATCGTATCGTCCCTGGCATCATTCACAGCTGATCGAGGCTGGCATGAGTATTTTTGTTTATTTGTGATAATTATTGTCCAACCATGTATTAACTAGGTTTAAAAGATTTATCTCGTAAATTTCGATCTAATTATGTAATTAGTTTTTATTTTCGTTTATATTTAATACTCTATACATGCGTTTAAAGATTTTTTATGTGATCGAAAATTTTGAAAAATTTTAAGTTTTTAGATGAACATAAAGGCCTGAGCCATTGACCTAGAAAAAGGCTCCGGGAAGAGGGTCAGCCACTGACGCTGAGCCGTGACCAGTCCACTGGCGCCGGTGACCTCGGGCAGGCCGTATGGTAGTCGCGTCCTTGAGAGCAAGATAGGTCTTGTTACATCGAATTTTTGGTACATGTATGAAATATTAGATATAGATGAAAACAAAAATTAATTGCACAATTTACCTGTAAATTACGAGATGAATATTTTGAGCCTAGTTAGTTTATGATTAGATAATATTTATCAAATAAAAACGAAAATGCTATAGTACCGAAATCTTTTCGGAACTAAACAAGGCCTAAATAATGGTTATAAGGCAAGTAATTAGACTCTAGTTATCTAATAAGTTATCTCATATTTGTCTCTAAAATCTCTTCTTTTTCTTATTCCTTGTCACAACACTTAATATTTGGGCACACCACTACCTATGTATCACTTGGCTCAAATCAATTGGCTTATAGCCAACCACTTAGCTCTATTATTGACCTGACTCTAAGGCCTTGTTTAGTTCACCCAAAAAACCAAAAAGTTTTTAAGATTTCCCGTCATATCGAATCTTGCGGCACATGCATGAAGCATTAAATATATACGAAAATAAAAACTAACTACACAGTTTATCTGTAAATCACAAGACGAATCTTTTAATCCTAATTAGTGTGATCGAAAACTTTTCATTTCGCGAACTAAAGAAGGCATAAGAGCCAAACTATCATGTCTCTTCTTTCTTCTCTTTCCACATCAGCATTAGTTTAGCTATAAATCTATTATTGTATCTGCTCTGACCATCAGCGTTTAATGCAGGCGCGAGGATGGCCGATACCATCGCGCGCCTCTCCCGTCTCGCTGTTCGCCGGTGAAAAACCAGCGTCGGCGTCCAAGAGCGTGCGACGATCAGCGGGGTTCTTACCGTGTCACGCCGCCCGCGTATCATCTACCGCGGCGCGCCGCCAACGCTAAAAACAAACATGTCACGACTCAAGAATGCACGATGGTTTCGTACGTGCAAGACAGCATGTGCAGCGACTGAGGAATTAGTACTTGGAAGCTTCGATACCTGGAGAACCTGTTCCTCGCTTTTGCTTGTGATGAAGATTACTCGATAGGTGTTTGCTGCTATACACACATAACTATGGTAATTTGTTTTGGACACAATATCTATTTTAAACTAGTAATAGCAATATATAAAGGAGGGAGATGATTTTATAAATGATCATTCTGCCCCTGGCACAATTTGCCAAAAAGCAACCCAACAGACGAGAGAATGGACTGCTCCATTCACCGATCACCACTCGAGGATCATCACTTGAGGAGCCTCCAATGGTTTAGTCCTCTAGGGATTTATTTTTGAGATTACACAGTACAACGCAGACACTCAACACGCACGCACACTCATCCTTATGAACACACGTACGCAAACCCTACCCCTATAAGCACCTTCGAAGGACTGAGCCAGCAAATCTTGAAGTTCACGAAGTCACCACAGGCGTCTCGCTGTCGACGGGCACGTCGCCTACCACTTAATGCATAGCGCCGAAAAATCCTGGAATAAATCCAGAATAAAGTGCCGCACCCAGGATTTGAACCCTGGGTGGGAGCCCCCAACCAATGGCCTTTGCACCCAAATTATAGATAAACTATACAATTAGTTATTTATTTTATTTATATTTAATAATCTGTAAATGTACCAGAAGATTCGATGTAACGAGAAATCTAAAAAAATTTACAAATTTTTTTAACTAAACAAAGCCTCACCTTGGATGCAGGGATGTCAAAAAGAAAAAAAAAACATGGATGCAGCAATTTTACGTGGTACGGAGTATTGTCTAAAGTGCGTTGAAGAACAAAACCGGAAGAATGTGTCAAATTTGCATAAAGTGACGCAACTTACATCTACCTAAAACGTGCTCCTATGGCCTTGTGTGTCCAATTATACTAATTAGGATCAAAAGATTCATCATGTGAATTAAAAATAAATTATACAATTAGTTTTTTATTTATATTTAATGTTTTATATATGCGTCTAAAATTTTGATATGATAGCATAAAAAGAAAATTTTTGAAAACTAGGTAGAAAGAAAATCTTTGTAGATATTAGGATATCTAAAAAAATATTATACATCTATGTTTGTACTACCTAGTAGTAGAGCCGAAATATTTATATTTCTTTATCTAAAAAAAGTAGTGCCAGAGCCGAAGCCTATAAGCATAGGCGTCAGCGTCACCCCTCACCAAACGGGCTTCACAAGTCGCATCCACAGCCGTGGACCACGCTTGGGATGACTGCACGAGCTCCTCAAACCGACTCGGACGCTTCCCACTTCCTCTCGTCTCGTCCCTCCCATAACACCATTGCAGTGCGTGCGTGGTTCCACACTCGCCGAGCCGACAACAATGCAACCGTCCGACGCCCCATCCTTCCTCTCCACTACCCCCGCGGAGGGGAGCTTCGAGCCACGGCAGCAGGAGTCGGAGGAGCTTGGTGGAGCCGCGTCATCGCCGTCGCCGTCGCCGTCGCGTGCCACGCGAGCTGGCGGGGAAACCGGCGGCGTTAGATGCCAGGAATGCCGGCACCGCCGGGCCAAGGCGTACTGCCCGCACTGCCGCAGCTGCCGCGGCGCCGTCTGCCCCGGCCACGTGAAGACGACCTCTCACGTCCCCGCGTCCCAGTGCAGCGAGGGCCAGCAGGCGACGCTCGCGGCCTCAGCCTCAGCCGCGGCCGTCGACGTCGAGCCCATCCCCAACAAGCGCCCTCGCTGGACCGCGCTTCCCTCTGCCGCCACCGCCGCCGCCGCCGCCCCGACCACCACATCGTCCGGTACACGTCGTATTCCATCTCCACCTCGCCGCATTATTGGCTTATCGTCCAGCTCTCGCTAACAGCTACCTCATCTTGTTCTGCTCCGGCCGCCTGCACCGTGCCTCTTCCTGCTCCGACTGCCTGCCTGCCTGCGTGCGTGCAGTGGATCAGCCGATCGCGACGACGGTGCTGGAGAGGTTCGCGAGGGAGGTGAGCTTGGACGCCGTGTTCCGCCGCGTGCGGCTAGGAGGGCCGGCCGAGCCGGAGGTCGCGTACTACACCACCGTCACCATCGCCGGGCACGTGTTCAGGGGAGTCCTGTACGACGTCGGCACCAACACCCACAGTGGCAGCACGGCTGCTGCCTCGGATACGGACGGCAGCGGTGAAGAAGTAGGGTCGTCGTCGTCGTCGCTGAGCACGACCGGCGGCAGCTACCTGGATCTAACGTTGGGACTGTGAGACACGCAGCAGACTTAAAAAGCCACGCCATTTTGTCATAGTAGTAGTGTCATACTACTGTCTAGTACTAGGCTACAACTAGCTAGCGTCGCGGCACTATCCCCTTTGCATGCTCGATCACTATCTTGCTTTCTGTCGATTGATGGTAGGAATGGATAGCACGAGAGATAGGATTTAGAGCAAGTATTATAATACAGCCAGCTGCTGGCTGTAAGACTTCTTTACAGCCTTGTTACAACCCACTCATATAATGGTTAGCTCATCACTATTAATACATGGCCCACTTGTCTGTCTCACAGACTTTTTTTGTTGTTGTGTTTGAGCCGGCTGTAAGCTTACAGCCCGCTTTTACTCTCTCTTCTCTTCTCTCTCTTCCACCTCAGCATTTAGTTGGCTTACAACCTACTATAATACTTGCTCTTATAGAACGAGAGACAGGATTAGTCTGTCTGTTCCCTCGTCGATTGTGGAGAACACCTGCAACAGCAGTTTTGGGCATTTGCCAATTGCTGTATGGGGACCGGAGACAACTTCTGTTTGCTGCTTTGTTTAGTCTCTCCCCACCCCCTCCCCATTCTCCCTAGTTTAGAGCTTATTCGGTCTAGAAGTATTGTTCATTGAGTGATAGATTCTGACAGTTAAGCTCAAGCGAATACGTTCACTCTATCATATCACATATTTGACACATGCATGAAGTATTCAATATAACTAAATGCAGAAGTTGAGATTAATTTGTGAGACAAAATTTTTAAGCTTAATTAGTCCATGATTTGGCAATGTGTTGTTCCAATAAATATGTTGCTAATGACTTAAGATTAATTAGGATTAATAAATTTATCTCGTGGATTAATGAGGATTTCTATAATTTATTTTATTATTACTATTTGAATACTCTATGTGACACACTAAATACTAATGTAGTACCTCATGTGATATCCTAAACTTTAGCCTCTGGATTTAAACATCACCCAATTTAGGTAAAGTTGGGTTACATAATAGATTTAGAAAAGTGTAGTATATGAATCTTAGCTTATCTCATAATTGTACGGCAGTTTCAGACTCGCAACTCCATCGTCAAGCTATCAGCTTGAATAATTCAGAACGGTACACAAAATATTCTACATTTTAAGTGCCTGAATTTTTAATGATTTCAAACGATAATCTTGTACAACCAACTATTACAATGAACAACAAAAAAAAATCGAGCAAAGGGAGAAGTGACACACACACACACACAAAAAAAAAAGGAAAAAAAAGAAAAACTGTGCACGGAAGATCCCAAGAAAATTAGGAGTAAGTAGGAGTGGCACTAGAAACAAGTCGAGTAGCCACTTCCTCAGCTTGCCTCGCCTCGGCAGCAGCATCTACTGCAGGAGCAAGCGCGGCTTGTTTATCAACGACGTAAACTTTTTTAATAATAAAATAAATTAAATTTAATAATATTGGATCACACATTAGTTGTTATCAATGACGTAAACTTGTTTATCAACGACGTAAACTTTTTTAATACACATTAGTTGTTATATTGGATCACACGAAAGTATTTGGATAGTAATAATAAAATAAATTATAGAAGTCCTTAGTACTTCACAAGACGAATTTGTTAAATTTAATTAATTTATCACTAGCACTAGTTACTGTAGCATCATACTATTAAATTTAAAAGATCATCTCATAAAATAGTCATAATATGTATAATTAATTATTTTTTAGTTTATATTTAATACTTTATGTATATCTGGGATAGAGAGTAAACTCTAGAGAAAAAACTAAATCCGCAGTTGTCTGCAGTACACAGCAGGCTCAAGTCCATTTATGGCCTTCTTTACTTTCACCTAAAAAACTTAAATTTTTTGAAGATTTTCTGTCACATTGAATCTTTAGACGCATTCATGAAGTATTAAATATAGACGAAAATAAAAACTAATTACATAGTTTGATCGAAATTTACGAGACGAATCTTTTAAGTTTAGTTAGTCTATGGTTAGACAATAATTATCATAAACAAACGAAAGTGCTACGGTGTGGTAAAATTTTTCCCTCGGGAACTACACCCAAATTCAACGAGCAACCAAAGAAGATCCGGCGTATCTCGGCGATTGATCGGTCCAAATCGTCAGGTCTCGTCACTGCTTCAGTGGTCGACAAGGAGCTCTTTGCGTTGTGCCTCCAATTCCCGGCAGATTTGGACGAGACAGCGCGGAGTTGCTATATTCAAGGTTTCTATTCTTTTTTAAAAAAGTTAAAAATTTTGTAAAAAAATAGCTAGAACTCCCTTCATTTCAAATTATAATTATTTCAAAAATCTTGAAGAGTTAAACAATCTCAATTTTTGCCAAAATAATAAAAAAATTATAAAGATTTATAAGATCAAATAGATATACTATAAAAATATAATTAATAAAGAATCTAATGATACTTAGTTGATATCATAAATGTTATGATATCATATAAATATAATTATAGAAGCTGCAACTATGAATTATTTCAATTAATTGTAGAAAAACATAGATCTAAAGCTACAAAAAAAATATACTAAAGCATACCCATATTATATATTCATTGTGTATATATACTCATGTAGAGTCCAACAAAATTATATATTTTTTATGTTTTTTCTATGATTTTTCAATGATTCAACCAAATAAAAAAAGAAAAATAAAAAACCTTTATAGCAAAAACTTTGTACTAAAGCATGTCATATTATATATTTACTGTATTGATATACTTGTGTGGAGTAAAAAAATGGATTTTTCTATTTTATGATTTTCTGTGATTTACTATGATTTTTAAAGATTCAGTCAAAATAAATAAAAAAAGAAAAAACCACTAGCACTGTACACTATACCAAAACCGCTCCAGAGAGGTAAAATACACAGTTTAAAAAATTGAAAGGTAGTTTACCCGGTTTTAGAGTTGAGGAAGAAAAAACAAACATTCATGAAAATTGGGGTCGGAAAAATAGACTTTTTTCTTTTCTTTTCTGAGCCCCGACAAACTTCTTTTTAGCTCAACGGTTTTGGCCGAAACGGCTGAAGCTTGTGTGTCTCCGTAGCGTGTCCCCTTCCGTGTCTCCATACACGTGTCCATCTTCCATTCGCTTCCTTTAGATGTGGGCCCTCGCTATTTTTCTCCGTCCGTGGAGAAAACGGA
>Ga0182004_10002030_pt1 | contig 15487 bp, 9 predicted proteins | sample Sormic07211540_1_FD_120479 | JGI IMG/M metagenome (GOLD analysis project Ga0182004, IMG submission 120479) | Endophyte microbial communities from Sorghum bicolor roots, Mead, Nebraska, USA - 072115-40_1 MetaG | ecosystem: Host-associated > Plants > Roots > Unclassified | place: USA: Nebraska...
AAAAAATCTAGATGGTGATTGACTCATTGGCCTAGACCTGCAATGAGCCTTAAGGTTGGAGTTGGACAGCCCTAAATGAAACAAAAATACAATAGTAAACTATATCACGCTAGGAATCAAACTTATTTGGTTCAAAACAACACGTAAAACTACCTGAGCCAACCACTACGTCCCAAACACGTTCCTTTAGAAAGTGGAACGTGTTCCGCAACTTAAAGGAACGAGACGAAGCTATATACCCCCTATATTCTATAGTTTATGAGAATATCGTACTGCGTATCATGTTCCCGTACCACGCTGCTAAGGTCCGGCCACTGTGCTACGGCCGGGGGCGTTGAAGAGGCGAGAGCCGCCGGCCGGCAGGGGCACAGGGGGCCAGCTAGCGGTCTAGTGACGAACGGACGTGCATGCGGTGTCGCCCGGTGGTGCTGCCACGACGGCGAACCCGAACCCCGGTGCGCGTACGTACGTGCAGTGCAGGGTAAATCCCAACCACCAGCGCAGGCACGCGCGCAACGAAGCGTTCGTCGTGCCGTGTGCATGTCTCCTGTTGTCTCTCGCGCCATTTCACCATCACAATTCACACCCTCGCTTTCTCGCGCTGGCTGAGTCATCGAGTGGCCTGCTGGACTCACAGGCGGCATGCACTACACGGTGCTGCCGACACTGGCGCTCGCCAGGGGGACGTTCTGATGGCCATCATCTGCAGCATAAATGAGTTGATTGGATTTCTTATGGTGTATTTTTCTAAATTTTTTCAAGATTTAATGGAGCTACATTTTTAGTAGTAAACGACATGCCACGTGCTGTACCCCTCCAGGCCTCCACACTCCAGCGAGGAGGTTGACGACGACGAGCAAGTGGGGTGGTGGCCATTGGCCTCTCTCTCTCTCTCTCCGTGTCTCCGGCTAGATCTCCGCACTGGATGCTGTCCTACTGCTGTTAGCATGTTTTGTTACACTTTTGTCGTGGCGCGGGAGCCTGAGCGCGGAGCACGGGGATCCAATTACGACGGAGGTGAGGTGACGACGACATCATCCGCCATCGCCGGATTCCTCTTCTTCCTCCAATCCTCCCCCACGCGGAACGCGTTCCCTGGACTGGAGGAGCGACGGGACGATCCGAGTCACGAGTCCACGGAATGGAAGCAACAAGCAACAGACTAATGACATCATTTCTTTACTTGTGGTACGTCGATCGAATCCTTGCTTCCTTCATCAACGCGTACTGTGTACTGTTCCAGCAGCTGGAGCTAGCTAGCTAGGATGAGCGCCGTGTATGATGATGAACATTGAAAAAACCATCATCCTCCCCCAGTTCCAGCTAGATTGATCTCATCTGATCCGACCTGATCCTCCGTTCGTGTAGAGACTGGGCCCCACGCCGAGATTTTTTTGTATAAAAAAACTAATTGACTCCATTATCTACTGGCTTGCTTCTCTCTCTCAAGCATCAGGATATATATGTCGCTTGATGCTACATTAGGATTATTTTGTCTATATATATAGGATTTGCTAGAGTAAATAAATAAAATTATAAAAAACAAAGACGCATGAGTCGCATGGAGCATTCTGCCACCGTGTTACTTTTTATACATGTGGTGTATATACCTGCGTGCATGACCTCACTTATACAGTAATCAAGCCCTGTTCTTGATCCGAAAATCTCTCGCCAAGAAAGTCAATTTGGCTGTCCAAAGGCGGCGGCTTCATCCAGCTCTGCCACTGGAAGAAGCTAGCACAGCCGAGCATGCCCAAAAAGAACTAAAATAGAATCAACATTCTAAGTACATCTGTCCCCAAGATCAGCTAACGCATGAGTTACTTTGTCACTTTCTCATGGTTTGTATTTCACCGTGTAAGCTACAAACTCCGATGCTAACAACATTTTTCCTTTCCAAACCAGACCGCCTGAACCAGATAGATCAAATGTTGTGAAGTCAGGGACTCTTTAATTTCACCATCAGCACTGGATGGTTTTGCTATATATCTTGATATATATGGTATGTCTACATTCGTAGCTTTTACTAGATATATAGTATATCTAAAAAATTCAAAACAACTTATATTTTGGAATGGGTGGAGTCACATTAATAAAACAAACAAATTCACCGTGAAATATATTTTCCCTCACGAGCTTAATATATAAAACATAGATGGTCAACAAAATGGAAGATGAAGCTTAATATATCTAGAGCTCATCTGGTAGACTCTGGCGAGGAACACAAAAATCCTCTACTACATAATTCAGGGATCCAGACAAGGAAAAAAAGTTTCTAACATTCTACTACCTAATTCCATAAACCAAAAAAAAAATCAATTCTAGCAAAGGAATGAAAATTAGTTTCTCTCTTCCGTACGTACCATCCGGTTCGATGGAATGGAACAAAATGATTCCCTCTCTCTTATAGCAATCTGAAGCTTCACTTCCATTTGACATTTTCTTGCGTTCTTTCTGCAATATTCCTCTTGTATTCCTCGTCACCTTCTCGTCTTCATCTTTGCAGGAAAAGAAAAGTAAGAACAGGAAAACATAAATGAGTTCAAATTGGCAAACAGATCCTTTCAGACTACAACGTCTGCATGACTATTATATCTGGTCTAAGTACATTCTTAGCGGCCAGGGGCAAAACAGAACATGTTGAAAGCTGAAATGTGCATGATCAAAACAATGAAGCTATATATATGTACGTACCTGCGGACTTCAGAACAAGTGCGCATAAAAAGAATATGGCTCCTTGGTGTAGTCCATATAGCCCTTTAACCCATCTTCTGGTGCTTCCATGGCAAACACCTTCATGCGCTGGACATGCTGGACCTTCCCCCATTCAGGGGTGTCATACTGCAATGATATCAGCTTGAACAGGCTGGGCCTGCAATGTACATTCAATTTGCTTAGCTCTGCCTCTTGCAAGTATGTTGGCAGCGTCTCAGTGCACAAATCCATCCACGCAGCTGTTCTGAGTGACGGCAGATTCTCTAGTAGCTTCAGCATTGGGCAACTGCAGATGGTGATCTTGTGCAGCCTTGGGCAGCTGCTGACACTCTCTAGCATTGGGTTGTCCCATAACTTGAGCTCAGTGAGGGAAGGGAAGCTCTCTACGGTGACCAGGTTCAGCACATTTCTTAGGTCCAAGAGCGTCAGCTGAGTTGCATGGCGTGAGAGTCCAGGAGGAAGACGATGCAGTTTGCAGCCATCGATCGTAAGCCCCTCCAGAGCAGGCATTGCCGGTATCTGCTGCTCCCAGTCCCACTCTGTCCATCCTGACATGCCCTCGAAACCCAGTGCAGTCAGCTTGGGAAATGCAAAGCCAGTACCACGAGAGATAAGACTAGCAGGCAACTGCCTACTCATGATCAAGTCTGTCACTACTCCTGCTGCTGCATTGTCCTGGCCATCGATTGAGGGAGTGAGGACGAAACCATGCCCAATACATTGGATGGCCGGAGCTTGATCGACCCAGAGGTAGTCCAAGAAGGGGAGCTGGCCCAGTCCATATGGCAGCTCGTCGCAACACAAGTAGCCCTCCAGGACCAACCGCCTTAAGCCACGGAATAAGGCTGGCATCATCCAGGCCCACTGTGGTAAGCCCAACCCATAGTAACCTTTGATGACAAGTTCTTCTATGCAGGTAGGAGGACATAGGTTACCCAACACTTGCTCAGCTCGGTCTTGCTCCTCCCTGCTGATGTTGCCTCGTTTGAGCTCTCCGTTGTCTCCGAGCTGACTTGCAAATCTCATGTTCAGCTCTTCTAGGTGCTCTTTGTTGCAAAGCTTTGCTCTAGCAGCCACTGAACCTGAAGGTGCCTTCTCCAAACCTATTATATCTAGGAATCTGAGCTTTGTCAGAGGCCCTAACTCTTCCAAGCTACACCAACCTTCTGCGCCATCATCCGAATGGGTTGGAAAGCCCGCCATTATGACCAGATCTCTCAGCTTTCCAAAACCACGAGGAACTGAGCTTATCTTGGTGCCTCTAATGTGGAGTAGCCTTAGCTTCCGTAGCTTCAAGATGCTATCAGGAAGCCGTGAGATGTTGCTACACATCACAAACTCAATGCCTTGCAAAAACTGAAGATCTCCTATGACTTCAGGGATCGTGGAAATGCTTGTAGCGCGAAGGCTCAAGCGTCTCAAATGTTTGAGGTGGCTTATGGAGTCTGGCAGCTCATCAAGATTTACATTATCTAGATACAATACTCTTAGGCATGATGAAAGGTTGCTCCATAACTCCTTTGAATTAACCACAGTGCTTCCGAATAACATCAGTGTTCTAAGGGATACCTGTTTTCGCAGAATGCCGGGCTCTACCACCTTGTTTGAAATAGATAGGCGACGGATCTTTGGAGCAGCAGCAAGAGCGATATTGGCATCCTGGCCCTCACCAACAAGGACCCCTTCATGTTTTGTTATGTACTGGGCAAAGGAGCGGATGACATCATGCATGGTGCATGCTGACTGACCGTAGGCCCCTTTCTTCGGTTCTAAGAGGTTCCTTGAGACCAACTCTCTGTAGTGCTTTAGCCCCACATCTTCAAATAGCTCTGATGACGCTGTCGTTTTGTTGTTCACGTATTCTTCTGAGATCCAGAGATTGACTATATCTTCGCGTCTGATCGGTTCATTTGTAGGGAAAAGTGAGCAGTATACAAAGCATTGTTTCAAGTCTGGAGGCAAGTCCGCATAACTCAAGTAGACAGCCTTGTTGATATCATCGTCGATTCCTGATATCGACCATGCGAAGTGGTCACGGACATGCTCCCAAGCATCTCTTGTTTTTCTGATGTGGAACAAGTGCCCTCCAAGCACCTTAATTGCCAGCGGCAATCCCTGGCATTTTTCCACAATCATCATCCCAACATCCTTTAATAATCCATCAACCTCAACTTCATCAATTTCATCAGACACTACCTGTCATAAAAATGTGTCATGTTAGAGGATGCAACAGAGGAGAGTGCCTAGGAATATAAAGAGTTTTTAGTTTGTCCCAAATTAAACTATTTTAAGTTTAACCAAACCTTTCAAAGAATAATACTTTTTACAGTACCAAATGAGTATAAGTACATCTACAAAGAAATTTTATATTGGATGTCAAAATAATAAATACTATATTGGCCGGTTCACGCCACAAAGACCAAAATTTGGTAGATATCATTATAAAATTACAGTTAATTGTGAGACATGATAAAAATATTTTATTCACTTTTTAAATCCATGGAGAGAAAAATGGTAGTAAATGTTATTTTTTTGCCCTATGAGAAAAACAAACCCAACTTTCCAACGGTGCCTTATATCTGTTCAGGTTCACAAAGCCGTTCTTCAGCTTCTCCTACCAAACAACTATTTTGTAACAACTTCTCCCTAGAAGTCACCAAAACCATACTCCCACATGCTCATGAACGCTGGTGAAGCTAAATATACTAGCTTCTCCTAGCTCCCTCTCTGCTATCTTTCATGAGAAACTGTTTTACCAAACATTTTTCAAAAACAGCTTCAACTTCAAGTGAAGCTGCTCATAGAACCGAAGAAAAAAATTATTTCAGTAGTGAAACTGAGTTATACCAAACAGCTCTTCTTAATCTCAAATCACTACAATATACGATAGTGCAACTGAATTTATTTTTTATAGGAAAAATAAATAGGTAAAAATTACTGACCTGCTTTTTTAGTAGGACCCAAGCATCATCGCCTTCTAGCTTGCCAACTCGGTGGAGATGGCGCGCATTCATTTTGCGAGCGACGACTTCATTTCTAGTGGTCACCAACACTCGACTCCCCGGTGCAGCAGCGTCTGCAAGCGGTGCTCTAAGAAGGCCACTCCACACGTCCTCGCTCCACACATCATCCATCACCACTAGCAGCTTTTTTCGCCGCGCCGCCTGCTTCAGAGCACATTCCAGCAGGGCCCTGCTGTCACTCGCGGCGCTGCCACCACCGCCATAGCTGCCGCCATGAAGTGCGGCAACGACGTTCCGTAGGACACTAAGATGGTCAACTCCCTTGTTGATGCTCAGCCATATCCGCTCATCAAAGCTCTGCTCCACCTTGCCGTCGTTGAACACCATCCTGGCAAGGGTGGTCTTGCCGATGCCGCCGGCACCTGTGATAACAGCGGAGACAGTGACATTGCCGCTGCTGGTTCTGTGGGCATCAGTGTCCACCTCCTGCAGAAGCAGGGCGATGAGGTCCCGCGCGTCTTTCTCGACCTTGTCGCCCACGACACCAGATCGGACGATGCTGTCCGACGAGCCCAACAAAGAGCTTGCAGCAGCTCTGTTGGTGGAGTGAAGAATGGAAGAGTGGAGCTCCCGGACGATGAACCCAAAGCGGGAGCTCCTATCCGCGATGTCGCGCAGCCGTTTGTTGAGCGCCTTGATCTTCCTCCCGATCTCATGTGCGGCGACGGGGCTGTGGAAGCAAAAGATGTTGAAGCACCTTGAAGAAGCAGTTCTGCTTGGAGCTGCTATGGGATCCTCCTCTCCACCACCAGGACCCTCCATGATCTGGCAGAGGTCGAGGATGTCGTCGACGTCGTACATGGCATCCTTGAGCTCCCTGACCCACCTCTCCACAGCATTGCTTCGGATGCGTGCCATCTCAGCATCCTCCATTATGGCACTCAGGTCGCCGAGCATCGTTTCGAGCTTGGTGATCTCGCCAGGGATGCCGAGGAGCATCTCCACCTCCTCCTTCGCTATGCCCATCAGGATGCCGGCCAGCTTGGCCGCGAATGCACCCAGCACCACCGCCATGGTCAGGAGGAAGTGGTAGCTTGTTACCTAGCTAGCAGCAGCGAAACAAGAGGAGGAACAGGTTTGTGCTCCAGCTCCAGCTCCAGCTGACCAGCTCCACTCTCTGCTGACTTGGGAGGGAGACGACGTTCTATATACAAGCAAGAGTGGACTGCTGGATGCAAGATTACAATACGGACACATACATGAGACCGTGAGAGTGATGTTCAACGCATAGGGCCACGCAACAGCCATGTTTATCGGCCTGTAGTCAGAACGTAAAGATCGAGGAAGTCTTTCTACTCATCACCCCGGAAGGGCGGAAGAGCACGTGGACTGCCAGTGCTCTCCTCTCTAGCGATGTCAACGGGAAATTTCCCGTAAGGGAACACCACCCCATCCCCGTCCCCGAGGATTCTATACGGGTCCCCGTCCCCGACGAAGGCATGGGGTATGCTCAACTGAAGGAGGAAGCCGGCGGCCAAAGAAAAACGAATATATAAAAAAAAAAACTAGATCGGAGGTTGTAGCGGGACCACAGGAGTATCACCTTCTCTGTGTAGGGAATCAGCTCGCCGGAAGCTCATTGGCTCGGTGGCGTTGAGGATCCCCGAGCACCCACCGGCGGGCGGCGGCCGACCAATCCTGCATCTGCATCCAACTGGCGGACGTCGGTGCTTGGATGGGAGATAGTGTAGGGGCGGGCGACGGCAGTTGGGTCATGGGTGAGAGATGGGAGGGTCGGCGGCCGGCGGTCGCGCTTGAGCAGCCGGGATCTGGCAGAGGGTGGCGCTTGGGAACGGGACTGCGAAGTGACGGAGAGATGACCAGTGGAGATTTTTTAGATGAGACGGAATGGACGGATGGATGGAGTTCTACCTCAAATTCACGGTCTCAAATTGACGGTTAGATACATCGATGAACTTCTTCTCTCTAGTTCCTTTCTATTTTCTCGAACCATACATGAGATGGAATGATACTTAATTAGCTGGGTAAATTTGACCCGTCTCCTAGGGAAATTTCTTAGGATAAGGTCTTGTTTAGTTCCAAATTTTTTTGCAAAATAGGAATAGTAACACTTTCGTTTGTATTTGACAAATATTGTCCAATCATAAACTAACTAGATTCAAAAGATTCGTCTCGTCAATTCCGACCAAACTGTGCAATTAATTTTTATTTTCATCTATATTTAATACTCCATGCATGCGTCTAAAGATTTGATGTGACGGGAAATTTGAAAAATTTTGCAATTTTTTTTTTTAACTAAACAAGGCCTACATTGTTACAATCTTTGGCCCCATATTTCGTCTCATGTAATGCCATGTAAATTTTTTGTCGATACAGAGAAAAGAGATAAGAGAAGAGCACGAAGCAACACCTCGTAAAGCTAATAGGAATATGAGACAAGTATTGTACTATTGTTTATGTGTAAATTAAAGAATTATGAGTTACCATGAGACAATTTAAAGACAACAATTGCACATATTGTGTATTAAGTTCTCTTAAAATTACATGACGCTATACGAAATCATCTATGAGACAACACAAATATACTTTGCCCTTGTACGAAATAAGAGGTCAAGGCCTAATAGGGTCCTGGCGACGCTTCACTGACATTTCTACATAGTCCGTACAATCAATATCGACTAATGACAATATTTTGTACTAGCAAATAAACACCAAAATGGGTTGATAAAGATTTTTGAATAACTTTAAACTAGGCGTTGTATGATAGAGTTTGATTTTAGAAAAAAAACAGAAACTAGTTCGTAATTTCTATGGTAAAACAATTTCCTCAGATTAAAAGAGAACGCATTGTTTTTCATGTATTTCTATTTTTCCAACTCTTTAGATACTTGTAGTATGATTTAGCTCCCTGAACTTTCAACTTAATTTGAGTTAATTGTCTTGACGTGGCGCTATATTCATAAAATCACCAACAAAAACATCCAACGCGTAAAAACACATTTGATTCAAAAAGTTGAGGACAAGGGGTCCAAAGAAATGATTTTGTAGTTTAGGGAGCAAAATCAGAACTGTATAGTTGATGGAGGTAAATTGAACTTTTCACTTATATAAGGCCGTGGACAATTTTATACATACTAGATGGCCCTTTGAATTAGGTAGAAAGCCATTTTCTTATTTAGGGCTCGTTCGGTTGATCCGGTTTAGGTCCCTGGAATGATTTCAGATGGTTTTGCTTCATTAATTTACATAGTTTTGATAAGCTGGAATGGTTTCTGGACCAAAATCATAGCAACCGAACGCAGCCTTATTGGAAAACTCACATAGGCCCGTTGAACAGCCCATCAGGCTGAAAGTGCATACTGGGCTTTCGCTCTTCCCAGGCCTTCACTGATCACACTGGACCAAACCCCGTCAGCCCTACTCGGCAACTCGCCTCAGACATCACAACGGCACTCCTTAGACTGTCTCCAATAACAAGACCTAAATACGAGACCTATCGGGTGGTTTGAGTCGTGTACAGTTAAAAGGTCACGGACCTAAAACATTGTCTATTCCAACAGAGAACCCAAAAGGCGTGGCCCAGTTTCTCCTCTTCCTCCATCGGGTGCTGCCTTGCTCCTCCGTCTTCGTCTTCTCCACGGCCGGCCACCGAGCAGCGAGCTCCGGCGCGAGATCTGGCGGTTTCCATGGTGGCAGTGAAGGTGTATTCGGCAACCACGGCGGCGGCGACGACGCAGCGGCGGCGGCGGCGGCGCAGCAGAAGCTAGGGAAAGCCGCGTCACAGGCGTGGCGGGCGGTGGTGGAGTGGATCGGCTTCCTCCTCCAGGTCCTGCTCTAGATCCTCCGAGGCACGTCCTCGTACACCTAGCTCCTATCCTTCGTTGGCTTCTACAACCTTCATGTACTGGCTCAGCACCCCACAGCCATGTGCGAGAGATTTGCGTCGTTCCTCTTGCGAGACGCTTTTTGCGTTTCGTTTCAGCCGGTACCTAAAATGGGTCCTTTGTTTGGGTCTTCTATTGGAGCATGTTTTTGGACAGGCAAAATACTGTGCACAACCTATTTTGTGTTTGGGTTATATTGTTGGAGACAGTCTTACCGTGTCGCTGCTTGTGGGGTCGCATGCAAGAGTCACTGACCACTGGATCCAAAAGATCAGCTGCCACAACAGCGGTGTACACGCTGCAAAGCCATTCCCGTTCCCGGTTCTACAGACACAGACACAGAGCAGCGCTGCACAACTATCTCCAATCCCGTCCAGAAACCCGCGCTGAGAAAAACCTCACGGCAACTAGGGTTCCCGGCGAGGGCGCGCGCGTCCATGGCGCGGAGCAGGCGCGGCGGCTTCGGCGGCGGCGGCGGCAACGTGAAGGTGACGCCGAACCTGGCGTGGGACCGGGAGGGGACGCGGATGCTCAACCTCAGCGTGCTGCGGCGACTCGACCCCGGCGTCGCCGACATCCTCATCACCGCCGCGCACGTCGTCGCGTACAGCTTCGACGAGGGCCAGGGGGAGTGGGTACGCTGTCGTACCGGATCCCCTGCACTCTCCCGTTCGATTTAGCTCTGTTGCAATTGCGAGCCCTGATTTTGTGCGCGCGCGTGTCTGCTGCAGACCCGGAAGCCTGTGGAGGGGTCGCTCTTCGTCGTCAAGAGGTTTGTGCAGTCATCCTGTGTCCTCATCAATGGACTCGTGCTGATTTCGTCCATCGCTATTGTTTGTGCCTTGCACTTGGCGTCGGTTTGGTTGTTGGATGGATGCCTAGAATTCGTAGCTACTGTACTTCAATGCTGCTGTGTAGGAAACGTAGTATGATTATCTTCTGCCTGTTGTTCCTGCTGCTCTTGAAACAGCAATGTCATTTCAGTGCAAGTGATTCAAGTACACATGTTATTTTGCATTGTTGGCTTGTTGCTACCACATTGATGTGCCTTTTGCGGTAACCGCTATTGGTCACATGTTGGTATTGTTATTGGTTGATTTATACACTATTATTTGCAGTTGATAAACATAGTGCACACCTATACTGGGTCACGTTTTTTGCGGACTATATACTATCTACTAATCTACTGATTCGGCAGTGTATGTTTCTGAAATGTATCAGGGTAAACACAGATTATTTTCCTAGACAACATAGGCCACCAAGGAATATGTCCAGTAACATTTTCTTTCCATGCAACTGTAGCTTTGTCTGTTTATTTTTTTAGTAAAGTATGTCATGACAGTTTCATCATGTAATTTCGTGTTGTTCAGTATTCAATTAGTGACATTGTTGATGCTCTGGCATACTTGTAGTTATTTTAAATTCTGATGAAGATATTGGCTCTATCAACCACGAAGAGTACAGGTCACCTTGTTTTATCCTGTTTACTTTGCAATAATAAGCATTTATTCTTGTAGGAACACCCAGCCCAGATTCCAATTTATCATCATGAATCGTATAAACACAGGTATGCTTTCACAGCTACTTTATTGAACACACACTTGTGCAAATTCACCCTAGTTGAACATAAGAAATGTTGAAACAGATCATAGATTGAGCACTTGGCGATGAAATACAAATATCAGTACATAATTTAGTTAAGAGGCTTCACCACTGGCCTTTCGAGCTAAGTTAAACTATCAAATGTTTCACTCACAATATATTCACTGGGGAACGTGATAACTTAGGCATCATAAGAGCTCCATTATTGAAAATTGATTCCTCTTAGGTTTACACTTGTGGCTGTTTGTGGCATTGCACAAACAGAAACAGAAACAGAAACAATGTTTGCTCATTCATCTGACAACTTTACCAATCATAATTCTGTGTTGATTAAGCGAAATGTGGCTATTCAATTTCCATTTTCCAATGGTACCAACGTCAGTGATGTTATTTCTTATATGTGAATTTTATGTTGCCTTTTCTCCTAGAACAGAAAATCTAGTCGAAGATCTCTTGACGAGTTTTGAGGTTGAGGTGCAAAGCCCCTACTTGATGTACCGTAATGCTGCTGATGAAATCATTGGAATTTGGTTCTATGATCCACAGGAATGTCAAGAAGTTGCACATCTTTTTAGCAGGTAACTATTTGATCTGTTCCTTTCAATTTCATCCACACTGGTATGTGGTATCATCCACCCCGTTTTGTACTGTCCTTTCTAGGTAGATGCACCAATTATGCAATTGCAGCCTTGGCTAATCTCATATTGCGTTCCACTTCTGTGCTAATATTATTCTCTTTTAAGATGAGACTAAATAACAATTTAATCTGTTCCTTTCAGTCTCATCTACACTGGTCAGACATTTAAATGTTTAATCAATACATCCTGACTCGTACTAACTCTAGTCCACTTTTGAATTATAGTTCCTTATGTGTGCCAACTTGGTGTTATAGAAGGGGAAGGGCAAGACAAGATCTTGCAAGTTTTATGTACTTTTCTTTATTAATTCTGATTAGCCTCACATTCAATGTATAGGATAGCATATGCATATTCAAGGGCGTCACCCAAGACAAATCTTTCTTCCAAAAGGTATACCAGATTTGCATGCACTCCTGTTTTCGTTGGAAAGAAGGCTGTACCTGATTTTTTTTATGTCAGGAGTTGCTATGTTTACTTGTTATATTTTTGTGTCCCCATTTTCATTTTACTAATCATTTCTAATTTCATGCTCAGTATTTTCTCTTCACATATGGTCGTTGATAAAAGTCGGGTTGCTGTTTTAGTCATATGCTAACTACAATCATCTCTTTCAGGAAGTATGATTATTGCAGTAGATACTCATACAAAAGTATCAAAATAATTTTGGCATTAAAGCCCTTTTAGGCCATGAGGTTTACTAACCACGTTGATTATTAGACTTTTCAAAAAAAAGAGGGACGAACATTGAGTTGCTTGAATATATTATTGAAAAATAAAGAGAAAATACAAAATAGTGTGAGTGTGACTTTTAGTTGAATTGATCCCCTTGAACTCAAAATGTCACCACCTACAGTTGGCTAGGTGTTATGTTGAAACTATCTCTCCTACTATGTCTGTTACAGTGTATTTGAAGAACCAGAAGCAGCATCTGGGCCATATGCTCTACCTGTAGTTGAAGATACTCTACAACAGCCACCTACCACGGATGATGACGATGTTGAAGAGTTCTTCCTAACCCCTTCGAAGGTAAGGAAACTTCCCTTCTATTTCTCGGATAGCTGTAGTTTAATTTTAATGTTGTTCATATTTATTATGATCGTTTGCAATCTTAATTAACCATTACATGAATTTCCTCAAACAGGCGGCCACATGTGTACATACAATTGGTGGAACAGGCGCAGTACAACCAAACCAATCTTTCAGGGCTATCCCTTCTCCAGGTCATGGATCACATAATTCTACTGCAGCACACTCTTCTTCCCTGCACAGTCTGCTTCCTTCACGAACTTCATCAGTTACTCTGAGGGCCTTTGATGTTCATAGACCCAATAGCTCTACCACCATTCAGCCTACAAGTCTTTTAGATTCAAAACCACCACTACTTGCACCGATGGCTACTACGCAGTCAACAGTAGCTAAAGCTGCTTCGTCACTGCCTACTGTTCCTCCACTTCATCCTCCCTTTGCTGATCAGCAACCAAAAAGTGCTCCCTTGCTCCACCCCTTTTCACTACCCCCTGTGCCCCCTGTTCCACCATATGGCATGCCCTTGCTTCAACCATTCCCACCTCCTAATCCGCTGCCATTGCTTACCCCAGCATCTTATAGCCAGGTGGTAACAAGAGAGCAAGTAGGCGCTGCACTGCTGAGGCTTGCACAGGTATTCTCACTTCCTTGGACTCTGCTCGTTGCCAGTGCATAGTATTTTTGAGAGTTCGCAGTCAACTGAGGCTTGTTATTCTACAAGGATTTTTTTTTCTAGACCAATCTAATTATTTCTACAAGGATAGTTTTGTGCCAATCTAATTATTTCTACAAGGATAGTTTTGTGCACAGCCTTTCTGGACAGGGATAATTTTGTATTGCGTTTTCACAAACATGTCTGTTAAACAAAGCTCAACACATCTCCCCTGTGAAACTTCTGCTGAGACTAACATTTCTTTTGGCAGAATGATAATTTCATCGACATGGTTTACCGGGAGATGGCTAAGAGACCGTAACCATGAAGAGAACATGGTGGTGTGTCTGCGGCAGCTGCTTAGGTGTCTCATCTTTTGCCTTTTGCCCAGCCTTTTTGGACACATCTGTGGAATGTGGTGGCTGCGGTTTAACAGCACTGTTTGAGTTGTAGTCTGATATATCAAATGCAGAGGCCAATGGGTTTTAAACAACTTTTGTAGTTTGAGCCGTTGTGTGGGAATGGGAATGTTCCCGGGTATACAACTTGCTGCTTGCGCAGCTGGCAGCTGCACCCAACATCTGAGGTGAGGCGGTGAGCTCGTGTATAATTTTATCCGAGTTTACATTCTACTTTGTGAAATCAAAATCTGTCTGTTTAGTTCAGTATTTTTATGCCTGTTCAGTATTCTGAAGGAAGCTGACAGTTGGTCGAGGGTATGGATGTATGCTCAGATCATCCAGGTTGTGTCCTCATCGAGGAGAATTTCGGCGTCTATTTTGTTCTTAATATAAAAATCCCATCTATTGGTATTTTTTTTTCTATGTTCAGTACTTACTGCTTATAAAGATGAGCAATATTATACGAGCCATCCACAAATGCATGTAATGGTCGGCCCCTGCGATGAACAAAATGGCAGAACGGTATGCATTGTCAATAGCTAGCTGCAGCTTTTGGCCTTGGCGCAGACGCCTATTTGTTCAGGTACTCGATCGCCACGGCGGCGTGGAGCGCGGCTCCGATGGGGAGCGCGGCCTCGTCGATGTCGAGGTGCGGCGAGTGCACGTGGTGGATCTTCCCCGTCTCGGCGTTGCGGACGCCGACGCTGAAGAATGCCGCTGGGATCCGCTGCGAGTAGAAGCCGAAGTCTTCGGCCGCCATGAACTGGGGGCACAACCTCACGTTGGCCTCCCCGATCATGCTCTCGGCCACCGCCTTGGCGTGGCCGTACACTGCCTCGTCATTCACGGTGGCTGGATATGGCTTCATCTTCTCCTCCATGAAGTCGACGACCGCCGTGCACCGCCCCACGGCGGCCTGCCCTTGTACCACCTGGCATTATTGCCAACGTTCATTCCAGGGAATTTGACTCATTTCATTTCAAAATCCTACAGAACAGCCTGTTTGTCTTGGTTTGTTACCTCTCGGATTCTCTTCATGAGGTAGGACAGGCCTTCAGTTGTCATGCTCCGGCAGGTGCCACCCAGGGTCACAGACTCTGGAATGACGTTGAAAGCTTCGCCTCCTCTGATGAAGGTCACGGACACCACCTGCAAGCGCAAGCAAAGAAGACGCCAATTACACTCGCGAGTCAGTCGGGGAAGCCCGCCGCTGCAGATCGCGATGACGAAACGTACAGCGCCCTGCAGGGGGTCGATCTCGCGGGCGACGAGCTGCTGGAGGCTCAGCACGGCGGAGGAGGCCGCGACGATCGGGTCGACGACGAGCTGGGGCCCCGCCGCGTGGCCGCCTTTCCCGGTGATGGTCGCCGTGAACCGAGCTGACCCGGCGAGGAACGGGCCCGGCCTAGAGCCGACGGTGCCCACCGGTAGGGCAGTGTCCACGTGCACGGCGAAGATGGTGTGCACGTCGTCCAGGACGCCTTCCTTGAGGACATAGTACCCGCCGGCGTGGCCCTCCTCGGCCGGCTGGAACACGAGCTTTACTGTACCCTAGGGACAAAATCCACAATTATGCCAAATGGCC
>Ga0182004_10002031_pt1 | contig 15487 bp, 13 predicted proteins | sample Sormic07211540_1_FD_120479 | JGI IMG/M metagenome (GOLD analysis project Ga0182004, IMG submission 120479) | Endophyte microbial communities from Sorghum bicolor roots, Mead, Nebraska, USA - 072115-40_1 MetaG | ecosystem: Host-associated > Plants > Roots > Unclassified | place: USA: Nebraska...
CTTCACCCCCTCACACTTGATGATCTAAAAGATTTAAAGGGGAGGTTGTAGATACACATGTCTATCATAAATTTTGTAGATCTCGTTGTGCTGGCCTTGTCTTGAGATATACGCACACAAGTTTGTGTTGGAGGGGAAACCACTTCACCAAAACACATTTTGAAGGTTTCCCAAGGATGAAACTTGTGTCCTAAAACAAGCAGTTTTGAGACCATAACATGAGTGTTCACCCATTTGATCGTAATACCCTTGCGAAGTGAGCATAGAGATATAATTGAAAATATACCTTCGGGTATTCTTGTCACTAATCTTTCCAAGTTTGAGCAAAGAGGACAAAGGAATGATGAATATAGGTATGTGCAACCAATCACCATGAAACATTAATTGAATTTGTCCAATCTTGATTTTTGCAAAATAAAAGCTTGGGGGAGTGATTTCCATGAAAACATCTATTGTTACATGACCTTGGTTTACCCTACCTTTAAGTCATGCTCAATTTGCTAAAACACCAATCATGCTCTTTCATCTCCATTTGTGTATATCTCTATAGCGCTTACATGCTACCTTTGTCTATCATAGTAAATTTTGGTTTAGAAGTACTGCACATACTTCTATTGGCTTTTAAATTAAGCATGGTGCTTAGGTTAAGTATCCTTCTGTAATGAAATTAGACATGGAGTCTAGTTTGGTTATTGAGCTAAAAACTACTTTAGACAATGGTATACTTTGTTGGACTAACCCCTGCAGGAAAACTCTTCAAACCAAATTGGGAAGGTCCTGAGATGAACTCACTATAGAGATGAAGCAAGGCGCATGAACTTCAACCACTTTGCACAAGGGGAGACATAGCTAGTAAAAGAGGAGTGCCTACACGAGAGCACTCACTCCATTGAACAAGGTGAACAGATTTCCATTGTGCCATTGAACACCATCATGGAGGAACTCGAGTGCAGTTTTACTCGTAGCCTCTTGTTAACCATTAATCAACGGGAATCAAGAGAAACTGACATGAGAAGAGCATGCAACTTTCTGCACCCTCACTTCCTGGATTGAAAGGTTGATGCAAGAAGGAAGGACAACTCATCTAAAGGATCCAGCTGGGTTCTTCCACCTCCCATGCTCCCATCACTCCGTCACACTGGTTTGCAATCTCTCAATCCACTATTGCTTTATTTCTTCAAGTTTGATTTATTCCACAACTTCCATATATGAATCAAACTTAAGATGAAAAGAAAAAAATATATAAAATCAATCCTCTACAAACAAAGCAAACGTTGAATAGTAATGTTCTATGCTAACATGCTCAAACAAACTTCATTATAGCACAGAAGGTGACCTTTAGCTGTATGACAGCACTACCCATGTTATCTTTTGTATATTCCTTTGGGTATGTGTCATCCGCTAATGATTTGTAGGAAAAGAAAAGCAAAAGAGAAACAGAGAAAGGAATGACATGACAAAAAGGCAAGAAGGAAGGAGTGCAAGGAAAGGGGACAAGCTGTTCGTCAACAAGATCGATGACCTACCAAACAAGGGAAGCTGCTACAAGGTGCTACGGATCAACAAGCTCCAACATTGAAGGTAACACCTCTGGTTAAATGATCATAACTTTAAAATCTTTTCCCCTGGTTCTTGTATGCACATAAATGAAGAACTAAATATGTTTGAGTTGTAACTTCACTTGATCCAACTTGATTAACTCAACATGTTCAGTTCTTTATGCTTGTTCCTAGCATCACTCTCTTGATCTTACTGTCTTAACTAAATGAACTAAAAATGATTGCACATCCAACCCTTGGAAGATGGAAGTCATAATCATGTAAAAGATCAATACAATATGTAGAGATAGACTTTTCTTCCAAAGTGATCTAATATGCTAAAGATTTTAATATGCCATACTCATGCTCATTGTCACCCATGTTAAGAATGAACAAAGCACATAAACATCAACTTTGACTTGCTCAATACGCCTAAGGCTTGAGATAAATGAATGAACTTTTGGTTCTGTTGGTGTTTTTCCACCAATAGAGCCCATGCACTTGATCTCTGCCTTGTCTTTATAAGCAGGAGACACTTTGAGAAAACACATGGAGGAGTTTGTCAATTCCTCAACTCATACAAGTGGAGTCCCTGCCTACAAACATTCACACTGAGCAAGATGTTGGACGAACTAAGAACATAGGTGACATCACATCAAGAGGTATGATCATCAAAGTCTCCACCCTTGGGACTAGATGATGCACCTAAGGAGTGATCACGGTAAGAAGTCTTGTTCAGAGGACTGAAAACACTGAATCCTCGCCGGGAGGTAAAATCGGTAGTTATCTTTTATTTCCCTTTTCAAATATTGCATGCATTAGTTTCCTTTGCATAACCATTTGCCTACATTTGCATAACCATGTTTCCCTTAGCATATTTACTTCACTGCATTAAGGCCTTCATAAGAAAATAAAATAAAATTATTTACTTTGTTGCATCATAATTCCTAAGCTCCATGTGAATAATTTGTGGCATGTAAAAACCTGCAAGAGTATTCACCATGGTAGCACAAAAATAAAAATAAATATGCATTCATCTTGTTACATATTCTTTGCATCATAGAGAATGCAAAATGATCCTAGTGAAAACTCTGCTTAGAAGAACAAAAAAACAATATCAAAAGTCTTAGACAACTAATAATTAAGTGGCCAACAAATATCGCTTAATCTATTCCACAAGTTTTGTTGTCTATTTGAGTTTCATAGGATTTGAAATACCATGAGGAGCTAACAAGCAAGTGGATGTTCTTTCCAGTGTTGGAGCACTATCTCAACAAATCATCAACACGAATTAATGCTCCACAAGAGGAAGAACATCTCCACTACCAGTCTGCAACCTCAGAAGAACAAACGACTACATCAACATACATCTTGGGGGAGCGCACCCCATGTATCTAGCTAAGTATTCTCTTCCCTCAGTTTTACTTAGTCTTTGTGAGTTTTCTTAATTAGTAATAATGATGATCTAAAATAATTAAAACAAAATAAAAAAGGGTGTGTTTTGTTTGCTTGATCTTTAGTTTTAAAGAAGTTGATAATAAAAAGAAGAACTCTCTGAATAAATTCTTGCATAGAAATGATGAATAGTTGCTCAACCTCGATCTCTTTCAAGTTTTAGACACAACTGTTTTGATCTAAGATTTACTCTGAACCTGAAACTTGTGGGTAGCAAATGCTTGATCTAAGTCTAGGTAGTTGACGGGTATGATATGGAAGGTCTGATGCCACTGTTTATCTTGTTCTTAGAGATGCTAGAGTCCTGGAGATTTATATTTTGAAAACATAAAAATGTTGCATGATGAGATCCTGTATGATGAGAGCTTGAATTCCTACCACAGCAATATACATGCTTGCTACACTAGGAAAACTTCCACTTATATTTACTGCTTGTGAGCATTGAGTATACTCAAGCTGCGTTGACCCTTAGAAACTTGTCATTCAATTAAAATCAAGATCACGTACACTCCACCCACACATGTTGCTTCTATACTGGAAGTACACATCCACATCCATTCCATCTAGATCCACCCAAAATTGTTCTACTCCTACACTAGGAGTGAACACCAAAAACAAATTTTCCATCCATCATCCCATTGCCATCAAAATAAAGCTCCAAATATTCCTGTTACTACTTCCCATCAATATATCCAAAGAGGCTTGGGTGCTCATTGAAAAAAAAGAGAGAAAGAAAGAAATAAAGAAATAAAGAGGACAAATGTCCAAAAGAAAAAAAAAGAGTGAAAGATTGTGAGCAACCCAAGTTCTCCCAGTGTCTTCAGATTCAAAAGAGAGGTATGTATCACCATTACCATCATATTCACCACATCATAACCATTTACACCTACCATTTCCACCATCCACTATATCCCATATTTTCCACACACATGCACATCTTGATTTGATTGTATGACTTGTTTCTCTGGATCCATTGTTTGACTTTACAATACATGGTTGTAAGTATGTATGAGTTGTCTCCCCACCTAGGAGCTCCGCATAACCCTATTAGTTGTAGGGTGAGAGAGAGAGGGCACAACGCTACTATGCCTAATGCAAAAAAATACCACATATCTTGAGAGATGAGAGAAGACATACATCATTAATGCCTTGGTAAGGATCCACAAATACCATAAATGAGAGACTTGAGAGGGTCATACATAGGAATCTCTGAGTTTTATTTGAAAATCCATAAAAACTCTAGAATGAAGGTTGATCGAGGAGCTAGAGACATAGTGCTTGACTTAACTGTTCTATCTTTTAACTACTCAAGACCCAAGTGATGGCTATAAGCCCCATGGTGGAAGGTAAGATGAGTAAGTTTGAAGTCAAAATAGTACACTCTAATCCTAAGGAGAATTCTTGTTTGAACTCATGTGTACTTTTGAGGCGTGAAAGCATTACAGCAACTCTTGATCCATCATTGAGTTTATCTTTTGCTTAGGGACGAGCAAAGGGTAAGCTTGGGGGACCTTGTTGATGGTAGATAAGTATCATTTTTATATCAACAAGATAATGGAGAAAGGTTTTAAAAGCAGTTACCAACATAGATATAGGGGGTACACTGATAGAATTCCACAAGTTTTGGTGAATATCTACTTCTACAGGGGGTGATCAGGAAATGACCAAAGGAGGCCCACATGTCATGTTTACATAGAGAGAAACGAGCCAACACATAGACAAGTATGATCTAGAAGGTTTAGGAAGCCACCACAACAAAGGAGAAGGCGAGTGGAGCCCGGGCCAGAGCCAGCAAGCAGGGCATGTGGATAAACCAATCAGGAGCGAGTTCGCGAATCATGGATAAACCGACTTTGAGGTTTAATCTTCTCCGTTAATGAAGGTCGATTTGATCCAAAGGCTACAGTTCATCCCACCTACCTATATAAGGATGGTCCTACCCCTTGGAGGAGGGCAAGCCCTTAAACCCTAATTCATTATTTTGAGCTGGGATCAGAGCCAAGCATTCAAGAGTAGATTAGCCATGTAGTCTCTTGAGATATTAGGGTTAGTCTTGTAGAATTAGAAAGAAGAGTGGAGGGAAGAGTTGTGGAGGAAGCTTCAGCCTGTCGGTGTCTCCTTCCTCAGCTTGTACCTGTGGGATCAAGCTCCTTCATGGGGTTTGCTTCTGAGATTCTTCGGTGCATCAACTTCTAATACTAGTAAGTCCATTGTTATTATTGTTCTTTGGTTTGCGACTCTTAGAGTACTTTGATTCTTGGTTATTCTTGGATTGGAGTTCCATGTCATGTGTAGATGTGGTGTTTAGACACAACTGCACATAGATATCCTCCTACTAGATGGGCAAGGATAGTTCGCAGGGAGTGACCCAATCGTCCCAATGAATTTATAGCTTCCTGTCATGCTAGTTAGGACTAGTAGGACGTAAGAGCTAGTTTAGAGTACCTTTGCAAGTACTTTAGCCTAGTTTGTCCCCTCTAGAACACTATTAGCATAACTTACCACAGGTTAGAACTATAACCCTTAGATGTCTTCTCTAAAGCCCTTTAGTTCCCTTGTTTGATACTCGAGGGTTAAGTTTAGCCTTGGTTAGTCATCACACGCTTTCTCCTTGTGGATAAACAAGTACAATACTCGAGATATCTTTCCCGATTGAAGTGCTACTTCGGTATTATCCGTGCGCTTGCAGATTATTTCTTTGATTCTTCTGTAGTGCGTAATAAATACCAACACTCATCTCATGCCAGATTATCAGAATAAGAACAAAAGGAGGTCCACATGTCAGATTTACATAGAGAAAAGACCACATCAGTAACTTAGGAATACTCGAGAAGGCAACCCTATAATGTGGGGCCCACCTAGTAGAGAGCCAGGGGTGGGCGCCCAAGGGCCAGGGCAACCGCCTAGCCTCCTCCACCAATGAGGTGCAACCTCGTGGATCCTGCCTTCACCACCTTTGAAGAGTAATCTTGGCCATCTATCATGGTTGGTTTGATCTGAGGACTGTGGTTCTTCCTAGAGGGCTATATATACAAGGCCTGACCCTCCTAGGAGAAGAGGAAGTCATTCTATTCTATCATCAAGAGAATTTGGAGAAGCCTAGAGCCACCATCTCAATTAGAGATCCGTAGTTCTTTAGCATAGCTACATAGGATTAGATCTAGAAGGAGTCAAGCCTAGCTTGTAGTCTGGATCTATCTTTGTTCTTGGTAATTTCTTATTCTTCATTGTAGTATTCATCTTAGTTCTTGCTATTATGAATATAACTTTGATCTATCTGATTATATCAGAATTGACTTTACTCTATTTGCTTATGTTCTCAATTATATTTTTATTAGTTTACTTTGATTATATGCTTAGCATAGTAATTTTAGAATTATGTTTATGCATAGGATCGTATAGCGCTTACTCATTGGGCCAATGGGTGAGTGGTAGATATTGTGTAGGCGAGGTGCCTAGACCGTATTTATCTGCGATTACCCCTTATAGTCCGGATCATGAGGTAGATTGCAGGAGTGACAGTCCTAAGTCCTTTTAGTCCTCCTCCCGAGTATAAGGACCATAGAGCACCACTATTACAGGGAAGTAATTGATCTATTCATGATCTTCCTTGATAATATCACTATGCATAAGTATAACCTTTTCCTATGATGATGCTAGGTGTAATTGCACTAATCATTGTATGCTTTGACATTATAGTTAGAATACTTGGATTTTATTCTTGTAGGTCGTCCTAGTCCATGCTAGTGTGATAGACTTAGAGTATTCTATTGAGATGATTATCATATTTATATGTGGCTATGTGCTCTCATTTATCTTTTGTCACTTATTATTCATATTCATATTATTTATCTTATGTGACACTTACCCTGCATGAGAGATAGATAAATACATGGTTAAGCTCTCCATGATCAAGTGCAGTGCTCATTGCTCATTATCCAATGCAATCCCTTCCTAGTGGAAAAAATACAAATAACGATACCTAGATTACTCCCGGTTAAAATGCTGCATTAATATTATCTGTGCGCTTGCAGATCCCTTATTCATTTTCTAGAACCTTTGTTTCATAATAGGGATGACAACCTAGTTTAAGTGGTGTTTGAGGTATCCCTATGGATAGATTTAAAAGTCTATTTATAGTAGTGATGCTAAGAAATACAAACAGGCACCAGAAGAGGATTGGAATGAGTTGGTGATTGTTTGTGGCCATCTCTTGATGATTGTGAGGAGTTATTGTGCCTTCCTGATGAAGCACCAAAGGCAACTCTAGTGGATTGCATGTGTTATTGAGCTACCTCACTTGTGGGTAGTGGTTCGTGCAATACCTCTTAGCCACGGAACCACCAAGTGTTAGTCGACACAACGGGCACAAGCATGCCAGCAAGCACATGAACCTTGAGAGAAAAATCTTTGTGTCCATCTCCTATGTTTGATTAGATTTCTCCCAGTAATTGGTCTTCATCATATCAAATCGTTCACTTGCCTCTACATGGTAGTATAAAGATCACATCCTCTCTATTTACATTCCTACAAAGTAGTATAATTAGTTTTAGTTGGTTTCTTTGCCTTATGTAGCTTAGTTCACTAGTGTAGCTTATAGTGAAATAGCTCTTGTATGCCTAGTGATCTTAGTAACTAGAATTATTGGGATAGGTGGCATGCAAACCCTCAATTACAGCTAGAGCAAAAGGCTTTGCTTTGTTATTTACTAACTCCTTGCTCTAGTGCCCTGTAGAACTTTTTAATAGTCTATTCACCCCCTCTTGCCATATTAATAGGACCATTTAGGACCCCTTCAAAAGACACAAAACATAACTAATATAATCCATAAAGACGCAGGACTTAGGGTATTACACTGCTATTCATAGTCCAAATCTAGATAAACCCTTGTGTTTGTCTTGCATCACCATCTAGTTTGTTGTCTCATGCACCTCCACCGATCAATCTACTACCATGGGCATACCCCTAAGTAGACTACCGACCATATTTCATTAATAGTGGCATGCTAGGTAGGAGGTGTGTGTGTAGATAACATGGCAAGATAGATGGTCATCTTTCCTACTTTCATGATCCTAGTGGTGCGTCAAACATTCATGATCAGGTCATTCACCTAGACCACCAATGTCGATGGTGCCACCGAGGTCATGGAGGCGATGCAGGCTCCTCCTACACCAACTAAATCAACATCAACTTTGGTAGACCAGATCCCAAGGTTCCTCTTAGAGTCATCTTCTCCAGCAACTTATTGTCAACTTCCCTACTACCACCGAAGGTGGCTTGATGACTCTAACCTGATCAAGTCCATCGACTAGGTCACCACGGGCCTAGCAAAAAATCTTGCCTTAGTAGATTTGATCAGAAATCAATCTATTGAGGATAGCTACAACTCCATCCATCATCACAAGGCCGAGCGACCTGCTTGGGCTAACCACCAGAGGCCTATAGATTCAAATTTGGTGATCATGGTGACTCCTGAAGGGCACATGGTCTGTCACTGACTAGCTCCCATGATTGGCCTAAGGCTAGGAGATTACGAAGCCCTAACAGCAGCAACTCATCGCCTATCTGCACGGGTTGGTGAACATGGATTCCTTATATGTGGACTCTATCCCGCATCTGTTCATTGATCCAAATGAACATGGCCGTGTTACAGATCTGTACTTACTAGATCTACCTAAGGCCAACCACCCTGCTCCTATCATGAACATGGTGAAAATTAGGTAGATCCGAAGAGATTCACTCTCTATGATCCCAGAGGAAGGCATTAGATCAAGCACTGGTTTGACCCACACCATCACCTCCATGTTCGAGGAAGATTTCCTTGTGTTCCTACCAAGCTTCAGAGGCATGATTTTCAATATTAGCACCAACGAACCATCTTGCAGTGGGGAGACACCACAAGAGAGTGCCAAATGTGTGGAAAGAAATGCCAACTGTGCCGCTTGCAAGGTAGACCGAGATAATGCCAATGATGCACGAGCAGCCACGAATGGGATGGTCGACATCACATCCATCATGATCTAGCCGATGCATTTGACATGTGCGGTGACCAACAAGTCCACAAGACACCAAGCACCAATATTGCTATCACCATGAATGAGCTTGTGAACCTCCCTTGATCTATGGTGGTTGAAGCTGTCAAGGCCTATTTAAAGGTTGCACTGGTCTAAGTTAGCAAGAACCGGATGGGGAGACTAACACCTACTGTGATAGCAGCGACTAGTCCAAGCTGTCACCATGGCCAAAGCTAACACCAAGCATCGGGGACCAACCAAATTCGTCAAGGCGACCCATATCTCTATGAGGGGCTAGATGGCAACTTTGAAGTGTGCTCGCAAATGGATAGACAACCACCCAACCCTTGTGACCATGGAGAGAGACATGATGTAGACTAGGGAGGCAGATGAGGAGCAAATCGCCATGGTGGCTGTCATGACGCCAACCAAGAAGTAGAACTACTATCAGGGGGCAATCTCCATGAGCGCCTCAATGCTAATGTCAACCTATAGGGTTGCATCATAAACAACAAAGATGTGTGACACGCAACTGTGATGCAGCGTAGGGGCAAATACGATCAATCCCTTGGAGATCCCGCGCATGACCTACCACCACTCGAGAGAGATATCCTAGGCCTCTGACCATTAACCAACTAGCTCCATGCTATAGTCTGGCCTAGAAACTTTAAGCTCCATGACCTAGACACTTATGATGGCAAGGCAAACCCCAAGCAGTGGGTAATGTTGTATGAGATTGTTGTCCGAGCAGCAGGAGGAGATAAAGTTGTTATGGCCAACTATCTGCCTATCGTCATTAACCAATCTGTGAACCAATGGCATCTTAGCTTAAGGGAGAACTCCATTGACAATTGGGCTATGCTCAGGATAGCATTCATCAAAAACTACATGGCCAGTTGTTAGCAGCCTGATAACAAATATGACTTAGAGAAAGTTAGAGACAACCCCAATGAGTGTTGATGGTAGATAAGACTCTTTTTAAACCATCAAAATAACTTGAGAAAGGACTAAAATCAGAATATCATCTAGCTATAGAGGTTTACACTAATAGAATTCCATGAGTTTTGGTGATTGTCTATTTCTACAGGGGGTTATCAGAAAAAGAACAAAAGGAGGTTCAGATGTCGGATGTACATAGACAAAAGACCACATCGGTAACTCAGGAATACTCTAGAAGACATGAGAAGGCAACCCTACAAAGTGGGACCTACCTGACAGCCACCCTTGGGTGGGCGCCCAAGGGGTAGGGGTGGCCGCCCCACCTCCTCAGCCAATCAGGAGCAACTTCATGGATCTTGCCTCCACAATCATTGAGGAGTAATCTTGACTAAGGTTGGTTTGATCCAGGGCTGTGGTGCATCCTAGGGGGCTATATATTCAGGGCCCCTAGTCCCTGGAGGTGAGGCATTCATTCTCTCATTTCATATCAAATCATCAAGAGAATTCAGAGAAGCCCTAGAGCCACCATCTCAATTAGAGCTCTAAAGTTCTTTAGCATAGCTACATAGGAATAGATCTAGAAGGAGTCAACCCTAGCTTGGAGTCAAAATCTATCTCCATTCTTAGTAATTTCTTATTCTTCATTGTAGTATTCATTATAGTTCTTGCTATTATGAATATGACTTTGATCTATTTGATTATATCAGAATTGACTTTATTCTATTTGCTTATGTTCTCAGTTATATTGTTCTTACTTTACTTTGGTTATATGCTTAGCATAGTTAAAATAGAATTATGTTTATGCATAGGATCGTATAACACATGCTCATTGGGCCAATGGGTGAGTGGTAGATATTTTGTAGGCAAGGTGCCTAGACCGTATTTATCTGTGATTACCCCCTATAGTCCGGATCATGAGGTAGCTCGTGGGAGTGACAGTCATGTTGAGTCCTTTGTAGTCCTCATCCCGAGTGTAGGGACCAAAAAACACCACTATTACAGGGAAGTGATTGCTCTGTTCATGATCTTTCTTGGTAATATTATGCATAGGTATAATCTTTTCTTACGATGATGCTAGATATAATTGCACTAATCATTGTATGCTTTGACATTATAGTTAGAATACTTAGGATTTATTCTTGTAGATCATCCTAGTCCATGCTAGTGTTATAGACTTAGAGTACTCTATTGAGATGATTATCATATTTATATGTGGTTATGTGCTCTCATTTATCTTTTACCACCTATCATTCATATTCATATTATTTATCTTATGTGACACTTATCCTACATGAGACATAGATAAAGACATGGTTAAGCTCATCCATTACTACATGCAGTGCTCATAGCCATTATCCAAAGTATTCCTTCCTAGTGGTAAAAATATAAATAATGATACCTGAATTACTCCAGCTTAAAATGCTACATCGGTATTATCTGTGCGCTTGCAGATCCCTTATTCATTCTCTAGAATAGCATATACATTTAATACCAGCACCTCTACTCCATGCTAGGGATGACAACCTAGCTTAAGTGGTGTTAGAGGTGTCAACAAGCATTTTTGGCGCCATTGCTAGGGAAGGTTGAAAGCTTAATGGATAATGAGCATCACTACATCCACTAATGGATTGAGAACCATCCTCCCTTCTCACTCATGCAGACTTATCCCTATCTTTTGTCTATGTTATATATCATTTGCATGGTAATGTATGAGCAGGTTTGATCTCCTAGAAAACTTTGTTAATAATCCAGAAAAATTGATCAGGAAGACTAAGGCTATGTTGAGAAGAATCTAGTCAATATCATCATCTCAACTTACGGATCCTTTTGAGTTAGAAGATCGACCTGTTGTTTGAAGTTTGACACCAGAGCTTGACGCCATGGCCGACTAGTCACTTCATGAGTTCTCAGCTCCCACTACGGCCAACATCCATACTGGACCTGCTGCAGACATTGATGGGTCATTCGATCTCAAGCCTGCACTAATCAACATGGTGCAAGCAAGCTACTTCTATGGGAAGGCCCATGAAGATGCTAGTACCCATCTCTAACACTTTCTATTGATTTGCAACACTTTCACTATCAAGGACGTCCCCAGAGATGCTATACTACTTCGCCTCTTTCCATTCTCACACTTGGGGAGAGCAAAGCACTAGTTCTACACCAACAAGGAGAAGAACACTATGTGGGCACTATGTTCCACCAATTTCATAGTGAAGTTCTTTCTAATGGGCAAGACCAATGCTCTCTATGGAAAGATATCAAGTTTTCAGCAACAACATGATGAGACAGTTCTAGAAGCCTGGGAGTACTTTCAAGACTACATACTCGAGTGTCCTCATCATGGGATGGAGAATTGGCTGCTCATGTAGACATTTTATCATGGGCTCAGCAATAGCACTCGTGAAACCATGGATGCTACTGCTAGAGGTGCATTCTTATCACTTACCATAACTCAAGCCACTACTCTTGTGGAAAAGATGGCCTCCAGTCAAGGTTGGAGTGAAGAGAGTTCTCAAACCTGTAAGAGAGGTGGAGGAATGCACCAGCTTAAGGAGATAGACATGCAAGCTGCCAAGATGGACTTGCTAATGAAAAGGCTCGATGAGAGAGCCGTTGAGAAGAAGGAAGTCATACACATTAATGGTTTAGACATGACTTGTGAAGAGTGTGGAGAAACTGAGCATAGAGGTACCAATTGCCCAGAGCTGACGAAGAACGTAAACTACATCATCATCATCAACAACAACAACAACTACTACTACTGTCCTTAGCAAAACTAGGGCTAGAACCAGTAACAACGATCTAACTACTTAGGTAATTACCAAGGTAATAATTCTTACAATAATAACAATCAACCACCTTTAAGAGAGTTAGTGCTTAATCAAGGCAAGTTAATGGATAGTCTATCTAAGAGGTTAGCATCTAATGATAAAACTTTAGAATCAGTCGATATAAAAAATGGAAAGTTTTTCCAATGCTATCAAGAATCAGCTTAGCTTTAATAAGATGCTAAAATCTTAGTTGCAATAGCTTGCTCACTTTGCTTCTGCCAATGACCAAGGTAAGATTCTAAGACAATTAGGAGAATTAGAAACTGCAAATCTTGTAGACATATTTAATGCAGGAAGCTATTGGAATGATCCTCCTAGAGGGACATGGATTGATTGGACTCTACCAAAGAAGAAAGGTGATCTAGGGAGACCAATTGTTCTAATCTCCATTGGTAGTACAAACTTCAACGAGGCACTCTGTGACTTCAGTGCAAGTGTCAACATCATGCCTAAGGTAATATATGAAAAACTATTCATTGTCCTTTATCATATAGAACCATATGTTTGCAGCTTGTAGACTAGTCACTCTGCTATCCCATGGGAATCATGGAAGACATCTACGTGTGAGTAGGCAACTCGTACATACCTACAAACTTCATGATAGTGAACACTAGTACTAATCAGAGGTCGCCCATTATTCTGGGACGAGCATTCTTGAACACTGCTAGAGCCATTATCTACTCCAGCACTACCAAGATCAGTATCAATATTAAGGGCAAGAGAGAAGTCTTTTCTTTCAAAGATAAGGCATTGGCATTCCCTGCACAATAGGAAACTGTCGATGGAAGGAACAAGAGCAAAACCCAGAACAAGACCAAGACCAAGGATAAGGGCAATAAGAAGGACCAGAAGATGGAGACAGCAAGGATGGTCACTGCAGTATACAAGGAGTATGATTACCTACTCAAGTCTCCGCATTTGATGAAGAAAGACAACCCAGGTGTCCCGACCATTCAATGCTCCATCAACAGATGCTCCTTCAATAAGACTGTCAATTACACTGGATCAAGCGTCAACATTATGGCCAAGGTGAAAGGTCCTAATATGGCTAGAGGGGGGGTGAATAGCCTATTTAAAAATTCTACAAACTCGCTAGAGCAAGAGGTTAGTAAATAACAAAGCGAAGCTTTTTGCTCTAGCTCTAAAGGGGTGTTTGCAAGCCACCTATCCAACAATTCTAGTTGATATTATCACTAGGCAAACAAGGGCTATGTCACTACTTACACTAGAAAGCTACCTAAAGTTTCTATACAAGTAAGTAAGCTACTCTAGTTTGTGGGAATGTAAAAAGAGATGGTTTGATCTTTATACCGCCGCATAGAGGGGATGAACCAATCAATAATATGAAGTCCAATCACCAGGAAAAATCCAATGAACAATCACAATGGAGACACACAATTTCCACCCGAGGTTCACATGTTTGCCGGCACGCTACGTCATCGTTGTGTCGACCAACACTTAGTGGTTCAGCGGCTAAGAGGTGTAGCGAACCTCGTCCTCACTAAGACACCACAAGAACCGACCCGCAAGTGAGGTAACTCAATGACACGAGCAATCCCCTAGAGTTACCTTTTGGCTCTCTGCCAGGGAAGGTACAAGACACCTCACAATCACCGGGAGATAGCCACGAACAATCACCAACTCGTGCCAATGCTCCTCCACTCGTCCAAGCCATCTAGGTGGTGGCAACCACCAAGTGTAACAAGAAAACCGCAGCCAAATCGATCCCCAAGTGCCACTAGATGCAATCACTCAAGCAAATGCACTTGGAATCACTCCCAGTCTCACAAAGATGAATAATCTATGAAGGAGATGAGTGGGAGGTGTTTGCTTAGGCTCACAAGGATGTCAAGTATGCTAGAATGCCAAGAAAAAACAGCCCCAAAGCTGGCCAACACGTATTTATAGACCCCTCAAACAAATAGAGCCGTTGGCTCTTTCACTGGGAAGAAATTGGGGCCACCGGACGCTCTTCATGTTAAAACAGACGCGTCCGGTGCCTTGAACATTTCGACCGTTTGAAATCCAAACTGTTTCCGCCAACGTGAGTCTCCCTATGGCCCCAGCACTGGACTCATAGTGAGTCCACACCGGACTCGTCTGGTCCTCAATGGACTTATACGTAGAGAGCTCCGCAAACGAATAGGGCACCGGACTCTTACCACCGCAATCACTCAGAGCGTTCGGTCCCTTACCCAGAGAGTTCTGCAAAACGCTTAGGGCACCGGACTCACACCATCGGATGCACACAAAGCATCCAGTGCTCTCAGTCAGGTTTACGCGCAGGAGTGAGATAGCACCGGACGCATGAACAGGAGTTGCCCTACGTCTGGTGTTCAGCGTCCGGTGCTTAACCCTAGCCGAGCCAAGCACGACAGCACACCGGACGCGAAGGCTCAGCGGCTCAGCGTCTGGTGCTGCGTTCGGTGAGAAACACTCTCGAGACTTCTCGAATCTTCCCACCGGTGTAGTGGAAAAAAATATGCACTTCATTTTCGCAAGCTCGGCGGGAGGGAGAGAGGAACCCATCCTCTCTCTACCCTTCAAACTCAACCTCCTTCTCAAAGTGTGCTAACACCATAATGTGTAAACCAACATGTGCACATGTGTTAGCATTTTCACAATCATTTTCTTTGAAGGAGTTAAGTTAGCTCACTAGGTTCTAAATGCATGCACATGAACAATGACACCTAGTGGCACTTGATAA
>Ga0182004_10002032_pt1 | contig 15484 bp, 14 predicted proteins | sample Sormic07211540_1_FD_120479 | JGI IMG/M metagenome (GOLD analysis project Ga0182004, IMG submission 120479) | Endophyte microbial communities from Sorghum bicolor roots, Mead, Nebraska, USA - 072115-40_1 MetaG | ecosystem: Host-associated > Plants > Roots > Unclassified | place: USA: Nebraska...
TAATTTTCCCTTCTCTATTTTGTATAACCTGCCACGTCATCACAGACCCCACCTTCCTCCACCGCACGCACACATGCATGACCCTGAGGCCTGCACGCTCATTGGCTTATTGCTGGACATATCGGCACACAGCGTGATGGCGAGCGGGCGCCGCTCGCTTTTTCTAGCTAGCGGAATTGACGGAATACAAGACTAGGTATTTTAGAATTTCAAATAGAATATCTGTAGGTGCACATTTTATACCTCAAAAAGTATAAATCTGACTCAAAATTAGAAATAGCAACTCTCTTGGCAAAAAAAAAACACTTAGCAAATAAGGAAAAAACACGTATTTTATCTTTTACTTGGTCTTATATAAGAGGGTGCAAAAATTAATTTATTGCTAGGGATTGGGACGCTGTACAGCAAAATTAGTGGATCCGACGGCTGCGATCTGTCCACAAAACCCGGACCCACACGGCCGCCTCCAACATCGTCTTTCTCGGCCGCGGAGCCATTTCCACCCTCCAAACCGAAAACAGATCGCAATCCTAGGGGCTAGGGTTACCCTCCACCCCCATCCCCATCGTCCGATCCGATCCGATCCCTCACCGCCCCCATCCATGTCCCACCACGACGGAAGCAAGCCGTACCAGCCGCGCCGGGGGCCCGAGCGGCACCCGCAGCCGGCGGACGGGATGGCCGCCCCGCCTCCCGCCGCCGTTGGCCCGTCGGTGGAGCACCTCGTGGCGGCCGCCGCCGAGGCGGAGGCGTTGAACCGCTTCGCCGTGGAACCACAGGTGCACGAGCAGGAGGTTGGGGAGGAAGAAGAGGAGGACGAGGAGGAAGACGAGATGGAGGAGGAGGAGGACGAGCAGGAAGGCCAGCACGGTGGCATCGGTGGGGAGCACGTTCCCATGGACGCGGATGCTGCTGCCGCGGCGGCTGCGGCCGCCGGCGCGCAGATGGACCCGCACTCGGCGATGGTGCCTGGGACCGTGCCACCCATGGCGACCAACCAGCTCACCCTGTCGTTCCAGGGCGAGGTCTATGTGTTCGACTCCGTCTCCCCTGATAAGGTACCTCTCCTGGTTGCTTTATATAGATGTGAACTTGTTTTCTCTCTGCCTGTAGTCAATGCAATTCGCTGGACTGATGAGAGTTGTTGGTTTTGTCTGTAGGTCCAAGCCGTGCTTTTGCTGCTTGGAGGGAGGGAGCTGAGCAGCCTGGGCGGAGCGTCATCCTCTGCACCTTATAGTAAGGTTAGGATAAAGTGATGTTGAATCTTATGTATAATGCCTATGAGTTATGTCCGCTGGAATGGATGGTTCACATGCATGTATTTGCTCTTCTCCTTGCAGAGGTTGAATTTTCCACATCGGGTGGCGTCACTAATGAGATTTAGGGAAAAACGGAAGGAGCGGAACTTTGATAAGAAGATCCGGTACACTGTTCGGAAGGAAGTTGCGCTTAGGTTGGTGATCGCTGTTTAACTTTGGCTGGGTACTCTATGAGTACTATCTGAAGTGCCATTAATTTTGTTTTGTCGGTACTCGATAAACATGATTGTGAGGGAAACAAAGGATTTGTCCTTTTGTATGACATCCTATTCCCCTTGAAACCGAGTACATCTCTTGTGCACATTTGTTCAACTGTAAGTAGTCCCTAGTGGGAAGATGCACGTCCTAACTCCATGGCATTTTCCAAGTTATTCTGATTGGAATACATCGGTTTTTTGTCAGTTCTGTTTTTTATGTATTATTTTTTAGTAGTGCATATTGTTTGGTAGTCATTAGGTCGAATCATGAGTGGTTGTATGTTTTAGTTTCACCAGTTATCATGTATATCATACAGCTGATTAACTAGTTTTCATCATTTCTTAATCAGTCTGTCAAGTAGTTTTTGGTTGCGTAGCAGGTTTGTCCATTTATGCTCTTTCAATGGTTGTGGATATTGCTGTGGTGTTTCTTGGTCTATATATTTAAGGTTATGTGTTATGTTGGATGTTGCAAATTGCAATTGAATCCTGCTATACAGTCCTCTTCATAGAAGGTTATTATATTTGCAGGATGCAGCGGAATAGAGGTCAGTTTACATCTTCAAAACCAAAGCCTGATGAAATAGCAGCATCAGAAATGGCAGCTGTAGATGGCTCCCCGAATTGGGCGTTAGTTGAAGGCCGACCTCCATCTGCTGCCGAGTAAGTTACAGAAGTGTTTCCAGTTTGCTTGTGGTTTCAAGGTGTTTGACTTAGGCAGCAATGTTTTGAGATGCTTAAAAGATGCTATTGCAGATTTTCTTATTATTTCATTGTAGATGCCATGAACTTTAGATCTTTGTTTGTTCTCTGGAACAATTACCGGAAAGACGTACAGATCTGAGATATAATATAAAAAATTCATAAACTCTGCTGTGACTATACATCTTGCTGGTTGACGCCATAGTATGATAGTACCTCTATACTTCTCATCTAGCAGCACATAGAATGTTCATTTGTTAGTCACATGATATGCCTCTAAAATCTTAGCAATCAAATATTGTGGTGTTAGTAGCTGTTCAAATCTTTTTTGTTTTGCTTCCTAGATTACCATGCACAACAGTCATGATTCTCCAGGTTTGCTGGTTCTGGTGGTTAGATGGGCCTCTACCGCACAGACTATGGGTGGTTTAAGATTAGCTTCATTCTGGTTTAGGCATGATTTGGTTAGTCAAACTTCAAACTGTTGTGCAACATTACAAACAAGTTTGCTAAAAGAAAGAAACATTTGTTGGCACCTAGCATGCATTGACACATGCTTCTTTCGAAAGGTTCTTGTTTTGTTGATATTACGTTTTCATGTTGCATGTGTTGGAGTTCCTTTTAAATGTTTTGGAAGTAATAAAAATATCATTTCTGAATTGTTCCGACGTCCAATTCTTTCAGATGTCATCATTGTGGTACTAATGCAACAGCTACGCCAATGATGCGTCGTGGACCTGATGGACCAAGAACACTATGCAATGCCTGCGGCCTCATGTGGGCAAATAAGGTATTTGCGATTGCTTAGCACTTAGTAGTACAATTATGACTCTAGATTTTAGTACTCATTGAAACTTTAAACTTATTTAGTTATATCTTAGAATATGTAATGGACCAAGAGGCACGTGTGAATAAGAAATTCATGTGCCAGAACCTTGACCCAGGCTATTGGCCTCCCTTTTAGATTGCCCCAACATGCTTGGGAAGGCAGTTGCTGTTTTCGTAAACTATAAAATGGACCCAACATAACATGTAACCACTGTCTTAGTATTAGATTTCTTCCACACACAAAAAAAAAAACTTGCTTCGTCCTTTGCCTTGGGTGCTTACATGACAATCACGATACACAGAATTTAGCTGACCCTGTAATTTACAGAACACTACACATCTATCTTTGTTTATATTGTACCACTGTAGTCTGTAATCTGTACTCATGCACTCTTCTGGTGGAGCTGCACTCTTTCTTCTGTCTGCTTCTGTTTTATCTTTTCTGTTTTTCATTATGATTGCATTAGAGAAAATACCTTGCAATGTGGAACCTTATTGTTTTTATCCCATCTACTCCTTTAAGACTAAGGAACTTATGTTTGTTTTATTAGTCTGTTCACGTAAATTTTGACGAAGTATTATGTAACCGCAAGTAAATCTAGGGTTGATCGTCTATTCACGTCTTTATAGGGTCTCCTGAGGGACCTATCAAAATCTCCTGTACCACTTCAAGTTATGCAATCAGCTCCACTTCTAGATGGTGGTGTAAGTTTTTCTTTTCTCTGTTCTTTGCATATGTTTCTACCTAAAGCTTCATGGGGATCCTGTTTGCTTTAGACTTATCCTATAAGTTGTAAGTGAAAAATCTTTGGCTCAGATTAGTTGATTCCTTATCTAATTATTTGTCTAGCAATGCACCTTACATGATCTCTGTCCTAGTTTTGGTATCCAATTCTAACAAATGGATCTGAGATCTTTTTAACATTGTCAAGTACAGTAGTTGCATGCCTTTTCCATCTATCCTTTTCTCTCTTAGACTTAAAACTTAAACTGAAAAAATATTTTTATTCCTCCACTAAACAAGAGTTATTGTTAATCTCTTTCCATTACTTCTGGTGAATTGTTATATCTTTGCTTGCACTTGAGACTAGCACAAAGTGATAGGGTTCGAGAAAATTCCTTATTTGACACCCAAAAAACTTGCTGTTCTAATTTAGCACCCAAACATTAAATCTTCCTTATCTGGCACCCTTTGAAATTTTGGTTCCCAAACTGACACTACTGTGAGCAGAGGCACTCAACGGTATTAAGTTGCATTGTGAGAGGACAATTTTTGCCCCTCCAAGTATTCCTTTTTTTTCGATTTTTTTTTCCTGAGCACTTGAACAGTCATGCACGCTGTTCAATTGCTCAGAAAACTATTTGCCAAAAAAAAAGCTGGAACACTTAGAAGCGCAAAAATGTCCTCTCACAGTGCAACCTAACACCGTTAAGTGCCTCAACTCACAGTAGTGTCAGTTTGGGGACAAAAATTTCAAACGGTGCCAGCTAAGATTTGAAGTTTGAATGCTAAATTGTGGAAAACAAATTTTTTGGATGTCAAATAAGGAATTTTCTTGGTTCGAGAAAATCATAGTATTTTAGGGACGGTATAAGATGGATTATCTTATCAACCTCTTCCAATTTCTCTTTCACAGCTTCCATTACTTTCTCCTGTCTTCCTTGTTTATTTCGATAAACTGTATGCCTTTGTATTCTGAATAATTAACTGGTTGAAACTTAATTGCTGTCTACTTTTTTCAGCAGAATGGAAATGTCATGTCTGCGCCTGGCTCTGAGCTAGAGAATGCTGCAGCTGCCATGACCAATGGCCACGAGTCATCAAGTAGTGGTGTTTAATCCAGCGATGGGGCAAAGGCACGAGCATCATCCCGGAGTGATCTCTGCGGTAGGCGGTCAGTTGTTGTACTATAACTTTGAGTTGGAGTCTGCTTAGATATGGAATCCTTTTATTTATCTTGCGTTCTGTAGGTTTTAAGAGCTGCGACAGTGTTTTATCCCGTGTAATCATGTTTGCTGCCGTTGCGGCTATAGCGAATTTGTTTCTTGTCTTGAGTTGTGACCGTTAAGAACCGATGAAGTTCGTTCCGTACGTGCATGTAGTTATACATAGATCTCAGATGTTTTAACCGTGCAGCAACGCCTATCAATATCTCAGTACCTATGGATCTTTCGCCACACCGAAACGTTTTGGATTCTGGCCTTGAAACCAAAGATTCCGTGCCAAACAGCTAAGCCACCGAAACCTTTCAACTATAATCGGCCTTGGATGAGTCTCGTTTTTGTCAGCTATAATCGGTCTGGGATGATTCTCATTTTTGTACCGTGTCATCGAATCGGCAAAAGGTTGGCTTAGCATACAAATCGTCTCCGTTTCTTTGCCATACTTACAAACTAACATAACAATTGTATATTCTAGTTGTATAATATTTTTTTATTGCGATAAGTTAAAATGAGTTGTATTTAAGTTTTAAGTTGTTCTTGGTTAAAAAAATGTTTTTAAAACATATTTTATTTATATGGTTTTTTTAAAAAATATATCTTACTATTATTATTATCAAAAAATTATATCTAGCTTATTAGCTAAACAATCTCATGAAACGACTCTGATTCATCATATGAAATATGTTGAGAGAATCCATATCTCAAACGTTTTGAAGATAACCTATATCCTTACCAAAGGCAACTTTGTGGCACTTCAAAGATGCAAGGCTATGACTGTTTGGGGGTGTTTTGTTAGGCCTTGTTTAGTTTCGAAAACTTTTTGGTATTTGGGACCGTAGCATTTTCGTTTTTATTTGATAAACATTGTCCAATCATAGAGTAACTAGGTTTAAAAGATTCATTTCGCGATTTACAAGTAGACTGTCCAATTAGTTTTTATTTTCGTCTATATTTAGTGCTTCATGCATGTGCCGCAAGATTCAATGTGACAGGGAATTTTGAAAAAAATTTGGTTTTTGAGAATTTTGATTCGATGTGCTGCATGGTTATGTTTTCCTAGGTATTTTAATGTGCAAATGAATAGTTCTAATAGATTCTGGAGGAATTAGGTTCAGTTCATTATGATTTCTATCAAAATTTTCAAATCCTAGGGAAGGTATGCTTATCTTTTTTTAGTGGAACCACATATATATAATACTGAAGCACATTAATTTCTTTGGTTCATGTCACGCTCACTTCGCTCCATTTTCTCTTACCGCGTTGCCCCTCACTTCGACTTTTTTTTACTGTTATGAATGACAAGTTTTTAGACCGTTGCTTCCATCCCATTTCTTGTGTCTCTTGATCTTGGGCCCTTTTATCACATCACTCAGTTCAAGTAGAAGTAGTTTTCATCGTTTTTTAACACTGGTTACAACTTGGAATGACAAACTACCACCGATGTCAAGCTACCTAGACCGGCGACAACATATGTTTTCTACAATGCGGAAAATATGAAAGAGAATATTGGAGCATCGATTTACATACCGCGGGTAGCGATGTGTGAAGAAAATTTGTTGGCATCCGGGAATGCGCTGTTTCGGTGCTAAGTCTGGCAACGTGCATATACATGAGAGAGGAAGAGCTGCACAAGAGAGAGGAAGAGCTGCCTAAAGTTGTTGCTTTTTATTGTTTAGTGGGTCTTACACGATGCTTGCCCATTGCAGCTTATCTCTACTGATGTTGAGTTTCTATTTTCGATTTTGGACATTAATACACATATTGTGGTCAATCTTATGTCATAGCCTAGTCATATGAGACAGAGCTTTGTCACATCATGACTTTTTTTTGAAGGTCAACGCGTAGGGGGGGAGGGGGAGGCGTTCCTCACCCGATTTTTCTTTATTTGTGTTAGCCCTAAAATGGTCCATCAGATAACGAAAGTTTACAGCGGTCTTACATATGACTAGGCTTACATCATCACTCGGTGATGTTTTGTTACAGAAAACATAATTTGTTAGTACTAGGCTATGTCTAGCCATTTCAATAATTTGGCACTATTTGATCAATGATGTGCTTCTTCCTATTTGAAAACTTGTATCGCCATTGTTATGCTGCAGCTTTGTAGGCTCCAAAAACTTGTGAAATTGTGCGTTCCATTCCTGAAAATCCTTGCATTTATTGCCTTCCACATCTGCGAACATGAAAGGACAATGAACGTAAAAAACTCTTCCTTGGGAACACCATCTGGTGGGGTTAGTGTGTGCAAGTAGTCTGAAAGACATGGCTCATATTGATTTTTTTTCCAAAACAGTTTTCCCAGTATGCAGCCATTGATTATGTGGTCAGGATACTCATCTTCGGCATGACATATTTCACAGACAGCATCCTAGAGCACCTTCTTTCTCAGCAAAATGTGGCGGCACTGAATAAGGCGATGTACCGGCAACCACATGACCAGCTAGACTCGTGGACTTGGCACAGGGCGGTTCAACATCCCCTTAGGCTGGTGACTGCCCTTCCATTTTTTTCTCTATCTTATGACACGAGAAGACTGCAAAGATTGGTAAAGTTATTGCACTTAATATTTATTAGGTACTTTAACTTTTTTGATTTAATGAACCACATAATGTTGAGTCAAGCTCAAGTCCAATTAAGTCCAACAAAAATAGCATAGTGACGAAGATTCTCATACCAAAATATAGGGATCACTTGGTTACTATGATGTACTAGGATAAATACTCCCTCTATACCCATAAAGAAGTCATTTAGGATAACCACACGGTCTCCGAAGCCTAACTTTGAATCATTGTTTTTATAAAAATATTTAAGATAACCACACGGTCTCCGAAGCCTAACTTTAAATCATTGTTTTTATAAAAATATTTATCAAAATGTGGTATATGTATACTTTTATGAAAGTATTTTTGAAGACAAAACTATTCATATAGTTTTCACATTTCCAAATTCGACAACTTAAAAAATATTCATGATTTTATATTCTCAATGTTTGACTCAAATCTTGTCTAAAACAACTTTCTTTATAGATATGAAGAGAGTATGTATTTAGAACAAAAGAGTACAATAATACTCCTTTACACTTCTTCTATTCCAAATCATAATATGTTTTGTCTTTTCGATATACTAATTTTACTATGTATCTACAAAAGATAAACATCTTATATTTTGAAACTCAAATATACAAAAAGTGCTAGTATTCTGTATCTGAGGGCCTATTTGGGTTTTTTTTTTCTGAATTTTAGCTAGCTACAAACTATTTTAGCTACTCTTGAGTGACTAGTGGAATTAAACTATTTTAGTTCTTTTTTAGTCAGTGTGTTTAAAAATTTAGTTACTAAATTGACTAAAGTTTAACTAATTAAACTTTATTATCGAGGGGACCAAACAGCCCTGAGTCACATGGTGACTAAGCTGCTTTGCAAAATAAGAGACATTTTTATCTACATCCCCTCTCCTCTCCACGTCAAAATTTCCTTGTGACGGGCTCGGTATTGTTTTTTTATTTTTTATTTTTTTAATAGGGACGGGTTCGTTCAAGGACAAAAGACAGGGAAGCTGTCCTAAAACAGCGAATGATCTAGAACCGTACACGTGTCCATCCGTCAATCTCCATCGTTCCTAACGCCAGATTTCTAGACCCTTCCTCTGCGCCTGCTTTCCGTCCCCAGGCCAACTGCTCGACTGGACTCGGCTCCAAACCCTAGCCCCCACCGCGCGAATGGCCGACGTGCTTGACCCCGCCTCCGACGCGCCGCGCGCGCGCCGACCGCCGCCGCCTCCCCCGGACAGCCCGGAGGACCCCTCGCCGCAGCTACCCCCGCCTCCGCCCGGCGGGCCCCCGGCGGCGAGCCGGAAGCGAAGCCGCTCCCCGCCGCCGCCGCCGCCGCCTCCGCTCGGCTCGTCGCGGCCCCAGAGGTACCGGGACCACCGCGGAGGCGGCGGCGGGCGGGGCGGGAGCAGCCCCAGCCCTCCGCCGTACCGGGGCAGCCGACGCCACTCGCCGCCCAGGAGGTCCCCGTCGCCGCCGTTCAAGCGGTCGCGGAGGGACGACGGGTACGACCGCCGCGGGGGCCGCAGGAGCCCGCCGCGTTACGGGTACGATGATAGGAGGTGAGGGGCTCTGGCTCAATCGTCCGTCGGGGGAGTTTCTTTGCGCGGCAAGTGTTTGCAGGTGGGTACTGTGTGCTTACCGTGTGGGTTGTTCAGGCGAGGTTATGACCATGAGAGAGGTGGAGGCAGAGGTGGGTATGAAGATGACAGGAACCATGGCAGATATCTGAACCGTGCTCCAGGTGAGGACTATTCTCCTGATGCAAAGTTCAGTTGTAGGAATATATTAATAATCGTGGTAATAGAAGATTTAGTGTAACAAATGTGAATATAAATTTTTAAATTGAAAAAGATGGAGATCTCTGTGTACTAGTTATTAGTTTGTTTCTTCTTGGTGTGACTTTACAGTACAATGTTGATCACATGAACCTTCTCAACTTAAGTAGTTATATGTTCTCTGCTTCTATATAAAATGGCTGCTTTTAGCTTTCATGGCTTGTGACAAATAACTTGTGACGAATGACTTCTTGTTATTTGCTTTATGATTTATGATGACTATCACTTGACATGCAACTTCTGTACCCAGATTGGCCTGATTCAGGGTATGGGGCAGCCAATGATGGTCCAGGGGTCACCCAAAGGTACTGATGCTGTAACTAATGACTCAGAGACATTTTTTTGTTTGTTTTTTTGACTCCTCATTATGAGCCACTTAAATTTTGTCCTTGTGGGGTATTGGTTGCTATCACTGTGTAAGAGTCATCAGAACTCATCGCTGCTCGTGGAGAATTCAAATCAAGCCTCATACTGTCAAATGCTCTATGCATTGTTAACGGATAGAGAATCTTCTCAGAAAATTCCCCATATTTGATGTTTGGAAGCAAAGGATGTGGATAGTTTATCTGGCCAAAGTTTCTGTCTACTTTATAACCTAACTACTCTTATTACCCACCACCAGCAAGCCTTCACCCTTTGCAGTTTGTACTACTACAACAAATAGCTTCCTCCAGTATACCACTAGTGTATGTATATATTGAGATGCAGCTATATACTCAAAAGTAGAAGCCGTATATGTTTTGGATGCAGTCAAATGGAGAATCTGATGAGAACATTCTCTATCCGTTAACAACCAATTGGCAGAGGTTTCGTTTGGAACTCACAAGTGTTTTTTCCTTCACGGCCTTCACGATGTAATATGAGACCATTCACATTTTTTCCCCCAGCATATTTCATTATGCATACATTTATATTGGCAATTACTAGGTTCACAATTCAAAACACTTCAGAAATGTATACTTCTGAACAATATTGGTTCCTGTATTACTGCAGTGAAGCTCCTAATAATTGATGACACCTCTTTAGAAGAGGGACATGAATGTATACTTCTGAACAATATTGGTTCCTGTATTACTGCAATGAAGCTCCTAATAATTGATGACACCTCTTTAGAAGAGGGACATGAATGATTCTTATTGCCTAGTATAGCATGGAACATTGCAGGTCGTTGTTCTCTTAAAAATGGGCTGCCTAACAATTTTGCATGCTGTTGAGAGTTGATTTACTCTGCTCTTTCTTATTTAATGTTTTGTATGTTCATGCTTGAGCTAACTTAAAGGAAAATCACAGATCACTACTCCCCATGATTAAATTTGTTGTATCCTGCCACCTATGTAATTCCATTTCCCCCCTATTTCACTCATCTTTAATTTTATCCACCAATGAATCATATGCAAAATGGGATGATGCCATTTTACTCATCTCCTTGAAATTCTTAACATCAAATGGAAAATAAGGAGTATTCTTTTCCACTACAATAAGTAAATAAATAAGATACAGAATACCATTGCGTGCCTGTGTTCAATAAAACTTAGTGTCTACCGTTGGAATTAGGGACCTATAGAATCATGTAAATTTTGATTGGGATCCTTATCACTCTAAACAATTCTCTCTCAAAGTTCTCATAAAAACACTCTGGTTTGAAGACCTCATATGAACTCCATTGCAAGTGGAAGCATGCCAACTTGACAAGTGAACAACACTGAAACAAATGAAAGCTTTCTTATTATGATACTCTTGGGTTTGGACAGGCTTACAGCTTACCCCTCAGGGAGGCCAGGAGGTATTCATTTGATGAGATGTCTGAGCTAATCCAAATGAAACAAATCAATGATTCTTACTGAAGATTACAGTTGCATACCAAATTCTTATCCATACATTTTATGAATATTTATGAGCACACATTTTTCTGTAATCTTCCTATTTGTTTAAGTTTCTGGAGCTATCCATTCTAACATTACAAAAGTATTAGAACATAATTTGAGTTTGTGGCAACATGTTTTTGTGATCTTATTAGTTATGAATCTTTCCAGGGAAGGTTTGATGACGTACAAACAGTTCATGCAAGTTCTTGAGGATGATATTTCACCAAGTGAAGCTGAACGCAGGTAAGCCAATAACAAAAGAACACTTTGAGAAATATAATACATGTGCCCCATCGTGTTTCTGAACAACTTTTGTGCTTTGTTACCCAGATACCAAGAATATAGAACTGAGTATATCACTACTCAGAAACGTGCTTATTTTGATCTCCACAAGAATGAAGATTGGTACGTTCCAAGAGATTTTATTTCAGACACTAATTGTGCTCTTTAGGTATGCAGGAGTTACATATGGTCCACTCACTTATTTGTCTTTTGTGTTTGCTTACACTTGCAGGTTGAAAGACAAGTACCACCCAACTAACTTATTATCTGTTATTGAAAGGTGGAGTTGCATTCTGTGTGGACTTTGGCATTGTAATATCTAGGACATGATATGTTCGTATCCATTCAATGGTATCCTTCCAGCTCATCTTAACGATTTATTGTCGGTTTATGCAGGAGGAATGAACGTTGCAAGGTTATAGCAAAGGATTTCTTTCTTGATTTGCAGAATGGAACTCTGGACCTGTGAGTTTATTTCCGCATTGCTTATGTCATGATGCCTTTTTATGGATGAGCTGTTTATATCTTGATATCCTGCTGAACAGAGGCCCTGGAATAACTGCGGGTGCCGCAAGTAAACCTGGTGGTAGTGATGGAAATTCTGAGGATGATATGGACAATGACAAGAGAAGAAAGCATGGCAAAGATTCCTCAAAAGCAACTGATTCTCTTTCTGGTGCCCCCAAGGCTCATCCAGTTAGTTCTGAATCACGTCGAGTCCAAGCTGACATAGAGCAAACTCTAGCTCTCGTACGTAAGCTTGACGCTGAGAAGGCCATTGAGGGCAATGTACTGTCAAGTTGTGATCATGACAAGTCAGATGTAGACAAATCGCACATAGGATCTATGGGGCCTATAATTATAATCAGAGGTTTAACGACTGTCAAAGGCCTGGAAGGCGTTGAGCTCCTAGACACTATTCTTACCTATTTATGGCGTATTCATGGCGTTGATTACTATGGCACGTCAGAGTCGCATGAGGCCAAGGGCCTTCGTCATGTGAGAGTAGACAGTAAGACTTCTAGCACATCTGATGTCAGTGCTGCTGATTGGGAGAAGAAGCTGGATACTTTCTGGCAGGAAAGACTGAATGGTCAGGACCCGTTGGTCATACTTACCGCCAAGGACAAAATTGATGCAGCAGCTGCTGAAGTTTTAGAACCTCTTGTCAGGAAAATCAGGGATGAAAAGTATGGATGGAAATATGGCTGTGGAGCCAAGGGCTGTACAAAACTTTTTCATGCTCCTGAGTTTGTTCACAAGCATTTGAGGCTCAAGCATCCAGACCTTGTATTGGAGTCAACATCAAAAGTTCGAGAGGATCTTTATTTCCAAAACTACATGAAGTATGTATATGTGATGCTCTATGTACAGCTAGAGAACATTATCATTGAAGTTTAGGAGGTGATACTTATCTAGTCCTTTCATTTTTTAAACAGTGATCCTAATGCACCAGGTGGAACCCCAGTGATGCAACAGTCTGCACCAGTAAGAATAAAATACCCCACATTCTTGCTGTAATAAAATTTCTAATCTACCAAGTATAGCATTATTCTGACATATCATATGTGTCTGATCATAATGATCAAAACTTCAATTAGAGTAGGTTGTTTGTGTCATTGTTGACACACTTCTTCTCTGGGGGACGTTCTGAAAATCTATTTTTCTGCTTCACATATAATCATTTTATGTGCCATTTTGCTTTCATGCAACTTACGTTAGGAGCTTTTTTTTTTCTTTTATTTTCTTTTGGTGATGAACATTGTATTGTTTGTGCCTTTTTGTTATACCGACCCATTGGACCAGAGCTCCAGTGCACATTGCCAATTTTTGAGGGCGAAATGTTATGTCCTTAGGGATGTAGCTAATGCGTGTGCATGTTGTGGATTGTGAATGAATGGCTGACTGCTTACTTGCTTGGGTGAGGAGTAAAGGATGGCTTAGCCTTTAGCAGCCCGGGGACTCACAAAATAAAGTAGCTGAATAGTCAATTAATGAGTTCTGTCAACAGTCTGCCTTTTTTGGATCTTCTGCTAAAAACACAGGGAATTCAAATTAGGATCATTATAATTTTGTATGTTTAGTAGGTGTGCTGCTAACAAAATGTATCAAATACAGGAGACTGCTGCCAAATTTGATGCTTATTGAAGTGTGAATTGGGCCGACATCTTAATACATGATCCAACTTCTTATTTTCAGGACAGAGGAAGACGGAGACCTAGCATGGACAATCGTCTGAAATTTGACCGTGGCAGTAACAGAGAACATGATAAATCTGAGAGAGATGGAGGCAGATATGGTAGAGGTGATCAGTCTCCAAGCCGTGATGGGCCTGATGATCAGATGTTTGATGGTTTCCGTGGACGGTCCTCTAATGGTCCTTTTGTTGCTGAGTTCCCCCCTCCACCGATATTGATGCCAGTACCTGGTGCTGGGTAAGTGAAAAGGCATGCATTTCGGTATATTTTGATTGCAATTATGGACTGCTAAGTGCTAACTACTGTGATCACTATTGTTTTCAGTCCCTTGGGACCATTTGTTCCTGCACCTCCAGAGATAGCGATGCATATGCTGAGAGAGCAAGGGCCACCTCCTCCGTTTGAACCAAATGGCCCACCACATGGCAACACAGGAATGCTTGGACCAATGATGGGTGGCCCAGCACCGATTATAGCTATGCCTCCAAATTTCCGCCATGACCCTCGTCGTCTGAGAAGGTTTACCCCCAACTCCAGAATCTCTTTTTTCCTCATGTTTGTTTGCTCTGATGTTCATATCGCTATTTTGTTGCTGTCAAGGCTAACTATTTCTTTTGTTACGAACTTAAAAAATGGCACTGTACTTTTTAGTGAGATTTTTAGTAATGGCATGTGACTCATACCTGACTTTGGTTGCAGTTATAACGACCTCGATGCCCCTGATGAGGAAGTTACTGTCCTTGACTACAGAAGCTTGTAGGTTCGTAAAGTTTCCTCCGTGCTCCCATTGGAGAATCGGGTTGCCTTCTCTTATGAAGACAGAGATGGAAGGTTACGTACAAGTAAACCAATTTTTGGGTCACCCTGTAGTCTGTTAGATTTTGTTGTAACTTGAATGGCTGGAACTTCAATATTTGCTCTTGCTCCTGTCGAACCATATACTCCGTGAATGCACTGCTGTTACTACAGTTGTTAGCCAACTTTTTTTTGACACAATGCTGTAATATTCATTTACAAACATTTTTTTAATTTCCGATTGCTGATTCGAGCTGAATAAATATAGGCCTCTGTTTGGAACCTGGGTGTAGTAGTTGTACTGAGCGATATGTACTTCACCACCTTCTGCAATGTGCAATTTCTCTTGAACATTTTTCTGCAATCCATGACTCTTGTCAGAACGAAGACTTGGTACTGGCTGTTGAACAGTTTACGAGCAATAAGGTCAAACTCTTGTCAACTCGCAACTTGTACGTATTAGCAAAGTTTTCTATCCTGGCCTATGTGCTGACTGCTGACCACACCGTATGACCTGAGCGGTGATACTGTAGCCAAAGTGTGTTGCACTCATTGACGTGCATGATTTTGTTTTTGTCACGTAAAAAATATGAAAAGAAACTTGTGATGTTATGATTTTATAGGAAATATGGGAATTTGGCCTTCTTACCTTGGTCCTCTGCAGCTGTTGGCGAGGAGGGCCCAGTTTCACATGTCTTAAGGCTAACGTATTTTCATACATCTTGAGGTGTACACAATGGCGTATTTCAAAGACGAGAATTTGGCCATCTTAACCGTGGTCCTCTGCAAACTTGTGACGTGATGCGCTCGTCCGGCGGCGGCACGGCTTGCTCGACGCGGTCGCTCGCTTGTATGGCGGCGGCACGGCCAGGCTGCCCCACCCACGTGTTTGCCTAGTGATGGAGCGGGTGGCTCAGCGCGGCTGCCCTCCCCCCACACTTGAACTCGCTTACTCAACGCCAGAGATA
>Ga0182004_10002033_pt1 | contig 15477 bp, 13 predicted proteins | sample Sormic07211540_1_FD_120479 | JGI IMG/M metagenome (GOLD analysis project Ga0182004, IMG submission 120479) | Endophyte microbial communities from Sorghum bicolor roots, Mead, Nebraska, USA - 072115-40_1 MetaG | ecosystem: Host-associated > Plants > Roots > Unclassified | place: USA: Nebraska...
AACAGTGCTTGGGAAACCCTAGCGGGGCGGTGAGCGGCCGGTTTTATACGGTGGCCAGTGAGAGCCACTGCGGGCGCCCCGTCGAGGCTGGCCCAAGCCAGGCCCCAGAAAAACGGCCGCCCCCTCCGTTTTCTGGGAGCCAGGCTAGCCCATGTACGGAGGCCGCGGATGGCCTGGCTTAGGAGAGAAAACCAACAACCAAACAGGTCCAACTGAGCCAGCAGGTCTGGTTTGGTCTGATTTGGAGTTAAGCAGGCTACCAAACAGCCCAGTAAAGACTACGGTACTAGATTTTAATAACCGAGTCAATAAAGCTTTTAATAAAGTTAAAAAAAAGTTTATACATTTCAGTCTTTATAAATAGGAAGCTCTCCCAGCCGTCCATTCCAACCGTAGACCGTCAGTCCACGGGGACAGGACACTGCAGGGAGATATCACAGAGATTCAAAGCACAGTACATGTGCGCCCATATGTCTGCGTATCTGCTGCAGCTGTAGCACTGCGTCGTCCACTGACACTCGCACGTTGCTTGCCATTGCCACAACCACCACCTTCACGTCCGCCAGAGGCAGTGTAGCCTTTTGCGCCATGTCTGCCCTAGCAGGGGAAAACGCATCGATGGCCATTGCCGACCACCTGCCCCCCTTGCTCCCGTCCCTTGCCAACGCGTGGGGGGATGCTGTCGGTTATGCTGCCTGTGCGGCTGCCGCACATGCCGAAAGCAAATTCTCTTCGCGGCGCAGGACATCCATGGACATGGACATGTCTTGCAAAAATTTCGTCATTCTGTTTCCATTTGTTAATTTTTTTTATGAAACAAGGATTCCATTTGTGTCCAGCCATGCTTGATTCTTGCACAAAATCAAAGAGCAAACGAAATCGTGCTCGTCGAGCAAAACGAGGGGTGAAGCAAAACTAGAGGTCACCTTGTGAACTTTATCAAATCTACCAACCATTTAAAATTAATTTTCTTTTGTAACAATTAGTAAATAATAATTCCAGTCATAATTTTTTAAGATCTGTTTTATTCCACTTGCTAAACTTTAGCCAACTAAATTTTAGTCACTTTAGTAGTTAAAGTTCTAAAGACACTCACAATGCAGACTCTATCATAGAGTCTAAAATTATTTATTAGCTTGAACAATGTGGACTTTGAGTCTAAATAAGACTTGGAGTCTTATTTTTTCTACCTTTTTCTTCAATAAATATGTTGTCACATCAGCAAAATACCATAAATAATATGTAATTAAGTGTCTTAGACTCTGTGATAGAGTCTTGCATTGTGAGTGCCCTAAGGCCAGTCTCAGTGGACGGTTTCATGGCGTTGTTTCCAATACTGCCATGTCATGTGAAATAAAATAAAACTTGAATAAAATACCCACTCTCAATGGAGAGTTTCATTTTATAATTTTATAGACATTTAATTCTAAGACTCATAGAGAGTTGGTATCCGTGGCAAGAGAGTTTCATCTAGATGAAACCTATTTCTTCCCTCTCTTCTTAAATACATTGTCATGTCATAAAAAAAAGCTTATGTGGCAATCTATTTAATGCAAATGAAACTCTCGTGAAACTCCCATTAAGACTAGCCTAAACAAACTTACTAAGCACTGCCGGCACCCAATCATCGCCATAATACTCTATTCTTTTTTTAAGGCTATATTCTTAGTGTGCGGTATTACTCCTTATTTTGTTTGTTCTCGCTTTTTATTGACGATCTTTCTTGTTTTTTTATCACTCTTCGTCGAACACTGATGCTTGTCGGGGATCATCAGAAGAATCCAATGAGTACAAGATGGCCTGCATCAGCTTATGTGGTCTCTGGTCAAACAGATGGTCAGAGATGGGAATGACTGTTCTAGAGAACCGAAACCCAACATCAAGAACCAAAATATTTTATAAATTTTAAAATTTTCCGTTCCATTAAATTTTACATCACATTCAGGAAGCATTAAATATAAAAACTAATTAATTATACAGTTTACCAATAATATATAAGATGATTTTTTAAACTTAGTTAATACATGATTCAACAATATTTATCAAATACAAACGACATTAATACAATGTCTATTTTGGAAACATGTTTGAACTTATTTAGTTCGCAAAAAAATTGGTTTTGGCTACTGTAGCAATTTCGTTTTTATTTAACAAATATTGTCCAATTATATAGTAAGTAGGTTCAAAAGATTTATCCCATAAATTACATATAAATTATGTAATTAATTTTTATTTTCGTCTATATCTAATAAGATTCGATGAAAAATTTTAGAAATTTTTGCAACCTAAACAAGGCTGTCAAAAAAGAACATCAACAGAACCTGACCATGGCTTGTTGCTTTTAACAGGACTAGGCCTACTTTTGGCGCCACACTTCTCGAGCAGTGCAGCTATGCGTGGCGAGGCAGCAGGCCAGGCACGGTCGGCATGATTTTACCGGTCCAAGTCTGGAATGCACGCTAGCTTCAGGGGAGAATCTCTATGCTGCTGGTACACAAGGATTCTCTGTGCCCAACGCATTAGCATCAGGACTTTGTTTAGTTAAAAAATTCGTATTTGATAAATATTTTTTTAAAAATAAACTAAGCTCAAAAATTACGTCTTCCAAACTTATAAAATTAATTATTATTTTTATATACATCATAAAACATATATACAATTAATTATTATTTTTATTTATATTTAATAATCGATGCATTTCAGAATCCATAATTTTTGAAAATTCATCAGAACCTAAATTTTTTGGCAAAATTTATCGAGAACTAATAAAAGAAGGCCCAGGTACTTGTGCATCGGATACTTTTTTGCCGTGCTTGAACCACGGCAACGAGAAAGTTCCAGCATAAACTAATGCCTTGTTTAGTTCAAAAAAATTTTAAGAAAAACATACTATACTATTTTCATTTGTATACGGTCAATATTATTTAATTATAAAAGCACAAAAAATTTATATCGCAAATTATAAACAAACTACAATTAATTATTTTTTATCTATATTTATATTTCATATGTATAATTAGTCATTTTTTAACTATATTTAATATTTCATACACAAAATTTTCTGGAACTAAACAAGACCTAAGAACACCAAGTTCAAAAGGATAACAGTAACTTGATATAGGTTCATTACAACCGCACTTGATAACCCACAAACCACAAAACATCTCTTCTCAAAAGAGGCCATCACCATGAGGCCCAAAACGCTTAATTGGCGGGTGATACAAGGCGGCCTGCCTCCGTTAATCTCCAAGCCAGCCTTTACCACCACTTCCAATTCCCAAGCCGAAACAACCCAGGAACGCCAACACACACCATGCCCAGCACGATAAAACCTGCGCTAATACTAGGCCTAAAACTACTGGTAATTCCCAGGAGCCAATGCGAGATGCACCACTCATAAAACCATGGCGCCTCTCTCGGCAAGCTCCAATTGGGGGTGGACCGACGACTCTACCACGACCGACGAACTACTGGTACTACCACCACTGCGTCGACAAGACGACGACGCTGCGGGAACGAACGGGGTGTCGGGTGTTCAGTTGAACTGGGCGCCGCTGAAGGTCTGGCCGAAGGCCCAGCCGCGGGGGGCGGCGTTGTTGGAGACCACGGAGCGGCCGTCGCTGGTGGTGACGCGGAACGAGAGCGCTTGCCCGTCCAGGAGCGTGTTGCTCTGCCAGTTCTGGCCCCAGTTGCGCGACAGCGCCTGCCACCCCGCGGAGCGCTCGCCCTTCACGGCCACCGCGTGCACGTCGCCGGCGCCGCCCACGTTGGTCACCAGCACCAGGTTGAAGTAGGAATGGCCGTTGATTGTGAACCGGATGCCGCCCTTCTTGTTGCACGCGACCCTGCAGCAGCAGCCAACGTAGGATTGGAAAGAAACAAGCGCGACTCCGTCAGATCTGCTCGATTTCCTTTCTTCTTTTGTTCAAAGAAAATGCCAAAAATCGAAATTGCAAACAAGAACCAGCGGGTTGATTTCACCACGGACCTGCGGTAGGAGACGGGGACAATGCCGGCCCTGTAGAGCGCGATGCGCTGGAACACGGGCTGCGACATGTCGAAGTGGGCGCGGGGCGGGTTGCACCAGCCGCCGTCGTCGGAGGGGAGCGCGTTGTTGGGAGGGCAGAAGTTGGTGGCCGTCACCACGACGGAGCCCGGCAGGCACGAGTGGCTCCCGCCGCCCGCCGCGTCGCAGCGCACCTCGAAGCAGGCGCCGCAGCTGAGGCCGCTGTTGAAGAGCGCCGTGCTCAGCGCCGCCGTGTTGGTGCCGTACCCCTGGCTGTAGAGGTTGCCGTACCCACACGCCCCGCCTGCATTCAGATGTGAAAATTCAGTCCCAAATATCTCAGCACGGGACGGAAATCTACAAGTAGTACTGCGCAATGTTCGAGATTGGGGTTCGCTCACGTACCCATGGTGCCGGACGCGTCGCCGCCGCCGTAGAAGGTGGCGTGAGCCGAGGACCACGCGCCACCTCCGAGCGGTGCGTGGCCGTGCGGCTGCTGCTGGGGGTGCGGCCTGGGGTGGTGGTGGCCAAGCCCCAGCCCGTGCGCGTGCGGCCGCACATGCCCGTGCACCAGGCCCAGCCCGCGAGAGAGGGCGAGCGGGAACAGCGCGGCGAGGACCACGGCCGCCAGGACGGCTTGGCGAGGCGCCATTGGGTTTGGGCGGGGCCGGCTGGGGGAACGAAGGTGCGGAGCGGCGCACGGTGCGGCGCAGCGCAGGGGCGGCTAGGGAGTGAAGTGTAGTGAGGTGATGTGGGGTGGGGGGCTGTGCGGGGGATAAATAGAGGGGGAGGCGGCGGAAGGGTTTCAAACCGCCGCGCGCGGTGCGCATGGTGCCGGGGCGCGCAGGGCGTGGGCGGGACGGGGGATGGACGGTGGTTGCGGGTGTGGGGCACTGCGGCGCGCGGCGGCCTGCGGGACGGAGGAGTGGCGTGGGGTCAGGCCATGCCCTGGAAAAGTCGCCCAGCTACCCGCGTAGGGACACGGGATTTCTGGCGGGCACCATTGGAAGGCGTGGCGGGCGGGAGGGAACGGGGGAAAAAAGGTGGGCGCCGAGAGGGCGGAGAGGACGAGAGGTCGATGAAGACCGTCGCGGTGACGGTGCGGCGCGCCAGCTTTGGAAGTTGAACATGGGGCGCGCGGGTGGTGACGGTACTCCACCGTTCTGTTTTTTTTTAAAAAAAAATTCCACCGCTCTGTTGTTCCAGGAAATTCTCGTGCACGTTTTCACAGCATTAGGCAGCAGGGCCTTCTTTAGATGCAAAAAAAATTTTGGATTTTGTTATTTTAGTACTTTCGTTTGTTTGTGACAAATATTGTCTAATTATGGATTAACTAGGATCAAAAGATTCGTTTCACGATTTACAGTTAAACTATGTAATTAGTTTTTATTTTCGTTTATATTTAATGTTTTATGCATGTGACGAAATATTCGATTTGACGATAAATCTTAAAAAATTTTGGTTTTAAGGGAGAACTAAACAAGTCCCTGGTTTGAATGAGAGTTTCGTCAGTCTGCAGATTGTGCCTATGTCTATTTATTAATTTATTTCATGTTATGCATAGAATTACGTTTTCAATACTCTGCCAGCTCCATTCTTCGAGAAGTAGATAATTTGTACGTAACAGGTCGTTAAAAACTACTTAAAATTACATGTGACGTGGTAAGGAACTCTGCCAGCTCCATTCTTCGAAAAGTGTACTATTATGTATGTTTGCTGATTTTGTGAAAGATAAAAAGGCCTTGTTTAGTTACCAAAAATTTTGTAAATTTTTTCAGATTTCCTATCACATCGAATCTTTAGACGTACGCATGAAGTATTAAATATAGATAAAAATAAAAAGTAATTACATAGTTTGGTCGGAATTGATGAGACGAATCTTTTAAACATAGTTACTCTATGATTAGATAATATTTATTAAATACAAACGAAATTAGTACTATTTATATTTTGTAAAATATTTTGCAAGTAAACAAGGCTGTTGAACAGGCGATAAATTTGTCTTCAAAGGAACAACCTCTTTACTACTGCTCGTAGGGAGGAGGGCCAGAATTGAGGCAAACTACTGTATAAACAGTTTAGAATTAGGTCTTGTTTAGTTTTTAAAAAATTTTAAGATTTCCATCACATCGAATCTTGCAGCACATGCATAAAATATTAAATATAGATGGAAACAAAAATTAATTGCACAGTTTGACTGTAAATCGCGAGATAATTCTTTTAAGCTTTGTTAGTCTATGATTGGATAATATTTGTAAGGCCTGTTTAGATTGGAATTGAAATTTTTTTATATCACATCGGATGTGTCAGAAGGATGTCAGGAGAGTTTTTAGAAACTAATAAAAAAATAAATTACATAGCTCGTCTGGAAACTGTAAGACAAATCTATTAAGCATAATTAATCTGTTATTAGCACATATGGGTTACTATAGCACTTAAGGCTAATCATAGACTAACTAGGCTTAAAAGATTCGTCTCGCGATTTTTAACAAAATTATGTAATTAGTTTATTTTTTTTATCTACATTTAATGTTCCATGCATGTGTCAAAGATTCGATGAGATAAATGAAAAATTTTTGGTTGGGGAACTAAATAGGGTCTAAAATAAAATTAAAAGTGCTATAATACCCGAAAACACACAATTTTGGGAACTAAGCAAGGCCTTACTTTGACATCTAGCATTTGCAACTTTGACATGCTTTGACCACAACACATTACTAGTCATAAATTTCACCACTATGGTGCTAGTATATAAACACTTTATAATTAATACACATGCTACAATTCTAACAATTACGGGTACTCAGTCGTTTTAAATAAGATTTGAGTCATTAAGAACATAAATCGTGAATAACTTTTATGTTGTTGCGTTTGGAAATATAAAAACCATATAAATAGAATTATCTTACAAAATATTTTCATAAATATATATATATATATATCATTTTTTGATAAATATTTTTATTAAAATCAAGGAGACAAAGTTAGGCTTTCGTTACGGGTACGGAGGCAATAAGTTATTATTTTCCTGTATCATAAGTAACAAAGAATCTTGAACGGTTTTTCAATTTTGGGTTTAAGGTAGGGTACTCGATTTTGAACAGATTTTTGGAGGGCATGTAGTCTTAGGCCATGTTTACTTCGTGAAAATTTTTGCAAAATGCTACTATAATATTTTCGTTTGTATTTCATAATTATTGTCAAATCATAAACTAAATCTATTCAGAAAATTCATCACACAAATTACATATGAGCTATGCAATTATTTTTTTTAATTTATAATGCTCCATACATGCGCCATAAAATTCGATGTGATAAAGAATAAACATTTTGCAAAAATATTTCCCATAATTGCGCTTACAGGGGAATAGTACAATGTACGGGTACTTGCCATAATTGCGCTTTTGCAATATTTAGAGTCCTTGTCTTACTTTTTATGCCATACAATAATGTTTTTTATGATAAATCAACTAATAATATTTTCAGTTATGATTTTTCACATCAACGAACAAACTTTTAATGCTCAAAAAATTCGTCTTGCAAATTACTGTAGTTATTATTTTTATCTATATTTAATACTATATGTATATATCGGAAGATCTAATGTGGCAGAGAATCTGAATTTTTTTACAATTTTTTTAACTAAACAAGGCCCTAAACAGACACTAAACAATGCCTAGTTAGGTATTCACGAATCACGAGCAAGACCAGAAGAGTAGCCGAACAGAGGTCACCAACTGCAAGAGCGATGTGAACAGCGAGGGCTGCACCCGCCGTAGCTGCCAACGAACATGTCATGTGCCTGCTGCACCACGGGACCGTGGTCTGCGTCTGCTCTTGGCTTGTAGCCCGGAATTCTGTTAGCACTGTACAGGCCGGTCGGTGCGGCCTTCAATTTCCCTGTCAGGACGTGCTGCTACTAGACAGCCAAGATTTGGGTCTGGTTCAAACAAAAAATAAACCAAATCTTTATGTTTCATCGTCACATCGAATATTTTGACACATATATAATATTAAATATGGATAATAAATTAATTAATTATATAATTTATCTATAATTTCTGAGATACTCCCTCCGTCCTAAAAAAATATGTAAATCTCGGTTTCCGAGAAGTCAAGATTCTTAACTTTGACTAAATATAAATAAAAAATATTGATGTTTATGACATGCAATGGGTATAGTTAGATTAGTGATTAAATATAATTTCATGATAAATCTGATTAGAGATTCAAATGTAAAAAATATGATTTATAAATTTGGTTAAACGAGTAAATCTTTTGAGTCTAACTAATCCACGATTAGAAAATATTTATTAAATATAAATGAAATTGCCACGATGTATTTTTTGCGAAAAAATGCAACTAAGCAAGGCCCGGAGAATTTGCCCCGCCGCCATTGTCATCTTCATGTCCTGAATAAAAATTACTAGCTTTTAGAGTTAAGTTATTAGTATTCTATAAATATGATTACATTTTAAAAAATGTAACGGTATTTATAATATTAAATAAATATATTATGGAAATATGTTTAATATTGCTTCAAACTTATACACAAATTGCGTAGGATAACTTTAGAAAACATTTTTTATAGAACAGATGTATAGCACCATACCATTCATGTGCCATGTGCCCTTCATTTTGCTTACTTCAACGACGTTTGGACAAACGCAGCAATATAGGTTCTTAAAAAAACAATATAGGCCTTTTATGCTAAAAAAATTTTTCTTATAATTTGGGACATGATAATAATTCATAGAGTAGTACTGATAAGAGTAAAATTGCAATAACTACTTAACGTTAAAATAAAATATCTATATCATGATAACAAAATAAAGTAAGAGCAAAATGAAACTAGTATGATTACCTAGAAGCGAACTCGAAGGGTAGATGCTTTGCGATCCAGCAAACTTATGTTATCATTTTTTTTCGTTTTTCAACACCCAACAAATGCTCTCCAACAATTCTAAAGCAAAATAAAAACCTAAAATATATTCAACGATCTATCTAATTATAATTAGTATTTGAGTAAGAATGACAACTAAAAAATAGTAATAAGAATGACAAATCAGCAATTTTAAAGTAAAGGAGGGAGTATGTTACAGGGTTTCTCCAATCCCGCCTGATCCACCGGTTTGAGGTGAGTTTATTTTTTTTTCACATTTTGAGGTAAGTTTCTGTATATTTTGGAGAATTATTGTAGTAATATTATTCGTACTTAATAATTATTTTTAATTATGGACTAATTAGATTTAAAAGATTCGTCTCGTAAATTACAGGTAAACTATATAATTAGTTATTTTTTATTTATATTTAATATTTTATACATGTGTTAAAAGATTTAATATGATGGGGAATCTTGAATTTTTGAATCTAAGGCCTTGTTTAGATGCCAAAAGTTTTTGAAGTTTGACGCTGTAGCACTTTCGTTTGTATTTGAAAATTATTGTCCAACCATATAGACTTAAAAGATTCGTCTCGTAAATTACACACAAACTATGTAATTAGTTATTTTTATATATATTTAATGCTTCATGCATGTGTCCTAAGAGTTAATGTAATGGAAAATTTTTGTAAACTTTTGTAATTTTGGGTACACCTAATTAAGGCATAAACCGGGCCAATCACGGATAAAAATTGGCCGGACGAGAACGCGCACGCAAATCGTTTTAATGAATTCATTTGGCCTTGTTTTCTTCCAATTTTTTTTGCAAAATAGGAATAGTAGCACTTTCGTTTATATTTGACAAATATTATCCAATTATAAACTAACTAGGCTCAAAAGATTCGTCTCGTCAATTTTAACCAAACTATGCAATTAGTTTTTATTTTCGTTTATATTTAATACTTCATGCATACGTTTAAAGATTCAATTTGACGGAAAATTTGAAAATTTTTGTATACAAGTCCGGCTTTAGCGTTGGCGACTTTTTTTAGACAGAGAACAGTAGGGGCTACTTTTGTAAAAAAAAAAACACTAGGGGCTGCTGGCTGCTGCGGCGGGGGCTTTTGCAGAAACGGGAGAGGGACCCCGTGACCAGCCCCCAGCCCTCCTGCGGAAAGCAAAGCGCATTGATTGGAACCAATGGACGCTACACGGGCACGGTCCAAAGCCACCGGCGAGCGACGATACGAGCATGAGCGACGGCGACGCAGCCTGCGGCGTCAGTCTGCAGCCTTCGTCGCTGTTGTGTGGTCGGCCGGCCACCTGCTCTTCTCCGTAGTGAATGCTGGGTCACGCCTCGGACAGTACTGTACTGTCTGCACCTTCCTTTGCATTGATTGAACGCCATGAACCCCCGATGCCAGCAAACGGATACAATCCAGCCCACCAATGAATACATACTAAAGTTGGGCCCATTAACTTCCGCAGCACCATTCCCTTTGGAAATCAAGATCAACAAAACAAGAGCAAGACCCCCGCACTTGCTGCTTGCCCGCAGCCAATGCCATTCGTCTTTGAAGTATCACAAACCTGACAGAGATTAAGATTTGGCCAAAAAAGAATCCCTTCAACAGCCTTTTCAACTATAGACCTAAAAATATTACCATCCTCTATCTTTTATTTCTCGTTCGCCGAAGACATAGAAGAGAACGGAGATGGCTCACCAAAGTGCCAAACAACATACAGAGAAGAAATTGGGGGATGAAGAGATAGTCAAAACGATCTGTGATACTCTAAATGAGCACTTAAAGAGTGGTTCAAGAAGGACCGTGGGAGTCTGGGAGATGCTCTCACGAAACAAACTTTTACTTACCACAAAACCGCTTTACTGATGGAAGATACAGGAGGGCATCATTTACAAAGGTTTCGAAAGATGGTGTATAACTTCACTTGCAGGCTACGCCATAAACATGAGGGCTAATGATGTAGGCATTTGACAGCCGGACACTATCCAGGCTCAGGCTCGAGAACCCAACATCCCTGATGCTTTGTCCGGTTTTCCTCGTGAGGTGGCATCCGTCGGCTACAAATTGCTGCAAGGGATCAAGCGCGCCTTGAACAAATTGGAGCAACGTACCATCTATGCGACGCACAAAAGCAGCAGTTGAATCAGTAATGCGCAGCAATATAGATGTAGCACAAAACGAAATATCAACCACTATCTATGTCAACACAGATACTGAAAAAGCGCTATTAGTAGCAAAGTGGTAAGAGCGGCTGATTTGCTGGTTAATCTGGAGTACCTGGTGCCGCAACATGTTCAATGAACACATAGAGACCGTCGGGCTTTAAGACTCGCTTTATTTCTGCACAGAACCATGGCTCTTAGTGTTAAAGGTACAAAATGGTAGGCATGACTCTGTTGCAAACAAATGGTGCCATGAAACAGAAGCATGCAGATAGAAATGCAAGAGACTAAAAGTTACTACTTCTATAAAGAATCAGGTATCAAGTGTATGTTAAGTTTGTAGAAAATAGCCACAACGAGGGATAATGTATTACATTTTATCTGTATTTCGATATTGCCAAAGCCGAAGTGAGACCCCTACAGGTTGATGTGTTTCTAATAGACTGTCATAAAAAGGGAAATAGCCATCATTGTCCTAGCTAATGAAGTACAATTATTACCTCTCAGTGCCATGTCGATGTTATCGACAGAGCACAATACAAGTGTGCCGATCACTGCATCCATGGAATTGTCTTCTGCTGGCAAGGCTTCAGCAACCTAAATAGATTGTGCAAGAAATGTAGTTGTTACATTTAACAGGAAAACAAAGTTAAGAAGGAGAATGTGGACAGCACCAATGCCAAAAATGGACAACAACGGTACCCCTCTTCTGAATGTGAAGCTTGATGACGGAAGTCCAGCAGACACAGCAGCTGTCCTGGCATAATTCTCCATGTGCTTGTTAGGATCCACTCCAATTACATTAACCCCATCTTCACTTGCATAGTATTTGAAGTTAGGCCCTGTCCCAACACCAAGCTCCAAAATGTTCTTTCCTGCAGGCGACAGTTGAGAAAAGAGATTTGCTTTGTATCCTGCAATCTGCAATCTTCACCAAGTGAAACGTTTAGCATGATTATGACTATGACATACTTATTCGGTACTGATGCGCTTTTGTTCTTTGAAATGGCAAACACTAGTCACTTATCGAGGGCTGTATAACAAGTTTAAACAATAGCAGCAGGACTGCCTTAGTGTCAATCTCACTTCTTCTTTTTAACAGATCGTAAATATGACATTGCTGTTCCAGTACTCATAATCAAATCATTGGCAATTTGGCATTAACAGGCACTGGGAGAATTGTTGCATGCAAAGTTGTTATATTATTAGAAGGAGTAGAAATAAGTAGCTGACATGTAAACAAAGATGTGTCAGATTAACAGTGGTATTATGTGCAGTCTGCACTAAACCCAGTGATGCTTCCAACTGCTAATTCTAATCCCCTAAGAGCTGGTAGTGGTAGGGATGCTTGGCTAGCTTTCGGTACAGGATTCATTTATTTTGATTCAATAGGCTATTGGAAAGTAAAATCATAACTAGAGACAAAGCTGCATACCTCTGCTTCGTATGACTTCATTCCCTGATCCATGGCCGAGGCATAGAACTCCTCATACCAGTCCGGCCTCGACGGGTGCACTCGCTGGAGCATCACCTGCCCAACCAAATAACCCAAAAGTGGTTAGCACGCGCACGCATCAGGCCGACCAGTAGACGTATAGAGAACGGTAAACGAGGGGCCACAAGGAGCTCACGTCGGGGTCGATGGGCGGAGCGGCCGGAGAAGGAGGGGCGAGGAAGGGGAGGAGAGCCGCAGCCGAGGAGGCACCGATGACGTGCCGCCGTCCACAGCGGCACGGGAGGGCAGCGAGGGTTCGGCCGCGGCGGCGTACAGAAGTCGAAGGGCGCCGCCGGCCGGCGCGGGCCATCGGTGGTAGCGCGACCAGGCAGAGCATGACAGCGTCTCGCTTCCGCTTCCGCTTCCGTGCCTGATCCGGAGCGAACGTTGGATCCGTAATCTAACTCTGAAAGCGTATTCTGGGTTACTTCCACTGTTCCACAGCATGCTGTTTCCTGGGTAGAGAGCCCAACAGCCGACGACACACATGCTTGAGTGGGCTGGGCCCATATTCTGAATATGGGCTTTAGTTCGTAGACAGCCCTTCTGAAAATCACTTGCCCAAGCTGTAAATTGGACAGCCCCACTGCTACCTCTCGCCACAACACCGATCCCAGCGGCCCAAGTTCAAACTAAAGAAGCCGTTTACATTCAGCTTCTTTCACCTTACTGCCACAATTCAAAAATGTAATACAAACGAGTACCAACAATCACTACAAAAGAATATCTTATCCGTTGCTAAAAAAGAACTTATCCGTGTTTATTTGCTTCTACTCATGCCGGCAGTATTTAAACTCATGGATAGATACAGTTACATAAAAAAAACCTCATGGACATCTACGACACGAGTATATTTGCTGGCTCCAACACGAGTGAGCACGGAGGCGGACGGGGATCCATATTATTGACGTCAAAAAAGAATTAATATTTTGTTAAAAAAAGTTCATTGCCTCTTTCAAGCCAAACAACATGATAAATATTTGATGAATCGTAAACCTATTGAAGCACATACTTAACACTTCCGGTTAATGCATGCCCAGGTCACCTAGCATTTTTTTGCCCAAGCAAAATATAACGTTTCTCTTTTGCAAATTTAGCAGCTCAACTTTTTCGGCGTGAGCTTTCCCGTGTTTGCTATTGCTAGAGCCTAGAGCACGCCCATGTACCATTTAAAACATTTAGAGCTCGTTTGACTGTACTTCAACCCACTTCAATTCACATATATTAGGGTAGATGCATGCAAAGCAAGATCTTTTTTGTTCTGGCCGCATTATTCATGCAATAATGCAAGCAAACTTTTACTGAAGACCTACATGCTACTTCTCCGATATCAAATGTCACAGCAAACAAATAACATCTTCCCATAAAGATCATTAAATAAAGCTGGTCCAATATATGTTGAAGTACGTCGTCTTGCATATATATGAATTAATCCTCCAACAAGGTACATTTGTCTCCGCATAAATCATGGAAGCTACTTGCTCTGCATGCATTAATCCTCTCACCCTGCTGGAGCAAGGGTACACACACTGCTGCTGCACTGTCATATTTCTCGTACTGTTTCATCAAAACTGACAGGAAAAAAAAAAGCAAAAGGCGTCCGCGGAGAGACAGGGGCGTCACAGTACCCTCCAGATTCGTCGTCTACGGCTGTCTGTTGCCCAACATGACGTGACACGTGTCGGTTCGGCAGGAACGGTCTGGTGCATGTACCGTGGCCGCTAGTCTTTCGAGCTTCAATTGGATGGCTTCTAACTTTTCTCCGTGTCCGTGGCCTCAGATTTTACAGGGTTACTGCCATGCAGTCCTTTATGCTGCCGATGTGAAACGTGACCTGTAGACCTGTACTCGCGTCCTAGGCAGTAAAAAGTTGTTTGGATCGAGCCAATTCTTGGCCGATGCAAGTACTACACCGCTCTGCATTCACTTCTTCATGTGTTTTACTGCCGCCGGCCGGTGCTGCTACATTTTACGTTGACCGTACTAGTACTGGTACGTACTTCGCACACGTACATAAGAAATATAAGATGGGTCGTAGCTCCGTTTTTTCAGCTGACCCTGAATTGTTCAGCCGGTAATTAAACAATCTCAAAGAAATGGAAGAAGAATGGATTGCAAACTAGCTTATGGACACTGCAATGCAACACTTGCGTGCAGAATGAATGCAGCGCAGCCCTCCGCATTTTCGATCGACTCATGAGATGATTGTGACGAGGCAGAGCAGCGTAAGGCGACAGTTTCACATGCGTGTACCGCAAAAGGTGGCATAGACAACAGGCGTTCCCCCGTATAGGCAACGGTACCTCTCGATCGGCGATCGCTCACAAGAAAATGCAATGAGCGGCCGGCTTGTAGTAGACGTGTCAGTACCGCAGCGTCAAATCCATGCTGCGCGCTGCATCTGCATGCATGCATGCACCCAACACTCTTAAAGACACATCTCGTCAGCAGCAGCACCACCTCGCTAGCTTTATACATGCTCACCAACCTTCATTCGCTTTCGCTCGTCGCTCCGCGCGCGCCCATATCCTTGTTTACTTCCCAGAAAATTTTGTAAAATTTTTCACATTCTCCGTCAAATCGAATCTTTAAACGCATGCATGGAGTATTAAATATAGACGAAAATAAAAACTAATTGCACAGTTTGGTCGAAATTGACGAGACGAATCTTTTGAGCCTAGTTAGTCTATGATTGGACAACATTTGTCAAATACAAACGAAAATGCTACAGTGTCCATTTCTCAAAAATTTTCGGAACTAAACAAGGTTTCCCAAGAATTTTACAAAATTTTTCAGATTCCCCGTCACATCGAATCTTTAGACACATGCATGAAGTACTAAATATAGACAAAAATAAAAACTAATTGCACAGTTTGGTCGAAATTGACGAGACAAATCTTTTAAGC
>Ga0182004_10002034_pt1 | contig 15476 bp, 12 predicted proteins | sample Sormic07211540_1_FD_120479 | JGI IMG/M metagenome (GOLD analysis project Ga0182004, IMG submission 120479) | Endophyte microbial communities from Sorghum bicolor roots, Mead, Nebraska, USA - 072115-40_1 MetaG | ecosystem: Host-associated > Plants > Roots > Unclassified | place: USA: Nebraska...
CTGTGCAGTGGATGTACAATGAAGACTCCTATCCCTGCGTTTCTTATGGAGTTGCTGCTGTCAGGCTTCAGTGAAGCATCTGTGTAGTGTAGCAGCGAGCTCATGGGAGGGGGTCGCCATCAACATTGTAGGTGTTTATTGTTGTGCTAATCCTGCACTGGTTAAGGGTGCACCTTGGCGTGGCTCATCTATTATCTATTGTGATGAACCTGCATTCGAAGAAGATGTACATTGGTGTAGAGCAGGGGCAGAGGATAGGTAAGACCATCCTGGACTGTGGCCGCCCCTAGGTTCTTAGATTTTCTTAATGAATCTATTTTCTACTACTAAATTGTGAAAATTTCAGTCTGCCTAAAATTTTCTGCCGTCGGTACCGAGTCTGCCCACGCGTCCGTACGAATCTTCATCGGAATCGTTGGCTTCGACGCTGGCAGAGGAAAAAAAGAATAAAAGTTTTTTTAAAGTTCCCAATGCAAAATTATCTTTATACATTACAGCACATTGAGAATAAAAAAATTATAAGGGCTTAGATGCAAAATGTTTATCCTATTAGTTTATTTTTCTTTTATTATTTAAATCGGCTGAAAATTGATAAATACATAGTAATTCATAAAAAAACGAAACATTACAAATAAATTTGGTTCAGCTCCACATACGTAGATCCATGCAGTAAACAAAAATATCACAAATTAATTATATTTTTTTGCTGGAGATGCGTGCCTATGTTTTTTAGTGTAAAATTGATTGGCTGAAAATTGATAAATGCGTAGTAAATCAAAGAAAAATTTAAAAATTACAAAACAAATTTTGTTCAGCTCCATATATGTAGATCCATGCACTAAACAAAAAATATCACAAATTTTAGTATATTTATTTTTTGCTAAAGATGCTTGTCTATGCTTTTTAGTGTAAAATTGAAATTATAGTTATCTTGCTCCAATTATTATGAAAAATTTATGGTAGTCTATTTAATGTGATGCTTAATTTGTGGTAAAAGTTTTAGCATCATTTCTGCATATCTCACTAATTTACTAATTTATCTAAATTTATGCTTGAGGATGCTTACACTACCTTTGCACGATGTATTGTTATGTCATATGAACACTTCATAAGCCCATGTATTCATAATCTATATACATTTAACTGATATATCATATTTCATAGGAATCCTAATCTAAATAAAAAACTACCAACAAACTTCTCATGTTTTCATATAATACTAAGGTATATTAAGAGGTAATATTAGAGTAAGATAAGGTTTGACTAATTTCTATTATTATTATTAATAAATAAATATGTCTCCAAGCTATATATTATTGTAAATATTAACTATCTAATACCATAGATGTCATGGTTATCAATAAAATAAATTACGGACTTTAAATTTTATAAAAATGATAAATATAAATAGATATGTAATATTATGTGATCATTTTCTATGGTCATTTAATTTTTTTCTGTTGCAACGCACGGGCATATTTACTAGTATACAGTAATTCATAACTAATTTAGTTCATGCATGATTAGTAGCCCCCCTAATCTATTGATGGCCCCCTTAGGATGTTGCTCAAGCTCCGCCACTGGTGTAGAGGGTGGGACTTTGTTGGTCCAGATTGCTTTGTGCCTGCTCCTTATCTGCATTTTGGGTTAGAGTAATAGTATGCAGAGTTGCGGATCTGCAAGATGGTAACCTTCTAAATATACCACAAGGTGGTGAGAATTACTTAGAGCTGTTCATCTGTGCTTTGGTGGGAAATAATGCATGGTTGCTAGAATTTTATGTACCCCATCTTGTTCCAGTGGCAGTAAGAAAGTGCACAGAGAGGGATTTGCTAGAAACCAAAATGCTCGCAAAAGTGCAATGAAGAAAAAGGTACATCTTCTGCCCCCGCAATCTCCACCAATGGCCGAGCCAAGAGGGGCAGGCAGGGGCCATGCCCTCACCCCCACCCCCTAACATGTGTCAACAAAAAAAATTACTAGTATAAATTTATAATTTTTATTTATATTAAGAGAGAAATATAACAATTTTGTCATATATAATCTCTCTGTCCCTTTTTAATTGTAGTTGTTGGTGTACACGCCACAAGTTTGACTCAATTTATAAAAAATACGTGCAACATTTGTATCTCCAAATAAATTTGTTAAAAAACTAGATTCAAAGATCTTTCTAATGATACTAATTATGTATTATAAACATTAATATTTTTTAATATATAATTACGGGCAGTTGTTTTTTGGGAGCGCAAGCGACAATTAAAAAGGGACGGAGGGAGTACTTATTAATATACTCTAGATAATAAAATCGTACTCCCTTCATTCTAAACTATAAGTCATTCCAATAATTTTGATGATTCAAAGTATTCTAAATTTGACCAAATTTATATGATAAAATAATAATATTTATGATACTAAATAAGTACCATGAGGTTCCTCATTAATTATATTTTCGCAGTATATCTATTCGGTGACATAATTCTCTACAATTCTTTTTATAATTTTGGTCAAACTTGAGATACTTTGACTCTCCAAGATTTTTAGAATAATTTATAATTTCGGATGGAGGAAGTCCAAAATATAACTAGATAATACTATGAAGCACCTTAGAAAAACTGAGATGCAGATATTATGATTTACAAAATCATCTCAAACATCTTGTTGTTAATCGTTTATCATCTACCACTAAAAGAATAACACATTTGATCCTAAAATACATATAAAAAATGCGAGCGCCTGTGTCAAATCGATGAATTAAGCTAGGCGATCACCAATTGTGCTTAATTTTGACAAATTGAACTTTTTGGTTATTCACCTATATATAATTTCTGACTCCGCCACTGCTCTCCACTGCACAAAGTTCCAAATGCATCACTTGTTAGATATAAGAGTGGAGTTCCAATTTTGAGTGGGTGGATGGGGATTGTGAGGCACAGACCGTCCTCGGTTCACCCTGATAGCGTATACAAAACACACAACTTTTTCTAAACTCGCTAGAAACCATAGACATGTATACCCGTCCGAAGGAAGACCTGTGGACTGTCCGACCTCAAGGCACAAACTATTTGCAGTACAATGTTTCCGTGCAACACAAAAACAGACTTGCTTCTACACTCTCCCGAGAAATGACCCACAGACCGTCCGCATCTGGCCGGACCATCTATGGTACAAATTTCTCCATACACTAGAAATCAACAAGGCTACTTGCACTAACACAGAAACTGTTTTGTTGACATCATGGACTTCTTTCACTGACAGATTATAAAGACCTGGAGCCAGTATAAATCAAAGTGTAGACTCATGGCTATAAACTATCAATGTAGACATATTTTCACTAGCGATTTGTATAAGGACACTGCCAGTATAGACATATCTATTTGTACTGGCGGTTCACTTAACCTACCACCAGCATAAATATATATAAACATGGGCGACCAGCTAAGAGAACCACCAGCACAAATATAGGTATTTGTACTAGCGACAACTTAAGAAAACCACAGTCGGCCGTTTTCTTAAGCTGTCGTGGTTTTACACAGGGCCGTTTTTTAAGTTGTCGCTAGTATAAATATTACATAAATACATTATTCTTCTCTAAGCAGCACTGTTCGGACCAAACCACCTCTCATGTTGGTGTCCTTGGAGGTAAAAAATTGCAAAATATAAGGGGGAGGGGATTGATCTTCATTTCTTTCAAGGAGGTTGCTCAGGAAGGGTAGTTCATGTCTAACCTATGTCTTTTTTTGAATCCTCCACAATTTATGGTCTAATTAGATCTAGGTTTTCATAGTTAGTATGGAAAGAGAATGCATGGTGATTGGGTATTTTAACATCGTATTAGCTGTGGTTTGTGTCCAAAAACTATTGTATTAGGTAGCTTCACATGTTGCTTCAATTATATATCATCAATTTCATAATTTATGGATCCTAGGACTACCATACATGAATTGGGAATAGGTTATATCTAGATGATGAATGAAGTTTCTTTATTAAAATTATGTGTTAGTGATTGTAATATCTATTCAAATAGAATATTATTTGAGACAATTGGGCGAATATTTTTTTCTAAGAAATATGTTTCTTATTTCAATCATTTTAATAATTTAGGGCCAGTTTGGCTATGCTCTGCTCCCAGCTTCTTCGGATCCCTACCAAATGCTTAAAATGCAACTGGATTTTGGTGGAGAGCTTAGAAGAATCACTTCTCCATTTATAAAAAAAAACACTCTCCAACACTCCCCATGAATGCTCCTCATTAAGGTCTTGTTTAGATGCACTCAAAAATATAAAAGTTTACAAGATTCTCCATCACATCGAATTTACGGCACATGCATAGAGCATTAAATATAGATAAAAAATTAACTAATTACACAGTTTACCTGTAAATTGCGAGGCGAATCTTTTAAGCCTAGTTAGTCCTCGAATTTACGGCACATGCATAGAGCATTAAATATAGATAAAAAATTAACTAATTACACAGTTTACCTGTAAATTGCGAGACGAATATTTTAAGCCTAGTTAGTCCATAATTGGACAATGTTTGTCAAATACAAACGAAAGTGCTACAGTATCAAAATCCAAAAAAAAGTTGCATCTAAACAAGGCCTAAATCACCACTAGAATCAATTCAGAACAGATTCTCACCTACTCTCCAGTCTCCACCATGCTCCCACACCCAAATCACTCGATTTGAGAATCAAGAAGTGAAATCAAGTATGAGCAAGGAGAGCTCTACCAAACTAGTTCTTAAACTAATTAATGTTAATTTTGGATTTGAACTGATTAATCATCACGGGTGGATTCTTTTTTGCAGTTATGATGTAAAGGTCATGGATGTACAATTTTATCAAAACTTCATTCAACATATCGGTTGGAGGTTGATAGATTTATATATTAGTATCGCAAAGAGGTTTATGTGAAGAGAGAAGACAAAGCACACATATTGTCCGTACATCAGCTGTAAAAACATTATTGTATTTACTGACTCGGAACAGATCATTGTCCAATTGGTTAACCGAGGTTTTATGAAGAGTGATATGATTTGGACCAAACACGGAGAGAGTAATTCTGCATCTTATGCAATTGGCAACCCAGACAACACCGCCGTTAAGGGACTGAGCCAAAGGGGAGTCCATGCAGCCTATGCGTTAGGTAAGTTTCAGAATGCCATCAGGTTCCAGTTAGGGACGAACTAGACATCACAATCTCTATTGGAAGATGGTGCTTAAGGGGGAAAGTCTTCCTTAGAGCAACTTCAGCAGGGCCTTTATTTAAGCTCTCATCCTACTTTTGAGGGCTAAAGTAAAAAAAGAACTTACTCAAACAGGGTCCCTACTAGAGTCCTCATATTTAAGTGAGCCATCATATCTTTCCTTTGGCCCTCAGTCCTAGTGGCTCTAGTCTAGGCCCTCAAATCACACTTGGTGTCGGTTTCCTGGCGTGCTCGGTCTCGCGCCCTCTTCCCCTCCCTCTCGATCCAGCGCGCACCGCGAAAACTTTTTCCCGCGCGAGCCCGCTAGCGTGCAGCACCCTCCCACTCGACTTCCATGCGCGCGAGTTCCCCCTTTATCAGAAGTCGCGATGCCCAGATTGGAGTCCGTTCACCCCATCCCATCTTCTTCCTCGCTAAATCGTCCTTGCCGCGTGGCTCCGAACGACGACCGTGAGGAAGTTAGAGATGACAGGTGGTTGGAGAGCAAGGTACTGCATGAGCACAGATTATCACTTGAAGAGCGCAAAATTGCAAATGAAGAGAAGACGCTATGGGAGCAAGAACAAAATGTTATGTTTTGTGAACTCGACACATTGGACCCCTCCCAAAAGACATATGTGATAGCAATGAGGGCTCAAATTGTAGCTGAAAAGATGACATCATTCAATAACGCTTTTGGTGGTAGCAGTGTAGGACATGAAGCTAGTGGCGGAGGAGAAATTTGATATTCATTTATGTTATATTTAGTTTAGAACTATATGCCTATTTGATAATGATACCGTGAACTACTACTAGATCTTTTTGATTTATGATCGAATGCTATCAAATTTAGACTAAATTTATGTTTAAATATAATTTAAATATTCATATTTTAATTATATTTTTAAGTATGCTGCTTTAGAGTTGCAGTTTAAATAAACTATTAGATAGTGTGATGTTCTCAAATACATATAGTGCATGAGGGCTCAAATTGCATAAGAAAATAGAAGCAGTTGAGAAGTAAGGGCCTTGTTCTAGGGACTCCTATTGGAGTTCAGCCCAGAAAACAGGGCTCTCAAAAGTAGGGGCAACTATCAAATAAAAAGTAGAAGCCCTATTTTGAGGGCTATTGCTGGAGTTGCTCTTATAGAGTCAGCTGAGGAGAAAATTTATTTTCCCCCAACTTCTGAATGACCTCTTCAAGGAATATTCAATGAGGCAGTTAGCAATAAGCTTCCATAACTGGAGATTCAAATTGAATACCAAGTTTCCGAAGAAAGGACTACACGCAACAAAAATGTATGACAAGATTAGAAAAGCTCAGTGGCATGTCTTTGTTTAGCAGACGACCTCAGACAAGTTCTTATGTATTAGTCAAGCCAACTCCTAGCTTGTAAAGAAGAATACACTACTACACAAATTATTATGCGCAGAGTTTGGTAAAGTGTGTCGGAGGCGGGCAAGAAATTTAACCGCCTCGGTTAATGCCTGGATCTAGATGATGGTGGCTTCTAGGTGGTGGCGGCTTCTCCTCCCCTTCAACTCCGACGGCCGCGTAGAGGCCGGATCCGATAACGTGGAGGCTGGATCCGGCCTCCCAACGACAGCGTGGGTCCTCCATGTCGTGGATCTAGGCGGTGGCAGCTTTCCCTCCCCCTTCAACTCCGATGGTAGCGTGAAGGTTGGATCTGGTGGCCTCGAGGCTCAATCCAGCGTCCTCGCAGCAGTGTTTCCTCTCCTCCACCTCTACATGAACTCCAGCGATGGCGTGGGGCTCCCCATGGTGGCGCTACAACTTCGGCATTGGCTCCCAGGCGTCGTAGATTGGAGCCACTAGGGCACGTATCCGGTGGCGGAGAGGCACCGTGGCGAGCAATGGCGCGCAATAGCTTGTGGATGGGCTCAACAGGCTCGTGGATGGGCTCGGCAGGCTTATCTTTTGTTTTATTATTCAATTTACCATGGTGGGCATTTGAACCGCCTCGGTAAAGCATTGATTTATTATGACCTTTCCGATGTGGCGGTTGCAAAAACCGTATCGGTTAGTGCCTTTTGCACGCCATAGTTAAGTTTTTCTGTAGTAGTGATAGATATCACCATTGCCTTGTCATGGGTGGTTATAAGCTCCAAATCCCGAAATGAAGGCACAAGAAGAGGCAACGAAGGCAGCCAAGTTGTTTGTGCTATTTGATGGCCTTGAAGAAAGGAGCTCCAACTACCTACGTGCTCGTGAATCTCGAGATCTGCTGACTCGGTCCTTCAGAAGTGCTTACAGGAATAGGGTTTACGTACATATATTCCTAGAGATGAGTGTACATACATGTTATGGGTGTCTGCGTTATATTGTTTAATTCTAAAAAACACAATAATATGATGCTAGTTTGTCATGGATGAATCCATTGACCAAGGAAGCAACCATTAATGTAACGGTGGTTGTTGCTAAGGAGAAGGAAGGATCGTTGAAGCCCGAAAGGAGATAGACATCCTTAGAGCATCTCCAGCAGACTACCTAAACCCACTGCCTATCCTATTTTTGGTAATGGATGTCAAAAAATGCACTCCAACAGGCTACCTATTTTTGTTGACCCAACAAATTTCTCCTTCCACTACCTACTTCTGTTGGGCCAACAAATCATCCTACCTATTTTCTTCCGCACCGTTTGCTCCCCATCGCGATGGTTTCTTCCCTGCGACTTCCGTCCGCCGCAATCAACAAGCCGATGTGGCCTCCCCAGCGCCCCATCCCTCCCAAGCAGACCTCCCCGGCGACGCCCCCACACCGGATTTGACTGCCCCCGGCGCGGCCAGCCTCCCAACATCTCTTCTCGGTGTGGGCGCAAGCGCTCTCCCCGAAGACTCTTCCTAGTGCGGGCGTTGCCGCTCTCCCCGGTGGGTCGTCCCGGCACGGTGGCGGCTAGCACGCGACGGCCTTCCTAGTCCCCAATGGCGACCTGCCCTGCCCATGGCGCGGCGGCTAGCTCCGGCGTGGTAGCCAGCACCGGCATGGCGGCATCCCCTCCTGGGGGTGAACTCTACTCTGTGCAGTGTGCGCCTCCTCCTCCTCCTCACCGGACCTTTTCCGCTCCAGCGTGACCTGTCCACAATGGCCTTCCTTGGCACACAGGCACACGACGAGGGCGTGGGCGCCTCCCCGGCACAGGCGTATCTCCTCACCGGCATAGAGAACAAGAGGGAGAGGATGACAGCGTGGCCCCACATGTCATTTACTCCGCAAATGAATTTTGGTAGTCTATTTTAGGTAGTGCTGCTGGAGTTTGAGGTAAATATGAGTAGTAGAAAATTAGCTGGCTACCTAAATAAATATTTAGGTAGTCTGATTTAGGTAGCACCGCTGGAGATGCTCTTAGCCAAGAGCTTGGCAACCTTGAGCACCCTGTCGGGTCCAAGGCATCTCCTCGATAATTGTTTAGTTCGCAAAAATTTTCAAGATTCCCTGTCACATCGAATCTTTGGTCGCATGCATAGAGCATTAAATATAAACAAAAATAAAAACTAATTGCACAGTTTATTACCTGTAATTTGTGAGATGAATCTTTTGAGTCTAGTTACTCCGTGATTGGACAATGTTTGTCAAATAAAAACGAAATGCTACCGTACCCGAAAATGAAAAATTTTGCCAACTAAACCAGGCCTAAGCGTTCCTTAGGTGGACAGACATGTAAACAAACACGATCGTTAAGGACGGTGCTAGTAAAGATTTTAAACAAATGAGGACGTCTCGACAACAGAGCACGCAGCAGCATGCAGTAACCACAGTAGGAGTTGGTCATCTGACAACCCTGGGAATCTTCTGTCAATCCGAGCAATATCGGAGTTCTGGCAAACAAGGAGTGGTATCTAGATGATGGCATTGTTGGGTTAACAGCTTGCTCACTAGTTATAGCATACGGTATCACCAATGTTCAGACGATTTCAGGCTGCAAGTTTCATTTTTAGTTCCAGGGTGTAAAGTTGTTGAGCGTTATATCAGGTGTCATATGGGTGTTGCATGAGATGTTCAGATACTAATAAAAAAGTAAATTACAGATAAATTTATTAAGGCTAATTAATCCATCAATAGCTCATAGCACTTTATTGTTAAATTATATACTAATTAGGCTTAAAAGATTCGTCTCACAAAGTAGTTGTAATCTACACAATTAATTATTTTTTCAATCTATATTTAATACTCTATGTATGTATATAAACATTAGATAAGATAGGGTGTAAATTTTTGGAGGAGGAACTAAACAATGCCTAGGCCTTGTTTAGTTCTCCAAAAATTTTGTAAAATTTTTCAGATTCCTCATCACATCGAATTTTTAGACGTATGCATTAAGTATTAAATATATATGAAAATAAAAAATAATCGCACAGTTTGGTCGGAATTGACGAGACGAATCTTTTAAGCCTAGTTAGTCTATAATTGAACAATATTTGTCAAATACAAATGAAAGTGCTACTATTTCTATTTTGCAAATTTTTTTTGAAGTAAACGAGGCCCTAGCCTATTACTGGTGAGGGTACAAGTGCTGACAGTTGTGTCAGACCATCAAAGCGACTTGTTAGACATTCTTACTTCAGAGAGGATCATGCTCGGACAAGCTATCAACAAGTTCATACTATGCCCTCAAAATGAGATATCAGGCTAAATGATCCCATTTCTTCGATGCAGCTTCTCAGATCGTTAGAATAAAGGCTACTGTGTCTGTGTCCTAAAGGCAACAACCCCAACCGAGGCAAGAAGTACCAAACTCAAAGAGCATTACCTAACCCACTACCACTAACCAAGAATCCACTATCCCTAAGCGACGGACAAGGGGCTCAAGAACCTTAAGGCCTAGAACCCAAAGGAAAAATATCCTATTTTGCCTCCAAAGGGTTAGATATATAGCTTATAGGCTATCTATGGAGTTACCAGACCAACAATTCAACCCTTGCAAAGGGCTTTAACGAGAATAGGGAAAACTTCTCAATACCTCACAAAACACCATCACTGTGGGGGTTTACATTCTCTAACTCAATTTGTGTTTACACACTTACGTCGTGTTTGGTTCAGTAGATGGTAACGCAAAGGAAATGAAATCAGATACCACTGTAATAGGGGTGGTTCGATCTTTATCTAAACATGGAAATAGGATCTGATAATACTGTTTAGAAGGTGGGAAGCAAACAAGTGTAACAGTAATACATAATGGGTTGTGTTACATTTGAGGCAACCAAACGGCTCGTTACTTGAATTCCTTGACCATGTGTTTATTTTTCTTAGTCTAGCTTGCTAAGTTGTTGATAGGATTAGAATCTATGGTGCAAAACTCTGTATTGCACATTTAGATAGTATTTCACATAGGTTTTGATAAGTTGGTTTTAGAGGTTATTATTATTTTTAGTTGTTTAATTCACTCCTCTATTAGGCGTAGAAAAAAAAAACTAACACTTGGGTCAAACAACAGCAATGAAAAGTGCCTCAACAAAAGAGGGAGCTCCACATTAAATCTAACCTCAAATTCCACCTGACCGCTACTAGAGCTGCTCATCACCGGACATTACTATCATTGTGCCGGAGCTGCTCGGCTCCATAAGCTCCGCTACATGACTGCTGACATGTATGCTGGTGTGGAGTCGGCAGAAGCGGACCTTTTTGCTGTATGTTCACTAGTTGAGCTAATCTCCATCGATTTAAGGGAGTTATATTACTTGGTGGCTTGCCCAGTATTCCCTTGCCAAGGTGAGGAGCAACTGACTGAATCCCAAGCGATAATCCATAGCCAAAACCAGAAGGAATGATTCGAGGCCACCGAATAATGGGCACAAACTGATGAATGCTAGACTGTTGGCCGGACACTCGATAATGGAGCGCGTGAGGCAAGACCTTGTTAGCAGTGGGTAACGAATCACTGCTAGTAGCACTAGCACCATGCTGTGCACTTCTCTGGAACACACGTCTTCCCTGCGGGGCCAGTTCCCACTTCCTTTTTCTCTTGACATGATCCAAACGAGTTTGGCTGACTAACTCATCTGGGCTAAGCTGCCCAAATAAAAGGGTCCTCAGCTTCGTTGCGTCCATTTTCCCTCTCATGAAATCTAACAAGTTCAAAGCACATTCTCTAAGGCATTTGCAAATCTTCTGCATCTGCACCTTTCCCACTGACCTTGCAAAATTTTGCGATCGGTCCAAGAAATCTTCAACCTGCATAAACAGAAAGCAAAATTAGTGCTTGTGTGCTTTTTCAGGGTAAGAGTCTAACCTTTTGCTACTTGTTAGTGCTCGATGCACAAATACTTAACGCTTAAATTGCCAGCTCCTTTCTTCCAGGTCTTGGAGATCCATGATGCTTCAAAATTGCTTGCGCATAGCCCATGCTCCCATAAACTCTCTGCTGATAACAGCTGCAGGACAAGGCCGATTTATGGCCCTTATTAGTGAACACAATCATTTTCAGTAACACATTCAACAAAAAATGAAACCTGAAGCCATTATAAAACAAGTGCATAGTAAAACCTATGTATCTAGAAAACCCAAAACGTCTTATAATTTGTAATAGAGGGAGTATAAAACATAAATCAATGTCAGAATTTGGTACTATGTGGCAGAGCAACAAGAAGTTTTTGATTCATAATTGCATGACTTCTGCAACCTTATGGCACTTAGAAATGGCATTTGTTTTCAGAATATGCAGTGGAATATAGAAGACCTCTATCAAAATATTGCAAGAACTGACTCAGAAGATAAAGGCTCTCAGATCTGGCAAACTCTCATGTCATGTCTTAAAATGAGGTGCTGGTCACCATGGCATGTGGGCTTTATTGCCCTGGACAGCGTGGTGCATGGAGGTACTGGTATTGAAGGTCTTGAGGGTGGCAAGTTTCAAGAGGTGGACCTTCGTTCATGCTTCTCTAAAATCTGAAGTTTAGTAGTAGTTCTGTGGTTCAAGTTGTAAGCTTTGCATTTCTGTCCTTGATCACATGGATAGTTGTCCTGCAGTTATGGTTTCCTGCTTGCTTTGTAAACTTTAGCTGGTTGGGGATGTTGCTGGTTCTTGAAGTTGAGTTGTAAGCACTTCTGAACTCTAAAAAATAATTCTTGGACAAACTAGTTCAGGGGTATCACACAATTAGTGCCTCGTACCATAGTTCATGGCTAAAATGCCCAAGTGCAGAAAATAACATGTCAACATGGGTACATAATGAGAATTTCTGCAAATGTAGTTTGAGCTTATCTAAATCTCCTATTTGTTGTAAAAAAAAAAGTATGTAGAGTAGACACAAGTGTATGAGAACTCATCCAACATACCAAGGAACAACTATAAAAACATGTTCATATTGATTCAATTATGGCAAGTAACTTCAACCACAAACATAAGTAGGAAGATGAACCTTATAGTTACTCACTTTACTTATCAATGATACGAACAATTCAGCCACAGATTCTTTATTTTTACTCCCAAACCCCTTAAACAGTAAAGCATTCTTCTCAATGCTTGTGCAGTCTAACCCATCTGCAAGAGTAATAAGAATAATATAGAAAGTTATCCTTGGTTTCAGTGGAAAAGTCAGAAGAATGATGTTAGTAAAAGGAATAACAAAGAGCAAGCATGATAGAAGTTAACCTTTTAGCAAATCAGAGAACGCAGGCAATATCGGAGGATGCCGGGTCTGCACTGCACATTGATGCTTATATTCTTAGCCATGTATCTAAAGAGTTGAAACTCAAACACTACCATAAAGGAAAATGGAGTAAAATCCAATTTCTGGTACACAGAATGCAATAGCATGAAGTGTAGGGATCCAGACTGAGCAAGTGTAACAGAAGGATATCTATCTCGTCTTCTGAACTAGCATAAATCCTATCCAGAATTTGTCAATACTAAAGGAGATAATTTATAGGTTCCTCAATATGTTTCATCTTATTTTCTATACAAATGAATCCAAATCTTGTGTCTTCAAATACAGATTGATTAGTAGGTCAATTAATCAAAACAAAAGGTAATGGGACAGTTGCTTGCAATTTAATAACCAAACCAAAATAATAATTAACCCATGGTACCTGCAAATGGAAAGCAACTAGTGAAATAATTGACATGGAGCTCATAGTAAGTTGTCTTGGGCTATTCAAATCATGTACCTTAGCCCAGAACTTAACCTGAAGAACAAACGGGAAAAGGAAAAGATTGTTGTCACATAGTTTCAATTCATCACATGGCTTTGCTAAGTTACTAATTAGAAAGAAAACGAAGATTGCATTACCAAGTAACTTAGTATTTGAAACCTTTCATCAAGTGAGGAAACAAATTTGATGATCATTGACCTTGTCATGCCATCTTTATTTTCAACTGAAATATCACATTCGATCCCTGTGCCACAATCAATAGCCTTCAGTATAGGCACCCTAGCACTTACAATAGGGAAAACCCCACAGAAAATTCCACTCCCTGGATGGATCAGAAAAAGAAAAGGTTGAATATATTTACAAAAGTCAATGGGCATGCAATGAATATCTGAAAATATTCTGTCTGGGGAAATACTTACTCTGATGAGAATATAGAACCTTGGAAAATTTCCTGATAATAGAGATCATTTGCTTGCGAGTATATTGCTCATCAGTATTGGCACTAAAATTGATAGAGAGGTCCAGGTCACTACAACGAGTAAATAAATCCATCGTGAATGATCCAAATGGTTCCACAACCGGAGACCCACTGTTGCAACCTGAAATTTGTGTTAAATAAAGGTCAAATCAACATGTAAGAGACAAAGTTCAATGTTATGGTGTGACTGGTATGTGATTTCCTGAACATCTACAAGAATCCACTCAATACTCGGTGTCATTGATCAGACTTTACCCCAATAGAGTTCTGTACTTTTAGCAGACGATTGGCAATAGACCAATACAGTATATCTGTGTTCCCTTCTCTTTCTGAAAAATTCTACATGTTTGCTAATACTTCTTAAACTAGTACATGGCAAAACAACAGGTGGTGCCTGATGGTATATCAAGGAGTGACTGATTTCACAGACTCAAAAATGAAGAGAGTTTTTCGGAAAACAATAAAAATTAATTAAATAAATAAATAAAGAGAAATCTCAGAGAGAGATCAACTGCAAATTTTATAACTAATCACCAGTCAGCATTCTTATTACTTATTTTGGAGGCTAGAAGTTGATGACTACTTACTCCTAGAGTTGTCCTAAGTCAAACTTTTAAAACTTTGACCAAATTTCTAGGAAAAAAAATGCTAAGATTTATAATACCATATTTACATTAGATTTATCATAGAATATATTTTCATAAGATACTCATTTTATGTCATAGATATTGCTACTCTTTTCTATAAAGTTGGTCAAACTTAAAAAAAGTTTAACCGGCACGGATTTTAGGAGTTAAAGCTTTCAGCGAGAGTAATCAATAATGTGCAAGAAATGGAAACATACCAAATCTTCGATTCACCATCTCCCTGAAGACATCAACCAAGGCGTTGCGCTGGTCATAGTCAAGTGGCTTGGGACGCAGAACGGCATACGCCTCGAGAAGCAACTGATTAAGAGCTGGAAGCAGACAGGGATTGACAGATATTGCAGTCAACTCCTCCAACTCCAGATCTTCAGCGTGCCTGCTTAACACTGCACAGGAGAAGATAAGAACCGGTTTCATCTGCCAAAATCCCCACCGTGGGTCGTACTAAAACAAATCCGAGATAGATCGACAGTTGCATCTGAAAACAAAAAACAAAACAAAAGAGGAAAAGAGGAAAATCTGCTTTGGCTGTTTGATTTCTGGAGCGCAGGGTCCAGCTGTACATGGAAGCATGAACCGGGGAATCAGGCCTGGCATTGCTTCTCTATGTAATGAGAACGCGGGCAACGGGGCATACATGCCGGGAGCAGAGAGAAAATGGGAGAGGGGGCAGGGAGCAGCAAGCAGAAGGAACTAGTAGGAGGTACCTTGAGAATCCCATATGCTTGCCTCGCTGCACCTGCAACAGGGGAAGAGCGAAATCAATACCCACAACAGCAACAGCGTCAAGCGCGCGCGATGCAGAAATGCGATCCCGAGCCCCCCGAAAGAGAAGGGAAGGCAGGGAACCAAATCGATCGCCTCGCATGGAGTAGATTGAACTCGGGGTTCCGGGGAATCGGAAGGGTTTAGGGGGAGGGACTAGGGAAGAGAGGCTAACTGAGAGGAGTCGGAGTCGGAGTCGGTGTCGTCGGACACGGAGGAGCTGGCCGCCAGAGTCGCCATGGCCAAGGACCACTACCTCGCCGTGCCTCTCTCTATACTTCAATTCATTCA
>Ga0182004_10002035_pt1 | contig 15476 bp, 14 predicted proteins | sample Sormic07211540_1_FD_120479 | JGI IMG/M metagenome (GOLD analysis project Ga0182004, IMG submission 120479) | Endophyte microbial communities from Sorghum bicolor roots, Mead, Nebraska, USA - 072115-40_1 MetaG | ecosystem: Host-associated > Plants > Roots > Unclassified | place: USA: Nebraska...
CAAAACTGAGCAAGCCCTTTCAATCCTTTCCCAAGATTGTATTGACCTAATCTGGGAAAAATATCAGCAAAGACACATGAAAGTGTTCCATGGTCTCCAAGATTATTTCCTAGATCTTTATACTGGGAAAGACACACACAAGGGGATATCCATCAAGATTTATGCATTCCCCCTCCTTCATCTTGATGATAAGTTGATCATCCAGCCACGACACAAATATATCATTCTCAGAGCCGATATAAACCTAAAATATTTCAGAAGCTTGCAGACTTATCCTGCCGAAGATATCTCCTTACAAACTATAATAGATCAAGGGTTGGTCCATGCAGTTTATGGATCAATGGAAGAAACTCTTCATTCTAATCTAGGAATAGCCATTAAAGAAGCCTGCAAGAAGCTATACCATCTCAAAGGAAGATTCAAGATTATGTTTTATTCATCACCACCAAGGTTCACGGCCACCACTAAGGCCTGCAACGCATGATGTCTATATCAACAAGGGATGTTATCATTTTCCCAGTGATACGTATTATGATTTGGGACAAGAATATGAAGAACTGCTCTCCAAAGATATAAATCATGACAACTAGAGAATTTTCAATGAAGCCAAAGAACTTGAAGAAAATATCAGATTTGATCCTTCATATCATATGGTTTTCCAGAATAAAATTATGAGGGTTTTTCTACCAGAACACCATGGAAGTTTTGGTCCAATTACAAGATGTGTCGGAAGGATGATAAAACCATACTATGGTAAAGAAACACAACTAAGGAAAGAATACCGTGAATTTATGGCCTGGCAAGACATGTGGCAACCTGATGGAATTGATGGTACAGAAGCAACACCCATGATAGATTATGATGAAGAAGACTAGATGTTTTGCAAAGGAACCTACATTATTGAAGATAAGACCAAACTTTATCAAGAGTCCAAAGGCACATCATGAAGGCCTTTACAAGATCAAAAGTATCATCATAACGCCTATAGATAGTCAAAAGAAATATCTTGAAGATGCTCCACTTTTGTGAAGTCAAAAAGGTCATCATGAAGTGGTCGACTATCAGCATGAAACTCGCCATCTTCATTGATGATATGCTCTCTAATGCCTTATATGTTGATTTCAGGTTTCATCTATTCATAATCCTATAATTGCCAAAGAGGATCATCAATAAACACAAAAAGATGGTGTGAATGGCTGAATAGTGTGTATACACAAAAAGCATCATCAGTGCATCACATAACTTGCTAAACTGCCGACACAAAGCTAGTATGTATAGCAGGTAGGTAAAGCTCCAACGAGCGCCACTATCATTCTATGACCAGCACAAGCACTCAATTCCATTAACCACTGCCTAGGAATCAGGGCGTTTTAAGTAGATCACAGTAGCTAAGCGCTAATAAATACATAAGTCATTGCAGTTGTACCTTAGGGTCTTCACAGGCTGTCTGTATCAACGCCTGTAGCAAGTAGTGGGCCGTGAAGAACCCACATCTGTGGTCCAAACCTTGCTGCTCGCACTCAGAACAAAGGAACACATGGTTACTAATTGAATTGACAAAACAACTTCACATCTGGAATGGAAGCACTACTTAATGGAACTTTGAATGCATGGGTCAACGTCATCCTTTTCCGCCCTTTTTTCATCTTAGCGGGTTGAAATCTGGTAAAAGCCCTACACATATATGAGTGGTTATAAATTTTGAAAAAATATGGGGCAATAGTAGGCTAGACAATACTCATTCATCTATCACTTCTTGGATGAGAATCAAATCTGAGGTCATGCCTCTATTGGAGTTGACGTACATCACCTTTCTTCACTTCGGCAGATGATGACAACAACCCAGTGCCCACCACAGTTATGTGCAAACATCATAAACTTTTTTGTTGCATATTTTCTTAGGCAGCTTGTCAGATAGTTCAAGCTAAATGTTTTTTGTCCGCTATAGCCTTCCATGTTAGTGGTGCTGGATCAAGTATGCCAACAAACACTTTTAATTCCTTGACTTTTGTAATCAGGTATCTACCAAGAAAGAAGCATACAAAAGCAATTGGGCCTTTTTGGAACCATGCTATTACAATTTCTAAAGTTTGGAGAAACGCTATTACAATTTGTCTATTCGGAGAATTGTCATTACCATTCATCTCTCCTCACCTATGCCATTTTCTACATATATATCTCACGTACATGGACCCACATTCAGTCAGGTATACATACACAAATAAATACAGAGGTTAAGTTGTTGCCTCCTCCATCAGAATTCAAAACAAGCCGGCCCATGGCGGACGAGTGCTCACGCATGGCGGCATGTGCGTGTAGAGCGGCGGCGCTCACATGCAGCAGCCTGCGTTCAAAATGGAAGAACTAGAGGGCAAGGTCAGCACGTCCCGTAGATGCTGCCCTAGAGATGACACCATGGACCACTGGCGCATCGAGCATGGGTGAGAGCAGGCGGATGAAGTTCTCCATGCGCGTCATCCACCACAACTGCCTGATCATGCGCAGGATCGCCTTGTGGAGCGGCTCCTCGCACCGGCCGGCCAGCAGCCCCTGCACACGTGTCTTAAAAAGGGTAAGTCATGTCAAAATACAAGTATTTGAGATAAGAAATAGAATTAAAAGCAAAAAAAAAATGTCATATATAACAAAGTGTCAATGTTTCAAGTCCTATTTTAGCGAAGTCAACGTTAAAAATCATATAATAACAAAGTCACATATCTGGAGTCCTATACTAGCAATTATCTCCACCTCGATGCACTATATGTTTATATAATGAGAATGTCTATTTTCTTTGGGACGTATTAAAGCATTACAATATAACGTGTCTATACTACTACAAAAAATATAGATGTATGTACAAAATTGTTTCTACACGTCTTAATACACACTATGATCTTACTATACAACGATATATGTAGACATGCAACAAAAATGTGGTTACAATATTGTTTCTACTTTTGTTAACACATGTTTAGGTGTTACTATAAAACATGCCACCTACCACGTCATATATCCACGTTATTTAGCACTTCACCTTTCCACGTCAGCTGGCACGTCTTCTCCAACATCACCAACTACATCGTTTCTATACCCCTTAATGCACAATAATGTGTTACTATAAAACATGACTATAGTAGTAGATACGAATTATGAATGTGTCTACAATATTGTCTCTATATTTTTTTCATATGTAATGAAATGTTACTACATGATGTAACTACACTATAGACACATTTTATATATGCATCTACAAAAGCATATCAATATGTTTAGACATGCATCTAACACATCTATGAAACGTCTATTCATCGAATATATGCGCTAACAAAAATCATCTCTACGGATGCTGACACACAGTCCATACAAAGACGCTTCTAACACGTTTTCGTAAAGTGTGCCTATATCACTATAGAGATGAATTAAAGTGTGTTAGTCCATACGAAGATGCTTCTAACACGTTTTCGTAAAGTGTTCCCATATCACTATAGAGATGAATTAAAACGTGTCTACTATCTAAAAGCATAGCTGAGAGGGGTTTTCTAGTAGTGTCAAAAAGTAATTTAAAATTTATGCGAAAGGGCGTATTACTATTTTCATGCAAGGGTGGTTTGGGACTTCAGATCGGCCAATCTATTCATCAACCGATCCACACACGAGCAAAACATTGTTCTTCAGGTTTGGAACTTCAGGTCAGTGGCTCCGTACCAAGCCCAAAAGAGACATGGGAGATAGCCGATTGCCGCGGTTGTTTAGTTCCAAAATTTTTTGCAAAATAAAAAGAGTACCACTTTCGTTTGTATTTGACAAATATTATCCAATTATGTACTAACTAGACTCAAAAGATTCGTCTCGTCAATTCCGACCAAATTGTACAATTAATTTTTATTTTCGTCTATATTTAATACTTCGTGCATGCGTGTAAAGATTTGATGTGACGGAAAATCTGAAAAATTTTGCAAATTTTTTTGAGAACTAAACAAGCTGCGCAAGGATTCCTCTGCACGCCAGATCGAAGAAGTTGCGGGAGTCGTTCGCAGTGGTGAAGGACTGCAGCAGCGCAGGCACCCATCTCTCGATCTGTTTTTTCTTATTGCTGGCATCAAAGATGTTATGTGGATGTACAAATGAAGCACCAGCACAATTACTAAGCTACCCTTCTTAACAATAAAGCACTTTTAGTTAGGATGAACGGTAACATATGTCAGTAATTAACTGACGAGTCACTGATATATTTTACTCGAGTAACATTCCACATGATACAAAAATTTGAAAGTTACGTTAGAGATACTGATCGACCTTAGTATGGAAACAACCCATATATAATAATGAAGCATGTGATGGATGAACTCAATGTGTAAAAAAAAAAAAGAATAGAATTTCTAAGATGAAATGAAGTGTCGTACCTAGACAAAACTACGCAAGCAGACGTATCTAGGCAATGCCAGAACTAAAAGCCATATAGCAATTGGAACAACCAGTTTAAGCTCCCTGACAGAGACAGACTGATAGTTATCAAATTGCCTTGTTCAATCATATATATATTCCATAGTCCCTACGTAAAAATGGGAAAACAAATGATAATTGCTAGTCATATTTATACTCACAATGGTCTTCATTAGGCTTCTGCATGGTCGGATGGACGCCTGCTGCATCCTTGAGCCATGCCAATTTGATTCCGTCTTTCGACCTGGAGTATGGGACAATTGGGATGGACGGCTGCTGCACCCCTGATGCCATCCTCCAAAGCCTCCACCTCGTCAGCAACAGCTCCGTGGCAGTTAACATCGACAGCCACATGTTTGAGGCCTAGTCCCAGATTCTGCAGCCCAACGAGGAGGCCACCTTCCCCAAACTTGAACTGGCACCGTGCCATCAGTCGCAGCTTGAGCATTTGGAGCTTTGGCATGGCTCCTGGCTCAAACTCCAACGCCTCGCACCCACAGCACAAATTAAACTTGACCAAACGCTGAAATCCTTGTCTGCTGATTGCATGCCTTGGGTAGGGGATGCTTGAATCTCCCTCTTCGTCATTGGATAAAAAGCCAAAAGTAAGAGAGAGAAGCACAGGTAAACTCGCTATCATATTTATTCCTTCCTTGCCTACATCACCATGGATATTTATTCCTTTAATGTGGAGGCGAGACAGGTTGACTAGTGAGCTAATCTGAGGGCACACCCTATTAAAGATATGTGTATAAAGAACAAGCTTTTGAAGTGGTGGTGGAGCAGGGACATACGAAGCCTTGTTGAATAAACATGTGGCATCAGGATCACTCTCCAGCACGCGTAGTTCTCGCAGGTGACTAAATAACCTAGAGACGGTTGAGATACATGCTTCCTTGTGATCCTTCATATCACGTAATTCAATAGAGCATAGCCACTCAATTTCAAGTACTTTCAGATTAGTTAGATCACCGAGTCCTTGGATAAACTTTATAGATTGAATACCCAAATTGACCCTTGATAGCTCTTCCAACGCCTGCAGATTTCTGATTTCATCAGGTAGATGCACAGACGACCGGACTAAAAGACGCACCAACTTATGCAACTGGGTAATACATGTTGGTATGCTTTCAAGATTGGCCCAACTCAAATCTAGTGTCTCTAGATGTTGCAGCTTTTGTGCATCTTCTGTAAGCTGAAGGCCTGCCCCCAAGTACTTCAATTGACCAAAACTTTTGACATGTCCAAGATTGCATTCACTAAATATACCTCCTATGGCCAACACTCGCAAGACTTGGCTGTTTAAAAACTCAGAGGCATGCTTTCTGAGCAGGTATGAATCAGATTGATAGACATTAATTGATCTAATATGAGCTCCATTTTTTATTGTCCTGGCAATCTCTTTCGCCGCCTGGGCAGAATTGACATTCCGGATGGATAATCGACGAATCTTGTTTGAAGAATAAATATTTCTAGAAAAACCATCACCATTCCATATAGTAACAAAGTTGTCCTCAACAGCCTTTGACACAATGAATTCAAGTATGACATCATGAACTCTGCACTGTTTCACGTTTGTCCCATCTACCCCAACCTTGGTTGGCTGGACCAAGCTTCTATTGATCAGCTCATTCAAGTAACTTCTCCCTAGCTGCTCCATACTTTCTCTGTCCTGTCCAGGAATCAGTCCTTCGGCTACCCATAGCAATATCAATTCTCGGCAATCAATGGAAAAATCCTCTGGAAACACACTCAGGTATAGCAAACAGCTCTTTAGATGGTGAGGAAGGTCAAAGTAGCTAAGCAGCAAAATTCTTTTCATTTTATCAATGGGAGAATCTTTGTCAACTGCAGCAGAAATGGACCTCAATACATTGTTCCAGACTTCCAATGTCTTGCTTCTGTTTGCTAATAAACCAGCGATACTGATTATGGCTAATGGTAAGCCAGAACATTTCTTCAAAATGTCGCTGCATACTTTCCTCAAATCTGGGTGACAATCATCACTGGAGAAAAATAGTCTTTTAAAGAATAACCTTTGAGAGTCATCATCATTGAGTGGTTTTGCTTCATACATTTGTGCCGCAATACCAGTACAACATGAGTTAGCTACTGCTTTAACGCGTGTTGTAGTAATAATTCTGCTTCCATTGTTATTGAGAGGTAAGGCAGACCGCAGAAGCTCCCATGCTGATACACTCCAGATATCATCAATCAAGATGAAGTACCTGCATGCATTGGTTACGAAATCATGTAATTATGTAAGTCCATCATGCATTTGAGCATATTGTGGTGAAATTAAAGAAATCCGAGAAAACTGATAATAAGATGGATCATAGCGACACACTTTTCTATCAGTAAAAGTGTATTATTACACATGAGAAATACTTGCTGTGAGCTCATAATATTTTAAAGATATGTTACAACCTCCATAATAGTAAGTACAGCAGAAGAACACCTAGAGGCCCACCCAAAAGACACCAGCATTCAGTTCAAAAACTCAGTTCCTAAATGAGATTTTTACGAATATTTAGAATCCTGATCCTATCTTTTAGGAAGTAATTTTAATGAATATGGATTAGGTGGTACAAATTGAATTTTCTGCCAAAGTGGTATACACAAACAAATATTAATCCTTCTACATACCAGCCCCAACTGCATATGCATAGACGCATGAGGACAGTTGACTTGAGTTTGTTCATTGTTGTAACATCTTTACGCTGTCTACTTCAAAAATTCCCAGAAAAATTTATTAATGGTATAATAGTTAGGTGAGCTCATGTGATGAACAAATATTCCACCACATTATTCTAGCTGGACGAACTACTTAAGTATTACAAAAAGAAATAATATTGGTTAATTACCTCTTGTCCATCAAGCGTTGTCTCACTGTGCGTATGAGCTGCTGATCTGTTTCCATCCTTTCCGATGAGTCAAAATTACTCTTGCTTATTTGAGACAAAATATCTCTAAGAAGCGTCTTCATATCTGGAGTTTGTGATACAGAAACAAAAGCCCGGCAATCAAATACTTCAGTGATTTTGTGGTACACCTCCATGGCGAGAGTGGTCTTCCCCTGTCCACCGATCCCATAGATGGACACCACCTTGTGCTGCTGCTCTTCACATTTCAATAACTGGATTATCTCCTCACGAGGAGCATCAACTCCCACGAGATCCATGGCCTCCTGAAAGAGTGCAGGTGCTCGAGGATCCAAGAGCACCGGCTGTGCTGAGGCAGCGAGACACTGATTGATGTCGTAGTAGCGTTTCCCCCTCTCGCTCTGCTCGCTGACGAGGCTCTTGAGTTCCTGAATCTCCTCTGCTATTCCTCCGTCCTCGAACAGCGTCTTCACCTTTCGCATGGCCTTGCGCACAAAGTTGGCCTTGGAACCTCCATGGCTGTGGTTGAGCATGAAACGGTCGATGCAGTCCTCGATGTCGTAGGACAGCTCACGTACCTTGCTCCTCCAGTCCTTGGCGAGCGGATCGATCTGGTCGTCGTCCTTGTCGGCGAGCATCTGCAGAACGGCATCCATGGTGCTCAGCTCCTCTTGCAGGAAGCGGATCCCACGCTCCACGTCTTTGGCGAGCTTGTACTTCTCGGTGAGCATGGTGCCCAGCTTGCCGATGACGGAGCCCATCACGCCTGCGGCGGCGCTGGCCATCACTTCCGCCATCCTAACTCGAAAACACTCGCTCTGTATGTGGGGGGTTACTAGCTAGGTAGCTAGCATGCGCGGCGCGGTGGTGTTGGAGATGCCAATTCCAGGGATGATTGCTCGTCCACTAATGATGGGATTCCATTTCTGCGCGTGAGCACTGGGAACAACAACACGAAGTTTCCTCTCACTTTCCTCCGTAACCACTTTCCTTCACCAACTCTCGCTCAGTTTTTCTCTTTCGGCCAGGACACCTCTGTGCCGGCGGGCAGCTTGCCCATGTGACGCCACTCCAGGAAGTAAATTTAGAACAATACCAAGTGGTTGATGACGTTGCCCCGTCTAGTCCTAATAATTAAATTAACTATGGTCCATTCACCTCGCTAACGCGAAAACCAAAGTTGTGCTCGTTTGTATATGGGAGTAAAGCTGCCATGACTTTAAGCCTGTTTGTTTACCTGCAAAGCTATGACTAAAAGTACTATTCGTTAATTTGTTATGAGAGAAAAATACTATTAAGATTCGGCAGATAAGCTCAAGCGAACAATAACTTTATCAACCATATCAATCTAGGCCCAACTGTCTTATATGGATAGACAATTTCTAGACCTTTGATTGTTTTCTAGACAACATCTAAGGAATAAGACATGGGTACGCATCTATTACTATAGGTGAGATGTATCACTACTACAGAATTTCTTTTGCGTGTTACCCTTTTTTTATTGGAGGCGGACACACCTCGCAACCGCCTATGTTGTTCCGAGTCAGGTCGCCCTCCCAAAGATCTATCTCGGTTAAACTTTAACGGGGACGATTGCCTTAAAACAACCACATCCCTTAATTATCTATTAACTAAGGCGGTTGCACAATAACACCACAACCGTTAATTCATTAATGGAGATGGTCGTCTTAAATCGACCATCTCGATTAATAGGTATTAACAGAGGCGGTCGATTTAAGACGACTACCTCCATTAATGGATTAACGAAGGCGGTCGTTATAAAATAACCGCCTCCATGGACACGTAGAGCCGGAGTGGGGCTTCGCGCTGGGACAATTCACGTGCTACTCCACGTCAACGACCTAGAAGCGGGGCTAGTGGCCACTCGTGGCTCGCCACATGTCTACGGCCACTTGTCATGGCACAGAAGAAGCACAAACCAAAGGAGGCAGCTACACATGGTCTATCTCTTTTTCTTTCTCATGCTGCGGCACCCCTTCCACCCTCCTCCATCCTCAACCGCTGCACACAAAAACCTCCCTCTCTTGTCCCGCAAAGAAGTGCCGCGCTCATCCTCTCTCCTTTCGTGCATCGTCACTACTCCCTCTCTTGACCGTAGCTGGGGCAACGAAGCCAGCAGCCATGAAGGACTTCCTCTCTCTCTCTCTCTCTATGCGACAATGAAGGCAGCAGCGAGGAGAAGACGGGCTGGATCCAGTGGAGGGCATCCGGATTCAATGGAGGCCTGCTAGACCCGGTGAAGGACAGCGGTAGCGGCACCGATGAGGCAGGTACCGTCACCCCATCTTTATCTATTTTCCTCTATTTTTTTCTCCCTCACTGTTCCCTTTCCCCTTCTGCAGATCTGGTGCTCTGCACGGACGGCAGCGTTGGAGAGCGAAAAACTAGGAACCAGCACGGGCGAGGATGACTACGGCGGCTAGCCGTCGGACGGTGGCGCACGAGCGGCCTTTGCGACGTTGACAGGAGCCGGCACTGACCATGGAAAGGATGGCCTGGATGACGGCGACTCCAAAAGCTGGAGCTAGCTGGCTCTAGGACTTGGGTTTTTTTATTTTATTTTTTGTTAACCAAGACGGGCCTAGTATAGTGACCGCCTCCAAAAGACATCAAACAAGGCGGGTATGACGATCGCCTTCACAAAGTCGCAATTAATCATGACCATTGATTGGAGGCGGTTGCAAAAGCCCGCCTCCATTAACCCTTTTTTACCGCCTCCATTAAGACTTCTGTAGTAGTGTATCCATCAATTGTTTGTTTCTTTGATAATGTACAGAATAGATAGACCAATAAACTATCGTAAAGTTCCATCTGTCGGCCGGCCAATCACTGATAATGTATGCTGAGTCACTTCAAGGCCAGGTTCACCTGACCTCTTGCCGGCTATATCGATCTATTTAACCCTGTCAGATTGTTGTCTGTTTTAATTAGTTCTAGCCATTTTTCTCAATCATGCACTAGGTTTGCATGTTTTTGTATTAAGGTAGAGAAAGTATGGTTACAGCACGCTTACATGCTCATGGCTCCTTGTGTCAGCCTTGTCTGGAACAAATACTATGCAAAAAAAAGTTCCACGTGCTGCAAGAGAGAAAGGGTCCTTTTGGTGGAAGGACATTCTCAGATTGAACACGCTGTATTGCTCATTGCTCCCAAGGGATGGATCGACAGTTCTCTTTTGGGATGATCTCTGGTCTGATAGAGTGCTCTCCCACGACTTCCCGTGCCTATTTTCTTTCGCTAAAAGTGCTAGAGCCTCAGTAAAGCACATAATGTCAGAGAAACAGACTTGGACTCGATTTTCAACCTTCCTCTCTCCCAGCAAGCCTAAAAGTGCTAAAGTGCTAAAAGTGCTAGAACCTCAGTCAGTCAGTCTGCAGCGGACCGGGGTAAGGAGCAGCAGTGGTCAGTGGCTCTGTGAGACACACGTAAGTAGCAGTAGTGCAGTACCAAGCACACAAGACACGGGGAGACCGCTCGTTGTCCTGACATAAATCAGTATAACCAAAATTGTCCATTGTACGAAGATTAGAACTTCTGACCCCTTACTAAAACTTTTGACTTTCAAATATGAATTCTGTCTTTATGCGAAAATCAGAGCTTCTGACCCCTACCAGAACTTCTGATTGTCATATTTCGATTCATGAAGAGTCCAAACTCGATCCCAACTCTTTCAATCTCATGGGAAGCATGGTAAATAATTCTTGGCCTTCCTACTAGAATAAGACCATCAAGATCATGTCCGATTGAGTTCCCATCTATCCAATTGTTAAAACACATCTACTACTCAAAATATTTTACCTTTTTCCAAACCCCTGCTGTTCGTTGCATCTCTTCCCGAGATTCATCGGTGTTCTAGGCGGTCTTGCTGATCCTAGAACAACCTAGGCGAGCTCCTTCCCAACAGGTCCTCCCGGGAGTCATTCCCAGGCTTTTGCGGCATTGGATGGGGGCTTAACCAATCTCTAGATCGGTTTAGTCGTTCCTAAAAGTTCTTTGCTGTGTGTATTGGGTTGTTTGCAATCCTGCACGTGCTAGCCCTAGCTGGTGGGACTTAGATCACAATTTAACGTCAACACATTTTTTGGTGACTCTGCTAGGGAAGAGATCAAATCAAGAGACCAAGATGTCTGAAAACCAAGACAAGAACAAGAACGATCTCACAGATGCATCCAACGAAGCCAACATACTCCGTCCTACTACTCTTGATCAACTTCCACAGGAGCTTCGCAAGGAGGTGGATGCAGCAAACGCTGCTAATGTGGCGCACGCATTAGCAGCTTGCTCGTTCAAGACCTATGCAAGCAAGGTTGCTGATCTAGACAAGCTTGTCAACTTCAGAATCGCCACATTTGATGGAACCTCCACTTCTGCACCTAATGTACAACCCGTTATAAGTGAAACCCCCGCTAGTCTATTTATTCCGGAGCAATTTAAGTGGATGGAAGAACAATTACAGGCACGGGAAGTTAGTATTATCAATTGAATGAATACTATTAAGCACAATGCTAGTTTTAAGAAACCAATTGAATCTGGAATTGCTGTTTTGAGTTCTCCTTTACCAGCACCATCGGCTACTAAGCCCATAGATTATCCTTATGGCATGCCGATGAATGCTTCTAGACGACAATCTGTCTCTTCGGCTATTGTGGGCACTAATGCTATGATTGGGAATCCCAAATATACTGCTCCTATTAATAGTGTTCCTCAGATGGCTAATATATTAGTGATTGCATTGATGATAATATGGCTGAATCTGGATTCAAACCATCTTTTACCACTGTCACATATAGTCTTAGTATTCCTCCTAAGGGCACTGCGGAGCTAAATCCCGTGCCTCCTTATATTTTTAATCAACGATTGAATTCCTAGCAAAACAAACAAAATCATGAGAGACCAATGCATGATATCGGACATAACAATGTTGGCTCATCGGCTAGACTGACTTTTCAAGTCGGACATGCTGATCATCAACATGGTAAAACTCATTTGCCACAGGTAAAAGTGGTTCTCGCTAGGAGCTTCTAGCATGAGAAAGATTATAGAGAACTTTGGTGTTGACATTAAGGGTGATACAACGGTTTATTAAAAACCCTATCCTTCTCATTTTGATTGGGCACCTTCTCCTACTAATTTTTGATTGTCTGTTTTATTAAGTTTAGTGGAGAAGATAGTAGAAGCACTAGAGACCATGTGAGTCAATATTTGGCTCAATCGGGAGAAGCTAGTTCGAGTGAAGCTTTGGCAGTTCGCATGTTTCCTTTATCTTTAACTAGAATAGCTTTTTCATGGTTTGCTCCACTAGCTCCTGGATCAATTAATTCATGGCTCAATTTAGAGTACAAATTTCATGAGCACTTCTTCTCTGGTTCTAATGAGCTTAAGCTTTCTCACTTTACATAGGTTAAGCAACAATGTGATGAACCCGTTGTTGATTATTTTAGAAGGTCTAGAGACACCAAAAACCGATGATTCAATGTTTTTATTGCTGAGAAAGATTTTGGTGACTTGGCTTATAATGGTTTGAAATATTATTTTAGAGAGAAGCTTGATGATTTTATTTCTTTCAATGTAAACAAATGTAACACCCAAAATTTATTTCTCAATTAAATAGGATTATTTGTTTTCTGTCTATTTCAACAGGTTGATAATCCAGCGCCAACAATCAGCAGAAGTGGGAAGCCGATCGATCTTCTTCAATCAGGCCCGATTTCTTTGATCGGCCACCACGCACCAAGTCTAGCGGCTCTGGCGCACCGCAACGTGCACTTCAAGAAGACGACCACCAAGAGGTCAAAAGCATCTCCATCGGTAGCCACTGCCACCCTAGCACAGGCTTTCAAGGCAAAACTCCTTAATTTCCTTTGCTTGCACTGATTTCATCCCGTACTCATATCATCCTTTCAGGGCGTATCGGCCGCAACAGGAACTTCATCGGTAATTTTATCTTCCAACAAAATTTCATCAATATTCTTTTATGCTTTTACTCATGAAATTTTGGTTGTTGCAACAGCAAACTGGCAAATCGGCTAAGACCAGAAGCACTCAAACAAGTGCCGATGCCCCCTAGCCCAGTCAAGCTAAGAGAAAAGGCCCCAAAAGCACCAAGTTGCAACCAAAGCGCCAGAGGACAGCACCATCTCCTCCCCCTCGTCCAGCATCGCGATCCATGTAGAATCATCACCTTCTTCACCGGAAGCCCAGACACAAGAAGTACCTTCTCCTCCCTAACAAATACCCCAGCAGCAAGAAGCACCAGCCGATGTCTCTGAATAGGTTGCCGATCCGGTTGATCTGGGCACGTCATCGACCATCCCTCCAGAACAATCAATCACCATACCTCCTCAAGGTAAAGTATTGATCATAGAATTATCACCGATGAATTTTATTTTTGCAAATCATAATCATCCTTGTAATTTCTCAGTTGAAGTTATTCCATCGGCAACTCCAGCCGATCAACCCATAGTGCCGGCTGCATCTCCACGTCAGAGGCACGAAATCTCTCTGAAGCAAGTAAGTTATTTGATCTCTAGCCTTTATATTATTAATATTTGATCATCGAATAACTTATCTCCATCCCCTTTTTAGGAACAAGATTCTCCAGACAGCCTATTCTCTTTTGCCATCGACATTTCCGATGACGAGGGTGAAGAAGCAAGCTCTTCTCAAGCAGTAGAAATCTCATCGGTAGAGATTAAAGTTAAGCTAGAAGACTTGTTGGCTCTGCTACATCAAGATACAGCCCAGCTAGTAGATGATTCTGATCCAGCCAAAGCTTTATTCAAGACTCTTCGTGGTCAGATCCCAGTCGATGCAGAAGAAGTCCTTTTCCAAGCTGCACACTTAGAAAGCCGCCAGCTCCAATATCAGAAAGCAACTCAGCGTCTTGCCAATAGTGCTGCTCACGCCCGGCTCACAGAAGAAGTGATGCAAGTAAAGCGCACTGCTGATGAAAAACACAAGAGCATCGGCATTCTGCAGTCCTCAGGGGATGAGCTAAAGCAGAAGATTTCCGATCTATCGGCAAGAAGAGAAGCCCTGCTAGCTGAACTCAAATAGGTAGAAGAGGCTCTGACCCAAGCTCAGCAAGAAGAAAGCCAGCTGCCTGAAATGCTCAGAACTCTTCAGCAAGAAAGAAATATCCAAGCTCACAAAGCACTGTAGATGAAGAAGAAGCTGAAGCCGATAGAGGGTTCTGCCGAACCTGTGAGCTCTTCATCGGCAACTCGTTCAATTCTGCCCTTAGAAAACTTCTAATCATTTTGATCTAGCCGATAGGATTGTTATCGGCACCTAAACATTACGCATGATCCTAGACACAGTTCATCCAGCCGATAGGAGTGTTATCGGCATTTAAACTTTCACGCATCAATCCAGATACTTGGGTAGTACTTCTTTAAATATTTTCCATTTAATGCTCTGGGAAATTCAACTCCTTCGAGAGTTTCTAAAATATAAGCATTGCCAAGAGCAGACCGACTTATCCGATAAGGACCTTCCCAATTAGGATACCATTTTCTAAATTTTAAACTTTTAGTCCCAATCGGTAGAATTAATTTCCATACCAAATTTCCAACAGCAAACTCTTTGGCTTTCACCTTTTTATCATACCATTTGGCAACTCTCTTTTTATTTTCTTCTATGCTTATCAAAGCCCTCAAGCGATGCTCTGCCAAATCATCCAACTCATTCTTCATCAAAGTGGCATAATCATCGGCAGTTAGTTGATCCTGAGAAAATAACCATCTGGAACCAATTTTAATTTCCCATGGCAATACTACGTCATGTCCATACACCAACTGATAAGGTGATACTTTGGTTGATCCATGACACTCCATTCGATATGACCACAAAGCTTTATTTAACAACGTGTGCCATCTTCTTAGATTTTCTTTGACTTTCCGCTTAATAAGCTTAATAATCCCTTTGTTAGAAGCCTCGGCCTATCCATTAGCTTGAGCATAGTAAGGAGAAGAATTCGACACTTTAATCCCCATACCGATTGCAAATTCATCAAACTCTCCTGATGTAAACATGGTACCCTGATCGGTAGTGATTGTTTGAGGAATGCCAAATCGGTAAACAATGTGTTCTTTCACAAAATCAATCATGTTGGCCGATGTCACTTTCTTC
>Ga0182004_10002036_pt1 | contig 15475 bp, 10 predicted proteins | sample Sormic07211540_1_FD_120479 | JGI IMG/M metagenome (GOLD analysis project Ga0182004, IMG submission 120479) | Endophyte microbial communities from Sorghum bicolor roots, Mead, Nebraska, USA - 072115-40_1 MetaG | ecosystem: Host-associated > Plants > Roots > Unclassified | place: USA: Nebraska...
CACATTACGTATGTATTCATATTTGTTTATCGGTTTGGGTATGTTCATATACTTATATTAAGATACTCTAGATCTTACCATGCGAAAGATTCCAAAGAAATTTGTATTCTATAATATATTACAAAAATGCCACTATTGTAGTATATATAATAAGTATAACCACATACTCTATGTATGCATTCATACTTAACATATATACTATCTTAGATGGTTTAGTATAACCATATACTTCGTCTACATACACTTCATCGGGTCATAAATGCCCTAAATCTAGAGATATACACATGGAAGTAACTACTACTGTGGGTAAAAAGGAATATTATATATATATATAATATGGTTTGGAGGGAATATTTGAAAAAGGCCGGGGAATATTTGAAAACTTTCCACAAGCGATTTTGTTAAGAAAACAGCCAGTGGAAATATAATTACACTGGCGGTTCTCTTTAACAAACTGCCAGTGTGGCAGTTATCTTATCCAACCGCCAGTGGAAAATGTGTTTCCGACCCAACGCTGACGGTTTTGAAAAATGTCTGTGCAAATATGTTGAACCGCCAATACAGGGCTTTATTGTACTGGTGACTTTTTAGTCTATATATTGTTTCTTGACAATTATCGGATATGTTAAAAAAATACTTATTTAAAAATACTTATATTGTGGATTTGCTTTAATTTTGCAAGTAAAATTAGTTTATACTCCCTCCGTCCACGAAAGAGTCAATTTCTAGAGTTATCCTAAGTCAAACTTTTTAAACTTTGACCAAATTTCTAGAAAAAAATGTTAGGATTTATAGTATCAAATTAGTATTATTAGATTCATCATAGAATATATTTTTATATAATGTGTATTTTATATTATAGATGGTGTTACTCTTTTCTATAAAGTTAGTCAAACTTTTAAAAGTTTGACTGACACGGATCTTAGGAATTGATTCTTTCAGGGACGGAGGGAGTATATTATAAGATTTTATATAAGTATGGCGTAGAGGGGTCATCGCGACTTGCCCAAGGGAGGACCGGCACTGGAGAGGCGCAGGTAGCCAACGTGACGCACACTCATTCGCCGGGCAAGCTGGCTTGCCCCAGAGCGAGGCCAGAGGCACGGGCACTGCTGCTGGCCACTGGACGCGCGCGAACCGTGATCGAGGCCGGCCGCGGGTTCGAGATCCCGACATCATGCATATCTGCGCGCGCGAGCGTATGCTCGCATGCATATGCGACCTGAATTGATGGAGCCACCACCTAGCAACGGGCGGCCGGGCGTGGGCTGCTGCAGGGTGTGGCCGTGGCTGCCTGCAGGCGAAGGGAAGGCCAGGGCTGATCACGGGAGCCCTGTAGTATGTGAGCATGGGAGGGATGGCGCCAAAGCTGCGCGCTCACGAGGCGGCCTCTCGCCTTGCCGTCTACCGCGAGCCTTATTCCTGGCGAGCGTACGCTTGTGAACCCTCGCTTGTATATATGTGCATGCTGATATATGCTCTCCCCCGTGTACGCATCCGGGCCATGCATGCGTGCGTGGCTCTGTCCAGCTGGAAATCGTATGTGGAGAGTTTTTGTTCCTGTTCGTGGCAGAGCTAGCAGACGTATGTATGTGATGCTGCAACCTTTGTTTTCTTCTTGTATTCCATTATGTATGTATATGATGAGATGACATAATATATAGCTGATTGTAACACAATACATAAATATAACCTCTTCCCGCGTTTCTCTCTATAAGCTAAGTAGCTAGTTTGTGTGTTTACAAAAGTTAGGGTTGCTTAATCTTTTTTTTATATAATCATCAGTAGAACCAGTTAATCTTGATGTGTGCCAATGGGAAAGGTAATATTTAATCTTTCCTTTCATATAGAAAAGGTCGAAGAGATGATAATCTTTGATAAAAAGGGAGAGATAATTAATCTTCCAAGAGCTGGAAAGTTGGGGCTTTGCAGTGATCAATGCAGGTGATGTGGTGGCTCCCACCTCCCCTTGCCATATGCTTTGGTCATGGCATAAGCACTGATGCGCCAAGCATTGTCATATAGTAATGGGTAGAGAATGTAGGAGGCATTTGTTTAGGGGGAAACAATGAGGGGGGGAATTTGATGTTTTGTAACCATCCTGATTCGGTCAGGGGTCATGTGATGAAAAAGTACATTCCTTTGTACTTTCCTTATGTGTGTATGTGTGCGTGTGTCTGTGTGAACCCCATTTGGTTACGGCATACAAGTGCCCTGCCCTTGCACACTGAGAGTTGGCCTATAATCTGGGTGTCCATCGGCGACTCTTAACTTTCCTCGTCTAATCAGGCTTTCATTTATTTATTTCCTCGATCTGTGCTTATTTTCTGCCTTGATTAATTGCGTACGCTCTACTAATATGGCAGATATATACTAGTATACGAACAACGGATGAGTTTTATATATAATTAAACCGTTAGAATTTTGAATTAGTGTTGTCTAGACAAAGACTGTAGGTCCAGAAAATCATTCCGTGTCGCTCGGAGTAAAAACATTAATTTTTGTTACAATATAATTGGTCAAAATTGAACTGTATCCGAAAAATGGTTGTACAATAAGTGCAGTCATTCATTAGCCTTTAAAGACTTCCGTGCATGTATAACCGCGTCACTCTCCTCCCGCGGCGCCGGAGGGGGGGGAGGGGGATGTCTTGTGCGGAGAAATGCCTATATATAGCTCTGCTCGGCTCGCCGTAGGTGACTCGTTCAACAAGGAGAAAGCAGAGAGAGGGCAACATCGATTAGAGATAGATACAGAGGGAAACTGGAGAGTCTTGAGGGTGATGGTTTCCAGGGAGCAGAAGCGAGGAGTTTTGCATGAGAAGCTGCAGATTCTCCGCAGCGTTACTCATTCTCATGCGGTAATTTCCATCTTCTTCTCTTTCGTATGTTGTTCATTCTTGTTGACGATTTCACATCCATCGACCTCTTGTTATGTATGTGAACATATATCCTCGTTTTTTTTTCCTGAAACAATACACATCGTCCTCTAGCTATCTAAGTGAAGGAATTTCAGCAAATTGCTATTACGGTTAACTATTTTTATGTCAGTTGTTGTTTTCTGTCACAAATGAGGCAATGATCATTTAAATCACTTCGTCAATTGAACATTTTCAGTCATTCATTTCTTTCATTCAATCGACATGATAACATCTTGCAGAATGACCACCATATATAGTAAACCACAGGTCCAAACATCCATTATGTCCGAACCAATAAACAGCCCAAACTATTGATCCCCGAAGAGATATGTGAAAACCACAAAGTGGTTTGTACAGAGTTGCTAATGATAGCATTTTTACTATTTATTAATCATTCATCTTTCAGTTCAGTTCAATAATGACCAAGAAACTGAAGTTATAGAACACATGTGTCATGCAGGGGGATAAAATGTCAATAATAGCGGACGCATCATTGTACATCAAAGATCTACAGCAGAAAATTGCGAAGCTAAACCAAGAGATTGCATCTGCACAACACGCCAATGTTTGCCAACCATTGGTGAGTGTTGGAGTCCTGGACAAGGGTTTCCTCATTAATGTGTTCATGGACAAGAGCTGCCCACCAGGACTACTTGCTTGTATCCTTGAGGCATTTGACGAGATTGGGCTCACAGTGCTTGAGGCTAGGGCTACATGTGCTGGTTCATTTCGTCTAGAAGCTGTAGGAGAGGTGCTAACGAAAAAATTACACTATAAGCAAATGCGTAGGCTCTAATTGCTGTTCAAATCCGATTTATATTTGTTTATTATTGAAATTCCAGGAAGAAGGTGAGGGCCTAATCGACGCACATGCAGTGGAGAAAGCAGTAGTTCAAGCAATCAAGAATTGTCCTACAAACTAATCAACCTTGTCCAATTCGATCGAGTTGATGCTGATGGAGCACAAAATTTATGTTGAGACTCGATGCTATACATATTGATTCCCGTCGTACTTTTTGAAGAGAGCAAATCATAATTTCTCTTCCTGCAAGAAGCCAGTCTTGCTATTAGTTAGGAACATTTGTGGTCTTCTTTTGGCAATGCCTATATATCGTAATTCAGCTTGCATATCTAAATTTTAGATTAAAAGTATTACTCTAGCATGACCGGAGATGGCATGGCTAGCCCCCATCACCCCTCTTCTCAGCCGGGGTGTTCCATGCCCATGCTTGTTGGTAAAAATACCTATATATACAGGTGGGTAGCCTGGTAGCTTTTTTTTAGACAATGAAAAATTCCGGCTTCAGTCCTCTTCAAAGAATAAACATCAGTCCAAACTTGAACAAATACGTCAACTTTAAATGCTTACAGCAGTACTGTAAATTATTGTAAACAGAATATAAAAGACCATCATAGAAAACATTGTCATTATCCAAAACAAGACACACTCACTTTAATAGAGGCTAATCAGACCTGTATATAATCCCATCCTATCTATTACGTCCAATCGCTACAATGCTGAGGATGTGCTCTAAATACACAACGAAAAAAATTGAATCTCCCAGAATGACATGGTATATCTCTACAATAATTGACCAAACAAAACTAAGCTTGGTCCATCCAAAAAAACTCCCCCGATGAGGATCTCAACCAGTGTGTACCTAGAAAAATACACAGAAAGATTTAACTATATTAAGATCAAGGGCTAATAAAATATCTAAAGCAAATCCGATGGACAAGTGAAGAAGTTTGATGGCAGACTTCAAACTCAACCAAACCCCGCGTGGCCCTCGGCCGACTCTGCTGCACGCATGCACGCCCTTCTACGACCAGGGATAGAATCCCACGAGCAAATGAGAAAAAGGGAATAAAAAACATACTAGTACACAAGAGCTCAAAGTCGGCAGTGGCAAAATCTTTTCACAGGCGGTTTTAGTTATCGTGTGTTGGTATAAACTAACTGCACCCTAATAATGATTGTAATCAGATTATCCGCAAGCGCACAGATATATACTGATCAGCACTTCACCAAGATCAACCCGGTTTTAATATCGAACCAAAGAAACAGTAGGTGATTTATGACCTATTATATATCTTCTTAATCTAAGGGGGTACAATCAATTTATAAAACTATTGAGAATGAGAAAATAGCTAATATACTTTGGTTCTAATAATCGGTAAGCTTTCTATAATATTGTCTTATCGGACAAGTAACCCAAATAGGAGAAGAAATAGAGTAATCTCCTATTAAGAGCCTATAAGCCTATCGGTCCTATCAACGGGAAGTGGACTACAGAGGATTCAATGTAGCTATAAAGTCACCTACGCGAGCTACCACTGTCCGGCTGATTAGGAGACATCTACAAGCAACCATAGCCCAGACACCACGTCTATGCTACGAATCACTACTCCAACCTAGGAGCTATCAAATCGAAGTACTCAATATAATATGAGTTGCAAACCAAAGAACGAATAAAAACATGTTGCTTACTTGAATCAAAATGGTAAATACAAAAGTACCTCAGAACGCAGCTCCGGGTGAGGGAGCCGAATCCAGACGAATACAACTCCCGAGGAAGCTCCGACTTGGCCGAGACTCCTTCGAATCTCTACTCCTTTACTCTATCTCTGTAATCTCTATCTTTATTGCTAGCATAGATCTAGTGGATCTCTATCTAATGCTCTGACTCTTCATCTTTTGATCTGGCCTCCTCCATGGGGGTCTAGCCCTCTATTTATAGTCCGGTGGAATGGATACGCGTTGTTGGATCAAACCGACTTAACCAACGGCCGAGATGCACCAGGAGAGGCGGTGGAGGAAACTTCCAAAAGGGGGAGCAGACCCTAGCCATAGGGGGTCGGCCGGCGCAGGGGTGGGGCCGGCCGGCCCCACTTGGTGGCCTCTGCCGGTCCCACTGCTTCGGGTGTCTTCTGAAGCCTTTTTGATCTCTCTAGTGACGTCGTTTCATCGCGGATAAGTTTTGTGGTAGATTAGCACATAAATCTTTTTTAGGCATTTATGAATACTTCCATGAAAAATACACAAATCACCAAAACTCATGGAAATTGTCAGTTATAACCCTATTCTAGTAGATATTCATATATGGTGGAGAGATAGTTGCTAATAAATAACGTGCGTTAACAGGTGTCAACAATTACCCGCACACTTAGGCTTTTACTCGTCCCGAGAAAAAGGTTGGTTCTATCATAAAGAGTAAACATTTAATGGATAAATTGGAAATTAAATTATATAAAACTAATCTAGCCATCATGCAGTGTGGAAATTTAAAGTGCTTATCATGAATTCTATAGTGATTGCAGAGTAGGATAGCTTAAAATAAGTTACTCTCTTCCTTGAATTTTGTCTGTTGGAGAGTAAGTGGAGTTTGCAAATAAAACATAGCTTTGTCCTTCTCCTAATTGTAGTAGGATCAACGATTGTGGTATTAATTTGATGTTCATAACCAGAGAGGGAAATGTCATATTCCTGGATGAGACAATTTATGTTGGAGGGACCATGAGCTGTCTTTGGCATATTATGTTGGAGGGACCATGAGCTCTCTTTTTTTCGAATCGAGGTTCCGGACACTTGTCCCTTTTTATTTCCTCGTGACCTGTCTTTTTAAGGTTTCAGACACTTGTCCCTTTTTATTTCCTCATATTTCTTTATGAATAGCTCATGCCTCCTTCATAATAGTGCTTCAATAGATTGTATTATGTTTTTATTTCATTTTTATGATACTAGGAATATGATAAATCTCTCAACCAAAGTCATAATAAAAGAATGATGTGATTATTATTTGATTCTAATACAAAGAGACGTGAAGCTAATTGTTTTTACCTTTTTTGAAAGAAAATCTCCAAAGACAAATTATCAGGAATTGAGCACTCATTATTTTGTTATCTCTCTTTCCACAATAACTTAAGCAATCATGAAGTACTATAAATTTCACAATTAACATGACTCTAGAAAAGTGTTATATAATTTATTTTTCAAGTCATAGATTAAATGGTGTTTATTATTTCCTAAAAATATTTCATAGAAAGATTTATGATTAAGATGACAATTCAAAGTGAAATACATGCAATTGTACTGTCATTAACTCAAACATGACCGTGACCGAAATGAGAGCGAAAATGGGCGAGCAAGGGCGCCGACCGGCCCCACCTAGGCGTCGGCCGGCCCCACTATTGGGTAATGTGGGGCCCGCTTTACTGTGTGCGATCTTGGTTTGATTGTGTTTTGAATTACGCTATTTTTCTGATTGGATTTTTGTTTTGTGACTGCAATGTGCCTCCCCCACACTTGTTTTCCTGCATACTTTTATGTGCAACATGTGGAGACAAACATATACCGAAAAACAGGGAGTAGAATAGATAAAAGATAAGACACTTTATTTATTCATGGTGGTGACAAATTGACAGACACTTGAACGACTTAGCTAATGACTGCCCTAGCTCATTAGGCTTTGTCCTAATAAAAATTTATGACTCGACTGACCTAATTAACTAACCAAATCTAGTAGAGTAGTGCCTAATTAATAGATAACTAGGCAACTACGGCTGCCCTTCATTGTTGAGGCCCTGAATTACTTCTTGGAGGGCTGCAACCTCTACTTCAAGCTTGTCTTTATCGTGCTTGAGGTTGCGGATTGACTTGAAGCTAATCCCTAACTGAGTATCCATGCCTTCTATGACCTTTTCCCTCAGATTGTTGGATTGTTCCATTCCCTTGACAGTATCAGAAAGGCCTTCGAGCTTCTCGTTGAGGGAGCGTAAAGTAGGTGCTGGCTACTTAGGAACTTTCTCCAGTGCTAATGCTAATGTTGCTATCTTCCTCTTAGGTTTAGGCTTAGGTGCGGTGTGCTCAGTGTAGTATACCTCATTAGGGTTTGCACGAACTCCTTGGATAGCAGGTCGAGCAGTGCTGTACTTGACGCATACCAGCTTTCCTTTCTTGTCAGTTTGGACCGACAAGAGCCATTCATTGTCCCTAGGTGGAAGAAGCAGAGTACCCTTTGGGATAGCAATTTGCTTCCCCTTAGTACCTCCTTCAAGCAGCAGCCTTGTAGGAGGTGGAGGAAGAGCAGATGGATCTTGTACGGAGTAGGCTTGCTCATAATGCTGGGGCACAGTAGCGACTTGCTTCGGTGGCACAACGACGAGAGGCTTTAGCTGTGCGAGGACGATGGCCTTCGATTCATCGCTGGGGATGTTGTTGAAGTATGCACCATAGGAGACGATTGCCTTGTCTGCAATTGCTAATAGATCTAGATTGGAGAGCTTTTCTGAGGAAAGAGGTGGCTAGTTATGGGATACTATTGAGGGGGTCTAGGTACGTATTTATATGGGTTTTCAGAAGACAGGATGAGGACAAATCCTAGGCTCTACGGGATCCATACGAAAGAATATCCAAATGCGATTGGATTATGTGCGAATATTCGTAGGAAGGGTGTAGAAGGACACGGGAACAAGAGTCGGGACGAGAGGCGACAGGGGGCACCGACCAGCCCCACATAGGCGCCGGCCGGCCCCAACACAGGCCCACCTCGGGTGCCCTTCTGCGTGGTGCATTTAGACTCCTCCTAGTTTCTGTTAGATGTGTTTTTGGATAAAATTTCATACGAGAATAAATAGAGCTTAATTTGTTGGTAATTGGATGAATTCTATTTCATCAAGTACTCCCAAATCAAATGGTTCTAAATAAAGTTTAAGTCGGTGTCCATTTACCTTCAATCATGTACGTTCGCTTGATTGTAGAGTTATCACTCCGTGTGGTGATGAATTCATGACTGTGAAGGGTACTTCCCATTTGCTCCTCAATTTTCCAAGCCCGAATAATTTTAATCTACAATTAAAAAGTAATACCTTATCTCCTGTGCAAATTCCTTCTTCTTGATCCTCTTGTCATGCCATCTCTTTGTTCGTTCTTTGTAGATCTTTGAGTTGCGATAAGCCTTTTCTCTCCATTCTTCTAGTTCTGATAATTGCATTTTTCTCCTCTCTCCAGCGGCTTCTAAATCCATATTCCACCTTTTGATAGCCCAGTGAGATTTATGTTCTAGTTCAACATGCAAATGGCAGGTCTTACCATATACCAGTTGATATTGTGACATACCCAAAGGTGTTTTATAAGCTGTCCGGTATGCCCATAGTGCATCTAGTAACCGATCCTTCCACAAAGTTCTCATCTCATTTACTATTTTCTGGAGAATGTTTTTGATTTGTTTATTTTGATGTTTCTGCCTGGCCACTTGTTTGAGGATGATATGGAGTAGCGACATTATGTCGTATTCCATGAGTTTGTAGATATGAGTGAAACTTATTATTAGTGAAATGTGTTCCTCCATCACTTATAACCATCCTAGGTGTTCCAAACCTCAAAAATATAACCTCTTCAAGTATCCTATTTGAGTGTCTTGAATCAGCCTTCTTGCATGGCATGGCTTCTACCCACTTGGATACATAGTCGACTGCCACCAAAATATACTCATAATTCTGTAATTTCACAACTGGTCCCATGTAATCAATTCCCCAAACGTCAAAGAGCTCTATCTGAAGATTGTTGGTGAGTGGCATAGCATCTCTAGTATTGATATTTCCGTGCCTCTGACACGACCCACATCTTCGGATGAAATTGTTGGTGTCTTCATACATGGTTGGCCAGAAGAAACCACTTTGCCAAATTTTTGCATGAGTGTGGAATACCCCGTAATGACCTCCATATGGTGATGAATGACATTTTTGAATGATCTGCATGCCTTCCTCCACTGGTACACATCTCCTCAGCAACCCATCTGAGCATACACAAAAGAGGTAGGATGGATCCCATATGTGGAGACGACTTTCATAAATGAGCCTCTTCTTATTTTCTCCTAGTGGTACATATCCTGCAAACATAAAGTTGATAATATTCGGGTACCAAGGATCTGTCTTGGTCACTTTAAACAGCATGTCATCTCTTAATGAGTCATTAATAGGCAATTCCTGAAGTTCTTTAAAATACATCCTAGACAAATGATCACCAACAAGGTTTTCTATTCCTTTTCTATCTTTAATTTCCAAATCAAATTCTTGAAGTAATAAAATCCATCTTAGTAATCGTGGGTTAGTATCTTTCTTAGTGAGCAAATATTTAAGAGTAGCATGGTCAGAATAAACAATTATTTTAGCTCCAACTAAGTAAGACCTAAATTTATCAATAGCAAACACAATAGATAAAAGTTCTTTTTCAGTTGTTGCATAATTTAATTGTGCTTCTATCATTGTTTTGCTAGCATAAGCAATTACATGATGCATTTTATCTTTTGTTTGTCCTAGCCTACATCATAATCACTAGCGTCACACATAATTTCAAAAGGTAAAGACCAATCAGGGGGTTGAATGATTGGTGCTGATGTAAGTGCTTTCTTAAGAATATTAAAAGAATCTAAGCATTCATCATCAAACTCAAAAGGTACATCCTTAGCTAACAATCTAGTCATTGGCCAAACAATTTGTGAGAAATTTCTTATAAATCTATGATAAAAACCACAATGACCAAGAAAGCTTCGGATTCCTTTTATATTAACAGGTGGAGGTAGTTGTTTAATTACTTCAATTTTAGCATTATCTACCTCTATACCTCTTTTTGACACTAAGTGTCCTAACACTATTCCTTCTCTAACCACAAAATGACATTTCTCCCAATTGAGGACTAAGTGTTTTCCTTCACATCTCTGCAAAACCTTATCTAATTTTTTCTAAACAATCATCAAAAGTTTTTCCATAAATTGAAAAATCATCCATAACAACTTCCATGATTTCTTCTATCATATCAGAAAATATAGACATCATGTATCTTTGAAAAGAAGCGGGTGCATTACATAATCAAAATGACATTATGTGATAAGCATAAATTCCATAGGGACATGTAAACATGGTTTTGCTTTGATCATCAGGGTGGATAGGGATTTGGTGATATCCTGAATAACCATCAAGGAAACAAAAGAAAGAATAATTGGCTAAACGCTCTAGCATTTCATGAGTGAAAGGTAGAGGAAAATGATATTTCTTTGTTGCCTTGTTGAGTTTTCTATAATCTATGCACATTCGCCATCTAGTGATAGTTCTCTGGGGTATTAATTCATTTTATCATTATGGACAATAGTCATTCCTCCCTTTTTAGATGCAACTTACACAGGACTTACCCACTCACTATGTAGTATATGATATATAATCTCTGCATGCAAAAGCTTTAAGACCTCTTTCTTTACTACTTCTCTCATCGTATTCTAGAGTCTATGTTGAGGCTTTCTTGAAGGTGTAAATTCTGGATTAGTTGGTATGTGATGAGTGCTAAGGACAGTGCTAATCCCTTTTAGGTCTTAGAGTGAAAAAACTAAAAGCAGCTTGGTGTTTTATAGAACAGTTAGTAGTTTATAAGTCTCTTCATCTGAGAGTTTATCACTTATATTCACAGGATATTTTTTATCATTATTTAGAAAAACATATTTAAGTCCAGAAGGTAGTGGTTTAAGCTCAATAGGAGGTCTAAGTGGCTCTAATAATTCATCAAGAGGTTTAGGATCAATAGGGTCCCCTTCTTCTTCATTGATGAAGAATTGGGTATCATCTTCTAAATCAGGTTGAATAAAATTATCGAATTCAGATGTCTTAACCTCTTCTATTGGATCTAATTCAGGAAGAGGTTCTGCTTTAACCTTTACTGCATGAGTTATAGGTATTGAAAAACTAAATGCTTTCTCAAATTTAATGTTTAATTTACCATTACGACCTTCTTGAAGAAGTTTTATTATGGGTACTCCAATCATTACATCGAAATCCCACATATCAAATATATAGAAATTTAGGAAAATCTGGAAATCATTAATAACAACAGGAAGTGCACTCAAAACTCCTAAGCTAGGAATAATGTATCATGAACAATTCTTTAATAATTTATTTGTAGGAATTAATGGTAAGTTTCTCAAAAATTCATTAGCAAAAGTATATGACATAATGTTGACTCCTACAACTGGGTTGTATAATGCTTCAAAAGGATATGAATCTACTTGCAATTTTATAGCAATAGAGGGTGAATTAAAAGGAATTACTTCAGGGGATTGCTCAGATTCTATTAACCAATCATCACCCAAAATAAAAACTAATTCTCTCGTAATTTCTCTAATAAAATTTAAATCATCGGGATGTGAGAAATTAGGATTAAAATCAATAGATTGTTGGGGTTGAATAATCTTACGATAAAATGTAGCATTACCATAATCATCAAAGAAATCATCTTCAATTTCAGACATCCATTCATAAGTTGGAGTTATCTCCTTCTCATTAGTTAGTTCAGGTTTCAATTCAAGTATAGATTGAGATGAATGAGGTAAAAGTTTATTTTCAGCAAACAAAGATTCTTCTACTAACAACTCTTCTTTTTCTTCGGAGAGATCATTCAAAATATTAGTATGAATAGTTTTAGCATGCTCAACAGTAATATGCATAAATGCTCCACCTGAGGCCAAATTAAGGTATTCATTTTTTCTATCATTAAGGCCTAAAAAGAAATGTTGTAAAAGCATGGGTTTTGGTAATGCAAGATTTGGTTCAGAATTTACAAAGCCTTCAAAGCCTTGCCTAGAGATTCATTGTCTAATTGTTTGAATCCTACAATTTCAAATTGAAGTTTAGCAACCTTTTCTACCGGGAAGGATTTAAGGCAAAAGTCTTTTCGTAATATATCCCAATCTCCTTGACTATTCCCAATATGGCGATTATACCATTTCTTAGCTCAGCCCGTTAATGAAAACAGAAAGAGTTTCCATCTTGAAGTATCATCGGCCATGCCCTTAATACTCAGACATGAACATGCCTGCTCAAAATCGGTTAAGTGGGAATAGGGGTTTTCGCTATAATTACAAGAAAAAGTGTGTTATTGAACTAATTTGATTAATCCTAGGCGTAGCTCATAGCCAGATGATGTGATAGGTTTAGAAGATTCCTTTGGCTGGAGGTACGATCCCGATGGTGCTCCATATTGATATAAAAGTTGAGATTCATTTTCCATAATATATTTTTATTTTTATTTTAAAATAGAAGGATAAATATAGACTAAGATAGACTAATTTCAAAATTAGCAAACCGTTCCCCGGCAACGACGCCAGAAATGCTTCTTGGTGTAAATTAACTACACCCTATATTATAATCAGATTATCCGCAAGCGCACAGATATATACTCATGAGCACTTCACCAAAATCAACCCAGTTTTAATATTGAACCCAAAGGAACAGTAGGTGATTTATGACCTAGCCTATAGCTCTTAATATAAGGGGTACAAACAATCTATAAAACTATCGACAATGAGGAAATAGCTAATGTACTCTGGTTCCAATAACCAGTAAACTTTGTATAATATCATCTTATCAGACAAGTAACCTGAATAGGAGAAGAAATAGAGTAATCTCTTACCAGGCACCTATAAGCCTATCAGTCCTATCAACAGGAAGTGGACTACAGAGGATTCAACATAGCTATGAAGTCACCTACGCGGGATACCACTGTCTAGCTGATCAGGGAAAATCTACAAGCAACCATAGCCCAGACACCACGTCTATGCTACGAGTCACTACTCCGACCTAGGAGCTACCCAAATCAAAGTACTCAATATAATATGAGTTGCAAACCAAAGAACGAATAAAAATAAGTTGCTTTCTTGAATCAGAATGGTAAATACAAAAGTACCTCAGAACGCAACTCTAGCTGAGGGAGCTGAATCCAGACTAATACAACTCCTGAGGAAGCTCCGACAGTCCGGGACTCCTTCAAATCTCTACTCCTCTACTCTATCTCTCTAATCTCTATCTTGATAGCTAGCCTAGATATAGTGGATCTCTATCTAATGCCCTCACTTTTGATCTCTAGATCTGACCCCCTCTAGGTATTGGTCTGGCCCTTTATTTATAGCCCGGTGGGATGGATACGCACTGTTGGATCAAACCAACGTAGCAAGCAGCCAATATGGATCCTCGAAGGCGGTGGAGGAAGACTCCATAAGGGGGGCCGCCAACCCTAGCCCTAGGGGCCACCCGGTGCAGTGGTGGGGCCAGCCGGCCCCACTTGGCGGGTGCTGGCCCCCCTATTGCTTCAGGTGTCTTCTTGTGTATTCTTGATCCCTCTAGTGACATCCTTTGGTCGTGGATAAGTTTCATGCCATATTAGCAATTAAATCTCTCTTTTTAGGCTTTTTTGGATAATTCCCTCAAAAATACACAAATCACCAAAACTCATGGAAATTGTTAGTGGTAACCCTATTCTAGTAGATATTCATATATGGTGGTGAGATAATTGCTAACAAATATTGTGGGTTAACAGGTGTAAACAATAAACATAATTCTAATCTAACTACACTAAGCATATAATCAAAGTAGACTAATAACAATATAATTGAGAACATAAGCAAATAGAATAATGTCAATTCTGATATAACCAAATAGATCAAAGTCATATTCATAGTAGCAAGAATAAATATAAATATAACAAAGAGAATAAGAGTTTACCAAGAACTAAAGATAGATCCAGTCTTTGACTTGACTCCTTCTAGATCTATTCCTACGTAACTATGCTAAAGAACTATAGAGATCTAATTGAGATGGTGGCTAGGAACCTATAGAGACAGATCCATTCGAGGGACTCCTCTCTGACTAATTCTTCTCTTGATCTTCTTAGAGAATTCTTATTATCTCCTCTCCCCGGGGGGTTGGGTCTTTATTTATAGCCCCCTAGGAAGCACCACAAACTTGGGTTAAACTGACTTAAACATGCGCTTAGGATTTATCCTCAAAGTCGGTGGAGGTAGGATCCACGAGGTGGAGCCTAATTGGCTTTGCCCTCCGAGCGGTCGCCCCTAACAAGGTGGGGCGCCTGCCCTTACCCTATGGCAGGTGGGCCCCACCTTTTAGGTGGTGTCTTCTTGAGTCTTCTAGAGTATTCCTGAGTTGACATTTCACGTACTCTCTCTATGTAAATCTGACATGTGGACCTCCTTTTCTTCTTATTATGATAATGTCTTGCAGAAATAGACATTCACCAAAACTTGTGGAATTTTGTTAGTGATAACCCGTATAGCTTGATAGTATTATGATTTTAGTCCTTTCTCATGCTATGTTGACAATTAAAAATAGTACTTATCTACCATCAACAAACTCCCCCAATATTACGTTTTGCTCATCCCTGAGCAAAGTTAGACTCAGTGATGGATCAGGAGTTGCTACAATGCTTTCATGCCTCAAAAGTACACAAGCGTTCAAACAAGGACTCTCCTCTAGATTAGAGTGAACTATTTTGACTGAAGACTCACCCATTTTACCTTTAACCATGGTGCTTATAGCGATCACTTAGGTCTTGGGCAATTGAAAGACAAAACGATTAAGTTAAGCACTATGCTACTATTGATGCAAAAACTGGTCTGCAAACACAAAGGGCTAATACCCGATTGAAACGTTAAGGCGTGCCAGCCGATTTGACCTTACTATCGGCAAAGGTGATAACTCGAATACTTTAGTCCTGAC
>Ga0182004_10002037_pt1 | contig 15471 bp, 16 predicted proteins | sample Sormic07211540_1_FD_120479 | JGI IMG/M metagenome (GOLD analysis project Ga0182004, IMG submission 120479) | Endophyte microbial communities from Sorghum bicolor roots, Mead, Nebraska, USA - 072115-40_1 MetaG | ecosystem: Host-associated > Plants > Roots > Unclassified | place: USA: Nebraska...
AAGCCAAAGCCAAAGCCAAGAGCAAATCCAAGTCCTATCTTTTCATCAAAATCAAGGTCATGTTTAGTTCCTGAAATATTTTGAAAGTTTTCAATATTTCTTGTCCAAATCTTGTGGCACATGTATAGAACATTAAATATAGATAAAAGAAATAACTAATTGTATAGTTCACTTGTAATTTGTGAGATGAATCTTTTAAGCCTAGTCTTGCGAGATGAATCTCCTCTAGCTAGCGATACAAGACTAAAGACATCATGTTGTGAGCAACAACTAAAAACAAAAGAGATGTGACCTTGTTTTTCTTGTTAAGACCCAGGCAGACAACACCACCTCAGGCAAATGTGTCATGGATGGATACTTGTTATTTTGTTCTTTTCTCTGCCTTTTCTAATATTAACTCAAAATTTATTTCCATACTATATTATCTAAAATTTATTTATACAAAAGTGCATGTGATATATGGATTAGGTGGGTTGATATAAACTGCTTTGCTATCACGGACTGTGTTTGCAAAACCCATGGGTTTACGGATTTGGATACTACATTTCCAGATCCATGCTCATAAACCCGCTAGGTTTAGCTTTTTACCCATTAACAAACTCATAGATAGAGAAATTGATCCAGATACATGTCCTAATAATGTAAAAACGCATAAAGTTTCGGGTTTCAGGTTAAACCAAGCATATATGCTTGAGGTTAGCCATTAGCTTGTGTAGTGTTTTGGTTTGGTGCTTATTCGCATCCAATATTTTGGCAATTGAATTTGATACGATGCTATGCTATGGTTCGCTGCTAAGCTTGCTTGACAGGTTTCTTTTTCAGTTACCAGCCCGTTAGTGCGGTGTGAAGTGTACAGTAGTACCCTGTTGAAACAATATATAGTGCATATGTCTCGGTTTTCCTTACCAAGTTTATGTGTTAATTAGTAGAACAAATTTATCCATCCAGGGAAAAACTTCAAGAGTAGCTAGGACTATAGAGGGATAAAGAGACCGATATCTCTAGTTCATACAAAATGATTCACATAAGTAGGGTGACTAATTATTTTTTATTCAAACAACAAAAATATGGTTGATCGTTTCTTCTAATATGCATGCTAGAAAGCTGCTATGTTGATGAGAGAAAGGTTAGTCAAATTGATTCCTTTTGCAGTTGAGCTATTAAGACTTTGTTTACTTCCACCTCAAAACCTAAATTTTTTCAAGATTCTCTGTCACATCGAATCTTTAGATGCATGTATGGAGTATTAAATATAAACAAAAATAAAAACTAATTGCATAATTTTGTCGAATTTACGAGATAAATTTTTTAAGCTTAGTTAGTCTATGGTTAGATAATAATTACTATAAACAAACGAAATTACTATAGTGTCGTGAATTTTTTCCCAATAGAAACTAAACACGGCCAGACGGGAATGCCTACGCGGGTCCTCTATCGATCGAAGGGCACTCATTGAAGGTTCCATCCTCTTTCAAATAGAATAGCAAAGCTAGAGCCTACAATAGATAGAGCAGGCCTATCGTTCTGATTGATGTCCAGCAGAATTAAACTATGGCCTTGTTTAGTTCCGAAAAGATTTCGGATTTCGGTACTGTAGCACTTTCGTTTGTTTATGATAAATATTATCTAATTATAGACTAACTAGGATCAAAAGATTCGTCTTGCGATTTACAGCTAAACTGTGTAATTAGTTTTTGCTTTCATTTATATTTAATGTTTCATGCATGTGCCGCAAGATTCGATGTGACAGGGAATCTTGAAAACTTTTTGCTTTTTCGGGTGAACTAAACAAGGCCTATGCAAGGTACGTGTAACGATCCAAATAAACCGTACTCCTTCACCTTGACTAGCTATCTTTGAGAATCTCCAATAATGCCTTAAAATAAGTGTCAGAAATCAAGTTTTAAAAAGCTTGCAAAAAAATAATAGGAAGAAAAAAAATCACCCTAGTTCTCCAACAGTTCCCGAGATTTCATTAAAATAAATCATTTCTTTGGCAATGCCGTCTTACACAACTCAACGTGTTTGTTCCACTAGTTTGAGTTTGGGTAAGGGCTTGTTTGGATATACTCTCTCCATAAAGGATTTACAAAGTCATTTAGGATATAATTGCGCTTACCAAAGAGTAATTAATTAGAGAATATTTTTCTCCTAATAAATAAAGTTACGGATGCATCTCTTCTGAAAAACAATCAAGGCTCACTGTTGGCACTCGGTTTCGCGTTTGGCCTCGCTCGTGAATTTGGGCGCTCACAAATAAATGACGCGGCGGAGAACTGAGGCCGAGCGTGCGTATACGTAGCGGCGCAGGGGCAAACACGTCAAAAATCAACCCCATCGCCTAGAACGACTTTCTTTGCCAAAACATCGTCGCCCAGAATGACTGGTAAAAGCTATACGGAGGGAGTATATGGTTAGTTACTAGTTGGAGCTAAAAATTAGTCCAAACTAGTTATGGTTAACTGGCTAGTTTGGTAACAACTAGTTGAAAACTTGGCTAAAAAAATTGCCCCTTTTGTTAGATGGTAGCACATGGTTAGAATCATGTAACATGATCAAGATATTTCAAGCTAGGTAACATAGCATAGAGCATGATTTTAGAAAAAATCTCAATATAGTTTCATATTTTTTCGAGTCAAAACAAATTTTCAATGAACTTTTTAAGATTAAACCAGGTTTTATGATTTTTAATTGTATTAAATTTTCAAGTAAAAATATGTTTGGATATTTTTTGAACTTTTAGATAGCTTCTATAAAAATATTTCTAGTTCGATTATCTTACTTTCAACTTAGTCCTCCTTTAACATGGTGCTACATAGTAAAACTATCATTAAAACTGCTTAAGGTGCAAAAGTGAATAGTTTTCAATAAGGAGGGTTAAAAAAATGGTTTTGTAGATTTTTTTTAGGGGAACTGGTTTTGTACATGAGAGAGGAAAATAGGATGGTAAATTGTTTTTTTAAAGTACCGCAAGTACCTGAGCATCGATGAAGGCAGAAGGCTGGTGTAGACGTGTGGGTCACGGCTCTCGCTGCCGGGCCGCGTGGGCCGTCACGCCCGCCACCTTTCAGCCCAACAAGAATAGAGAAAAGAAGGTACTCGTACTCGTGCCCCACCTGTCAGTTGGGATCATAAGAAGAAGAGTCTCGCCTCGCAGCTCCAACCAAAACCCCAGCTCCATCCATCCCACTCCCACCCCGCGCCGCCGCACTCCTCTACACACGCGCCGCCGCCGCCGCCACCACCACAGCGCGCAGGAATCCCTGCCTAATCCCTCGTTCTCGCAGACGGTTCCAGCCGTTCTATGTAAGAGAAGATGGCGCTGGCAATCTCCATGGAGGGCATCGATGCGCGGGCGCGGGAGCTCGGGGTGGACCTCTCCGCTGTCGATCTGGACTCCATCACCCTCCCGGCCGGCGAGGACTTCGGCATCCTCAGGTAGACGGACGCGCCGCCTCACGTCGGGTCCCAATCAGTGACAGGCACCATCTTAGCGCGCTTAGTATGTGGTGGCCTTGGTTGCCCTAATTCTGCTTTTCCCAGATGCGAGCGTCTACGGTGGTATTTTGTAGGTTTCGTTCAATATAAGTATGTTCTGTTGTAGTTTCCGACAGCAGCTGATCTGTAGAGCAGATTTGAGCGATTTTTTTTTTTACTTCCGTCGGGATTGACAGTCCTCTGTTCGGGTTGGACTGTACTAGCGTTTTGTGGTTGCGAAAGACGTTTTTAGATTTTTGTGTTTTGTGGTGAGCGTCCATCTGACGCCTATGCATACACTTATTAGTCTGGCAATACTAAAAGAATCTGATATCCTATAAAACCGTGTAGTGTTGATTGCTGTTTACAGCTGCAAGCATTTCTGCAGGTTTGTGCCAAATTGTTGGTTGTCTCCTTTAATATGCTGTTAGTATATTATGGCTACTCATTTTGTGCAGTAATTTTAGTTAACGAAATTGTAGGCTAGCTATGCAAAGGTTAATCAGGTGCAGTAATACCAATCTTGCATAGACAGTACCATCGCTTGCCACCATGATGAGAATATCTTTAGTGCTCTGAGAGATGCATTTAGTATGAACGACTTTCATATGACTTTCTGGGTTACAGTATCCTTAATTTGTTTTCAGAGTTGCTTATTGCTATTTGCTTATAATATTCTTGCAATTTGCAGTGATGATGAGGAGGTACTTCGTAGTGAGGATCCTCCAGAACTTGAAATGGGTTTATCCAACATTATTGTCGTGGACAACCTGCCAGTTGTTCCTCCAGAAAAGTTTGAGAAGCTTGAGAATGTCATACGCAAGATCTACAGCCAAATTGGTGTGATAAAAGAAAATGGTCTATGGATGCCTGTAAACTCAGAGACAAAGAAGACATATGGCTACTGTTTCATTGAGTATAATACCCCTCAGGTAGTTTACTTGTTGGTTGTGTTTTCTTAGTTCTTACTTACACAATGAAACAATGACCAATGGCTTGATTATGTTATCTTCTCAATTCATCACTGGCTGGCCGTTGCCACCATTCTTGTAGTTTGAGTGATGCCTTAGTGTTGGTCGTTCTATCCAAACATGCCAGCATATGCTTTTGGAAACAAATATCTATGAAAATGTTTTGATAATTTGAACTTCATTATTTGTAGTCCACCGTGTTTGCTTTTGCTTCCTTCAATCATTTTGAATTCCATTAAGTTATGCATCCTCATGGAGAGTTGACGCAGAAATAGGTCTCAAATTGCCATTTAGTTAATATGTTACTTTGTTTTTTTACCAGGAAGCTGAGCTGGCTAGGGAAAAAACCAATGGGTACAAACTCGACAAGTCTCACATCTTCGCAGTTAATTTGCTTGATGATTTCGAGAAGTACATGAAAGTTCCTGACACATGGACCCCCGCTGAAATTAAGCCATACACTGCCGGAGTAAGTTTTTTTTTCCTTGTACTCCCTGGATGGCTACTTCTGTTTAGTGCTCAATTTTTTTGAAGCAGCTAAGTCTGTCGTGCAACACTGCTCAATATCTTTAATATCTTGATACTGCATCTCAGGAAAATCTTCTGAAGTGGCTAACTGATGAAAAGGCCCGAGACCAATTTGTCATTCGTGCTGGCACACTAACTGAAGTTTATTGGAATGATGCAAGAAAGCTAGCACCTGAGCTTGTGTTTCAAAAGCAGGTACTTCATTTTCTTACACTTGTTGCTACAAAGTTCATGGTCTGCTAAGTTAGTTGAATAAAATCCATATAGGTACTTATCCTTCTGTTTTACTCCATTTTGTTCCCAGTACTGGACAGACAGTTTCATCCAGTGGTCCCCTCTGGGAACGTACTTGGCAACGGTTCATAGGCAGGGATCACAGGTGTGGGGTGGTGAAAATGGCTTCGAGCGTTTGATGCGTTTTGCTCATCCCATGGTACTGGTTTTCACCATGCTGAACTGTATCCAATGTTTGAATGTTTAATGTTCTAGCTGACAGTAGCGTGTAACAGGTGAAACTGATTGACTTCTCTCCTGGCGAGAGATATTTGGTCACATACAGCAGCCATGAGCCCAGCAACCCTAGAGACACACATGTAAGATATTGTCACATTTATACTCTTCTCGTTGCTTTTCTTTCTTCTTTTTTATAAGAAATAGCTTTTCCTTTCTGACTAACCACTATTAATCTTGTAGAGGGTTGTCCTGAATATCTTTGATGTAAGGACTGGGAAGGTTATGCGAGACTTTAAGGGAAGCGCCGATGATTATACTACTGGTGGGAATATTGGGGTTTCTGGTGTTTCATGGCCTATTTTCAGGTGAAAGCACAAGTGCTTTGTTTGTCAATTGCTGCATAAATGTTTTCTTAAGCTGTCCCAGTTGGATGCTTACTATATTTTTACATGTTCGAAGGTGGGGTGGTGGAAAGGACGACAAATATTTTGCAAGGCTTGGGAAGAATATAATATCTGTCTATGAAACCAATACATTCTCCCTTCTTGATAAAAAGTCTTTGAAGGTAGAAAATGTAGTGGACTTCAGCTGGTCTCCCACTGATCCTATCATCTCTCTGTTCGTGCCTGAAATGGGTGGTGGAAATCAGCCTGCGAGGGTGAGCATAAATTTGTGGAACAGATACCTCTTATAACATGTTTATTCAATATTTAATGATGAAGGCTAAAATTGATCTTTCTATTGAAAGGTGAGTCTAGTGCAAATCCCTGGCAAAGAGGAGCTGCGACAGAAAAATCTTTTCAGTGTCAGTGATTGCAAAATGTATTGGCAGAACAGTGGAGAATATCTTGCTGTTCAAGTTGATAGATACACAAAAACAAAAAAGAGCACCTACACTGGGTTTGAGCTGTTTAGAATTAAGGAGAGGGATATCCCAATTGAGGTCCTTGAACTTGAGAACAAGAATGACAAGATCATTGCATTTGCATGGGAACCTAAAGGACATCGCTTTGCTATCATTCATGGTGATGGCCCTAGGCCTGACGTTAGCTTCTACACCATGCGAACAGCAAATAACACTAACCGTGTGTCCAAGCTCACAACACTCAAGGCCAAGCAAGCTAATGCTTTGTACTGGTCTCCTGCTGGGCGCTTCATTGTTCTTGCTGGACTGAAGGGTTTCAACGGACAGCTGGAATTCTACAATGTTGATGAACTAGAGACAATGGCAACAGGAGAGCATTTTATGGCAACGGATATTATGTGGGATCCAACTGGGAGGTGAGCTAATCACCGGTTTTAGAAATTTCCTGATTCCACTTATTGACATTGGTTTTACATAATATAGCTAAAAATACCCAATCAAGTTCACACTTGCAGATTACTCTCATGTTAATTCCATGCACCTTTGTATGCATAAAGTTGTATATTCTAAATTTTGGCCACACATTTAGTAGTGATACTGTGTCTTGGGTACCCATAGTGCTAATAAGTTAAATGTACTGGAATAATTTGCAACTCTTTATGTTCAGATATCTCGCGACTGCAGTTACCTCAGTTCATGAAATGGAGAATGGCTTTCAAATATGGTCCTTTAATGGCAAGCATCTTTACAAGGTGTCAAAGGATCATTTCTATCAGGTAAATGTTGAATCACTCTCCTTTTAGATGCAGTTCAATGATATACAATTGTCTTATGTGGTAATGTATCTTTTGCATGGACTGAATGGTACAGTTCATATGGCGCCCGAGACCACCCTCACTGCTAAGCCCTGAGAAGGAAGAAGAGATCTCAAGGAACCTGAAGAAGTACAGCAAGAAGTACGAACAAGAGGACCAGGACGCGTTCAACCAGTTGAGCGAGCAGGACCGGAAGAGGCGGACACAGCTTCAGGAAGAATGGGACTCATGGGTTGCCAAGTGGAAGCAGATGCATGAGGAGGAGCGTGCTTTCAGGATGGAGCTCAGGGATGGGGAAGCCAGTGACGAGGAGGAAGAGTACGAGGCCAAGGAAGTTGAGGTAGAGGAAGTTGTTGATGTCCGTCAGGAAGTTCTTGCATTCGACCTAGATCAGGAGTGAAAAGGCTTGTGATAGAATCTGGTTCTTTTTGTCGTGTTAAAGTTCACTAGGGTTGCATTGCACAATAGGCTCTAGTGATCAAGTGCACAATTTGCTGATCATTTTTCTGTTTTGTACACTTCTGCTTGAATTGTCGGATCATGTATTCAGATATCAAATTTTGCTGCTGGATTACTAATCTGTCTGGTTCTGCAAAATTGAGACACTGCATTGACCATCCAACTTCCACTTTCATATTCCCTGATGATTGATTACGTGTGGATTATACATTGCGGTCGATTGCAAAGTTGGATTTTGGTGGGGATTTTATCAGAATCAGGTGACCCGGAATGATAGTAGGCTATTCTTTCCAATTCGATTGTATAGGCGGGGATTATACATTGCAGTCGATTGTAAGGGTGTTGCCGTGGTGGATTTTTTTTTTGTTTTCTGAAAATAGAATTAGTTTACACCACTATCTCTTTATGGGACAGGCCAAAATTTGGTTTGGGCCGTGTTTAGTTTCTTGTGTGAAAAATTTCGCAACACCGTAGCACTTTCGTTTGTTTGTGGTAATTATTGTCCAACCATAGACTAACTAAACTTAAAAGATTCGTCTTGTAAATTTCGACCAAACTGTGTAATTAGTTTTTATTTTTGTCTATATTTAATATTCTATACATGGGTCTAAACATTTGATATGATGGAGAATCTTAGAAAATTTTGGGTGAAAGTAAACAGGCCCTTGGCTAGCTAGAGCCAACAGCCAGAGACATGGACACAGGAGCTGGGCGCTGGCTTTCCTTCCGCACTGTCCAGCAAGGCCTTCAGTGCTCTCGCCTCTGACGTTGTCATTCAGATATAACGGTCGATACATATTAAGGAACAATCCATTCTTGTAATTCAGATGAACATGCGTGGGAACGCCCAACAGAAGTGAAGCCAAGCCAATCGATCCTACTGCTCATATTGGATCAACCAGCTTTTGTTTTGCATCCGTCGATGACTGGAACGAGCTCAAACAAAAACCACTCTTACTTTACAAGATGTTTTGTACTCGGATGCAACAGTAGAATAAGCTATGGAAACGCTAGGACGTAAAATCGAAAGGTGTTACACATCGTCTCATTGTGCACAACACCTAAATTTCCGTTTTATTTCAAAAGAAGAACGTAATGTACACAAGTACTGAAACAACAACCAAATCTACAAACAGCTCATGAAGGTGTAGCCTGTGTCTAAGCCTTGCCTCTTCTTCTGCTCACCTGATTTTCGCTTTTCAGTGTATGGTGGGGCACAATGTTCTTACTTCTCTTCGTATTCTACATCAATTACATCAGGTTCTGAGCTTCGTGAACTTCTAGTGCCACCAGATGAGCTGTTATTTGGCTGCCATACAATGTTTTGGCAGTTCATGCACCGAATCACTTGGTTGCGGTAACCCACAAAACGCCTTTTGCATGCTGGGCATGTTCCCTGCAAATGAATCCTGCTCCATCAGTAACTAGGAACAACTAGTATGTTCAATTGAAGAGTAGCCATGTTGCAATTGCATTGCGTGAGTGTGATAATAGACCATGGTGCAGAGATGATTATTTCAACTATCGAGAAGACTACAAAACACACCCAAACTACGCGTGTGCTGTGACTATCAACATTATCAAACTATATGGACATCCGATGGCTAATAAAAGTAGCCAAATTGGATTCAACTTGAACAGCTCTGTTTACATGCCAGAGAAGTGGGGATCCTGATTAAAGTATTGATACGTTCGGAGGTATGACAACTCTCGCCCCATTAGTTATCAGCAGAGACACAATAGGCTAACGAAGTTTAAAGCATGCAAAGTGCAAACCAATGCAAGATGGTTCAAGAATTTCCCTAACACTTCTTAAGTATGTAAAGCATAATCACACACACAGCCTTCTGCAATGAGAGCTGATGACTCCTTTGAAGTGAGTAAAGAAGTGCACAACAATAACAGATCAAATTTAGATGCGCTCTTACCTCAATGGCAACCCTATTAGCCAAGGGCCCAAGGAGAAGTGGGACAGCAAATGGCAGCACAAACGTGCCAAAAATGAAAATTCTGAACAACCACCCTGACAGTGCAAGCCATAGGAAAAATATTGTCTGCATAAAAGAGAGAGCTAAAAAACATCAGATATTGAAAATGATCTCCTACAGTTTGCAGAAGAATCATCAAATGTTTATCTACCAAACACAATATTTTTTTCTCAAAACAAAGCTGAACTAGATATTCTGATTGTAGTATAAGCATATTTTAGTTAAAGAAATATTCGACTATAAGCTGGAGGAACATGTGAACTCAGAAGGGCTAACATCAATGTTTAAGGAAAATGGTTTACAATTTTTTTTATCAAGAATACCACTGTTTTTCGCTTACAAAGCACAAAATTATGAATTCAACATCAGGAGCCCATCAGTACCTATTCCCTTGTGTCATACTAAAACTCATAGAAATTACGATCACATTGCAATTTACCTAGGCATCTAAATATACAGAGAAATTTAGGGCTCCCAGAGATGGATAGCAGTAACCCTCAGTCAGATGATAAGTACTAGGGTGTAATTTCGTTGTCCACTTGTCAATTGTCATTGCTTGCAAATAAACCGTGGTAACACTTATTCAGTAGACTGCATGAAGCCTACCAATGAGACCACGGTACAAAGCAAAGGAGTATGCATCCGCAGATGGGGAACATGAAATGAACTAGTTAGTAGTAGCACATCGCCAAAACGCCACAACATCCAAGCTATGATATCTACGATCAATTATAAGCACCCAATTTGAGCTACGTTAGCAAGCCAATCCGAGCGAACTTGAGCTATCAATCAACTTACAGCTAATGCTCTCCCGATGGGAGTTTCCATGAAGTCATTGATCTCCCTCCGATACTGTACATGAGAAACCAAATTAAGCATAGATTATAGCGAGAACAAGTATTAAACAGCATGAAATGGCGAGGGAGCGTATAGAATCCGAACCCTGGGCCAGTTGCGGGAGAAGTCGACGGAGAAGGAGCGCCACCGCCGCCCGATGCCGAGCTCGGCGTCGATCTCAACGGCGCGGGCGCGGGCGGCACGGGAGGCCTCCGCGAGCCTCCGGGAGATCGAGAACCTGCCGTCCAGCCGCTTCGCGGCCTGCCGTGCCTCGAAGGCGAGGCGCTCGGCCCCCGCGTTGGCGCTCCGCCACGCGCGCCGTACGAAGCCATCGAAGTCGCCGCCGAACGCGCGCGGGGAGACCACGGTCGCGGCTCGGCGCGGGATCCGCCGTCGAGCGAGCGGGCGGGCAGTAGGAGGCCGAGCGGCTGCCCCAGCGGCTAGTGGGGCTGGTGGTAGTGGTGGATGCCACCGCGCGAGCGTCGCCATGCCGGCGCGTGCGAGAGAGTGCGAGGGGAAAATCGCGAGATTTTCTTGCGGATGGGGTTGCTCGCTTCGTGGGCTGTGTGGGGCTACTGTTTGGGTTGGGCCTAGCCGCACGAATCTGGGCTTCTCGTTTTCTGGGCGCCTGGTGCGTCCATCCTGCACGAAAAGGATGATATCATTTTATTGGTATATTTCCCTATAAAAAAACTGATTGGTATATGTTTCTAAAAAAAATTGATTGGTATATAAAGCCGTGGATTCGTCAGGTTTAATTTAATATACTTCTCCACATTTCAGGTGTCTGAATTTTAAGATTATTTCAGCAACACTCATGTACCACCTCAAGTTAATTATTATTTTTGTGATTTGTGATTTATCTTTGTGTCATAACATATAATTTTTTTGGTCCTTGTCTGCCTATATATAGAAATAATTGTAAGATTTTAACTATTTTTGTGCCAACACAAATCAAATTTTGTCACATTTGTGGTATATCTAGCTGGTTTTTTTATTCTTGATATCGAAAATTACAAATTGCACCTACAGAAAATTACAATGAACAAAATCTACAATTTTAATATAAAAATATATGCAATAACTGTCACCTGAAGACTAAAATTCAGTCACTTGAATTCTAGCAAGTCCCTAATTTAACCTCAAGGGCTTTGTGGTGACAAAGCTTTTTATCTCTGGTCTTCGGTCAAGTGGCGTCTCTAGAAAAGCACAGGATGTTGAGAAAAAACGTGACTGCTAGCCTGCTAGGCACGCAATTGCTTGGAAGCATGACCATTTGACTGTCAAAACAGCATCTACCCTGGCATCATCTTTGGAATGAGGTTCCCAATTCAGTACGGTGGCAGACAATTGATAGAAAAAAAAAAGTACGGTGGCAGGCAGCACAGCACAGCAGAGCAGAGAGAGCGGCCATCCGGCTGCCACTTGCTGCAGACAGGCGGATGCCGGGAGCAGAGGAGCGGTCGTGGCGAGCGCCGAGCCACAGGCGCCCCCACCCATCGTTGAACAGAAAGGAGAGCGGGAGCAAAACGACTCGTCAGTTTCTGCTCATGCCGCTGGGCGGACGAATCCAATTCGGGCCTGGCATGCTGTCGGCCTCCTTCCCTCGCCGCCTCCTCTCTACTGTTATATCACCTCCAGCGACCTCTTCACGCAGCACCAGTACCAGCGACAGCACCAGCAACAGCTGTGGGTTCAGCACAAGAGGGGCGAGGAAGACGCGCCGCTGCATTTCTTGGACGACGAGCGCGGCTACTCCGGCGGACATGGCGACCAACAGGTACGCGGCCGCTGAGACCCGCGTCTCTGTTCGTCTCCTGGCGACCTCTCTTGTTTGTTCGCCACTGAAACGCGGGACGCCGCTCATCCGTTTCGCTCTTGTCTTGTGAACTCCGACGAAGCGGCAGCTCCCTGACGAAGCTGGCGCCGCTGGAAGCCATCCTGTTCGACATCGACGGCACGCTCTGCGACTCCGACCCCATCCACTTCTGCGCCTTCCGAGAGCTCCTGCAGCAGGTGTGTAGAGTGAATTCTTTCTTTCTTTCTCTGCAACGGCTCCGTACGTGTTTCTGTCTTTCACTTCTCAACTGTTATGATATGTGTCTGATCGATCTAAACGTCTCTTGTCTGGCCGCAGATCGGTTTCAACGACGGTGTTCCCATCACCGAGGAGTTCTACAGTGCCACCATTAGTGGGGGACACAACGACGACCTCGCTAGGGCGCTGTTCCCGGACATGGATCACCAGAAGGCGATGCAGTTCATGGATGACAAAGAAGCTCTATTCAGAAAGTAAGCCACTCATCTTATTTACCCTGTGCTATACTTTGTACTACATCGTATATGAACACTTAATTTCAACTTGGACATATCAATGAGAATTGCGATAGAATTAGAAGTCTGGCGATTGAGCAAAGCAATCGATGTACGTACTATCCAATTATTTTCAGGTTCAGTTGCGTCAACAATTTTATCTGCTGCTTCACTTTTTCAGGTCTAGTTGTCCTAGAGGAAATCTGGGTTTGTAAATCTGAACCCATAGGACAAAGTACTGCAAGATACTATCGTCTTACAATCCCAAAATTGCCAAATTTTTGTACTAAAAGACATCAATGCTGATGTTTCTCTTCACTACTACTGCACAAATGACCGAACATAATCGTGTCAACGCAAACATAAACTGCCATCGTGTGCCACTACCTCGATGCTTGCTGAACACTGACCTGAAGCTGAAAAACTTACACAAACAGGTTGGCACCAGGACAGCTGAAGGCCCTGGATGGACTGCACGAGCTGTGCCGATGGATCGAGGGCCGCAACCTGAAGCGCGCGGCGGTGACCAACGCTCCGAGGGCGAACGCCGAGCTGATGCTGTCGCTGCTGGGGCTCACCGACTTCTTCCCGGTGCTCGTCATCGGGAGCGAGTGCGACCGGGCCAAGCCGTTCCCTGACCCCTACCTCAAGGCCCTCCAGCTCATCGACGCATCGCCTGAACACACCTTCATATTCGAAGTATGGATGAATGCTGTCTCTCTCAGTCTCGCCGTAATTCTCTGAAGCTTTGTTTTTTCGTCATCACTGGTCGAAACAGTCAGTAATTAACCAATGGTAGTGCTGCGTTCGTGCATGTGCATTTCGCTCGTTCTTCTAAGGACTCTGCATCGGGGGTCCGAGCTGGTGTCGCTGCTGGAGTGCCTGTGGTTGGCCTGACGACGAGGAACCCTGGGATGGTGCTGAAAGACGCAGGAGCCAGCTTGCTGGCCAAAGATTTTCAGGACCCAGAGCTGCTGTCCGTGCTTCAAGAGATCGAACCTGCAGCGGCGAATGCGTGAGGCTGATCGGTCATTGCAGACACACACTAACAAATGGGATGCTGGACTGGTGATCAGCTCTTCATTTACGGAGTGGAATAGCTATACAATCACACTATAGAATAACTACCTCAGGTTCCCCGGCTGGACCTGGAGGTGAGCATGGATCAGTGCAAAACCCAGTGCCTACTGCAGTGGTTCTTGCTCCCAAGTCCCAAGTGTCTTCAGCATATGTGGCGACCAATTTTTATTCTAATGCATATTTATTTAGTAAAGGATTTTATTATGTCACTTAGGTTAAGGAGGCTTCCATGTGCCTAATAACAGTAATAATGCCCTATTGGAGCATGAAATTGTTGCTTGAGGAAATCTGGAAACTCTGTTTCATTCAGATCAGAGTCGTAATGTCCTTATTCACATTTTGGTACATTTTCTCTCTATATATATAGAAAAAAGGGATGTACATATGTTTATGGAGTTCTTTCCTCTGCTGTGGTGGATTGCGGCAGGATAAATTTTCAGTCTGTCCATGTACCCTGCGTGTCGGACTGAAATAAAACAGATGCCTATGGCATTTGGTGTTGTTTGGTTCATTTGTAGGAGCATCTTAATGCAAATGGATGACACTGCTATCGGTTACGATTTAATGGAAAACTTAGGGGCTATTTAGTTCCTATGAAATGTAAAATACAAAATATTAACTACTTTGAAATGATGAAATGCAAAATGCCAAAATTTTCAAGGTTATGTTTAGTTTTATCCAAAATCTAGAGTTTATTGCCCTCATTATGGCCTCTTGAGGTTCTTTTGGGCTTTTTTTGGCCTCTTGAGGCTAAAATCTAAAATAGAGAATGACAATTATTTTGCCAAAAAAATTGCATGATATTTAGTTTCATTATGCAAAATGAACACCAAGAGGCAGACGGTATCATGCTTCCGAAGGCTTGTACCCGAACTTGATACCGCGCCAACGGATTACAACCAAACTAAACGGGAAGTAATGTGATCTAGTTTCGCTATAAACCGATAATGGCAAAAAGCGTGAACCAAACACGTTAGTTTCATTTTTGTTTTCGTATTGTAAAATTCTGCTAGTTTCTCTTTTATTCTTGAATTGTAAAATTCTGCGTATGTACTCCTCATGCAGGGCTGTATTCCTTTGCAATATGATTTTACACATAATGAGTTCCTTTTTTCCTCTCAAATATGTAGGCTAGCCAGTAAGCACATAAACAGATCGAATAGACCAAAAGAAGGTGAATTGGTCTTAAAAATTATAGCAACAAATTTTAACTGCTACTTCACCTCAACTGCCATAGTACCATATGAACTAAACAAACCCACTAACGAAGTTTTTAGGACCGTCACGCTCACACTAAGACATGTCGGTAGCAAAGATCACACTAGAAATAGCACCCTTAATTTGCAAGAATGAGAACGTATCAACTACAGAGCACACTAGCACAACATCAATCCTAGGTTGCCACAAATATTTTAAGCACACAAGAACAAGTATGAAATGCAAGAAGTAAGCAGGGTACATGACTAGAAGTTTTCTTTTGGGTACATGACTAGAAGTTTTCTTTTCGTGGTCTCAAGGTGTTTCCATACCCCCTAGTCTACGTTGGAGCACTCGCTAAGGGTATTGTAAGTGCATTAAGCCACTTAATGTGTTTTGGATGATTGAATGACCACCATGATTAAAGGAACTAATGATCTTGCTAAGTGTGAAACAGGGAAAAGCTATCTCACAGTTATGAGATCCAA
>Ga0182004_10002038_pt1 | contig 15470 bp, 10 predicted proteins | sample Sormic07211540_1_FD_120479 | JGI IMG/M metagenome (GOLD analysis project Ga0182004, IMG submission 120479) | Endophyte microbial communities from Sorghum bicolor roots, Mead, Nebraska, USA - 072115-40_1 MetaG | ecosystem: Host-associated > Plants > Roots > Unclassified | place: USA: Nebraska...
GACTCAAACTACCCCCGTATATGCTATGCTATGCTATTTTTGACGTCTTAAGGCTTTTAATAATCTTGTACGATATATATGCATCGGATCCACCGTCCGCCGTGTCTTATCAATCATCCAGAGCTTCTTCCCATTCCATAATGAACTTGCAAACATGGTGATGAACGATGATGACTTGGTCTCCTCTGCCAGCGTGTCCGCGTCTTCTCAATAGATCCTCCCATTTTTGACGGTTTGACTCTAATGTATGCAGCTGCGCTGGTCCCTGTCCTATATGCCTGCGCGGCATTTGATGCCTTGCTAGTACTCGATCCACATGGACCTCTCTTTTAGGTGAAACCACCAGTAGTCATTAGCTTGCGTTGCTGCTGCCCTTAGAACTTGAATGTAGAAGCTGTTTTAAGGAATCAATTGTTAAAGGTGGTCATGAGTGAAATTACAATCTGAATGGTTTTTCAGTCTGATGAGGAAACGCAGAGAAGTTGTTTTAAGGAACCCATGAAAAATGTAGGCAATACTGTAAAGGCCAAAATTCGGAACTGAAATAGAATAAAAAATACAGGCAGTACTGTCAAGGCCAAAATTTGGCACTCTAAAGATACAGTTATAGAGCAATATAATAGAGCACCTGCGGAGGACACAGGCTATAAGGCCGGCTCCTTCAATCTCTGTGCGTCTAAGGGCACTTCTCCAAGAGGTACACTCAGCTTAGCTCAAAACCTGCATACCTACTTCACATTCTGAAAAAAAAAACTGTCACTTCAGTGACTTCACTAATGCAAAATGCCCAAAAGAAGCCGAATATTCAGGCAAATATTTATGACCTTATCCCATATAAATATGACAGACCCAGCGGAATCCGCAAGGGCATGCTACAAACGTTAACACATTCCAAGGGAAAACTGGCTAGATGAAGCAAATCTGGATTTTAGGCACGTTACACATCTTGTCCAAAAACAAAATTTACATAAGCTGGGGTCAACACAATAAAGAACCGAAGTCTTCACCATCTCTCACGCCCTCTATTCTGCAATCTAGTGCTTAGGCTTTACTAACGCTAAGCAGCATGAAGCTAAAGCATCAGATGCATCAAGAATTGGTGGCAGCGTGAACGGGGGCAGAACACCGCCTTTCTCATGCACGACCGTCACGGCAGTCCCACCAAGTGTGCGAGCCATTGCAGCCTGCTGCTTATTGAGCCCCTCCATGATGCATGAGAATGCTGCAAAGGTGGCACAGCTTTGAAGCAACGCTTGTGGCGCTCCTGATAAAAGAAAAACAAACATGTAAGATAATTATTATAAAACAAAATCCCCAAGAACTGAATGAGTTTTAGAATAATGGGACTCCAAATAGCAGTTCAGTGCAGCACATGGGCAAATATCCACTTCCTTCGGAACTTGAAACAACTGGCCACATACAAACAGTTGAGCGCTAAAACGTAATGCAGTTATAGCCATTGATAATCACTATGCATGCCTAGTGCCAGAAAGCAATGAAACATGCATCGCAAACTAACAACCAAAACACATAAAAATGTTTCTATGTTTCTAGTGTATCACTAGCCATACTGGTCGTGATCCCCATCAAACTATGATTTATCAAAACATTGTTTTCTTTGTAAAAGAAGGGTATCGTTTCTGTCAAAGAAGGTGCTGATGGCAATTTATGAAATTGAGTACCATGTGCAACTGAGCATTTTATAAACCACTGGTCCAATTCACAATTAACTAAACTTGGGCTAACCACTAGTCAGCACAAAATAATGCAAGAAAGATTTAGTTTCACTGACTGAAAAAATAATGCAGGATGAACTCATGAGGCAAGGGTCATGGACCCTTTTTCATTTCATACTCAGTGTCTAACCGTTGAAATAGATTGCTTCCAATTCTTTCAAGAACACAAGTTCTAGTTGCATCTATGTACACCCAAAATGGAACATTTAAGATTCATCCTTCAAAAGATAGAATTCTAACCAAACATGACAATAGCTATCTCAATCCAAGCAGTTCATATAACACATGAATCCACCCTCATAAAAATTTCATGAATAACTGCTATTCTATCCAAGATGAACACACGAATCTAATGACGAGAAGAGTTACACAGTACACACAGCAACAAGATTACCAGTTACCACATGACCAAGACTGCAAATACTAATCCAAGAGAAATGGAAACAATAGTAAGCAAGAAAAATTAAAAAAAAAAGTTCAATGTAAATACCTGGAAAGCTCAAAGCAACACCAGTACAACAACCAGCTATACCAGCATTGACAACTGCCAACAGAACATGTCAGTTCATATTACACATCCAAGTTCAGATATGCTAACAAATATATGGCCGGCTAACAAGGTATATACATACTGTCATCTTTCCCACGTAGCCTTCGCAACAAGCACACGACCAAACTCTGAACTCCAGAGAGAACTGCAAAAGTCTGATCCAAGATATTTTGTATTATATGAACAGCTGTCCAGAAAGGCACATCACAATTTCTTCATCAAAGAAATATGTTTGAACAAAAACTATGTTAAACAAACCTTGGCAGAGGACCCTGCATTGCTGAATGAGCCCTTAAAACCCTTCTTAGTGAGCAAGCCTTGTCCTGAGGAAGGAATCCAAGGAATTTTATATCAAGGGAAAGAGCCACAAGTGTAACACTACAAAAAATTTAACCATGTTGATTGCACTCTTCGCAACTAGAGCAATAAGGGGCTCACTGTGCAAACAAAGCAAAGACCTAAATTTCAAATTAAGTGATCATGTGATTCAGGTGAGATGTGCAGCTATAACGGGAACAGTATTACCGAGGAGGGCGAAAATACTAATTTCTTAGCTATCCAGAGTAACAAATTCATGCTATGCCATGATTTATATACTAGTAGGGGAAAGGGCTTTTCTATCCTCTACGTGCCCAAGAACCCAAATTCCACAAAGCAGAAAATATCCAGACGCCCCCCTGATAATCGAAAAGGGCAGCAACCAAGGACATAGGCAGACGGCCCCTGATAATCGAAAAGGGCAGCAACCAAAGGCACAGGGTAATCTAAAATCACGGGAGTACCATATCCGAAGACGGATCCAATGAAGGCGCCGCCAGCGAAGTCCCCAGCGGAGCGGAGGACGCATACGACAGGGGCTGCGCCTAGGGGCGGTGGAGTCGCGCCACCACCGACGGGGTTGGAGCCCTCGCCGCCGAGCTCTTCGCCGTCCAACTCGGTGTCGCGCCTCGCCGCCATCTTCTCTGTTTCTGGGTACCCTGGCTCCCTGCTCCCCCTTGCTGTCTCGTTATCTTGTCCCGTTTCGTTCGCCCAGGCGGGCGGCGGCCAAGCCCAAGGGTTTGTACCCAGGACTTGGGGGTATGTCATCCCTCATTAGCTGGGCTTGGTTGGGCTGCTTGACAACTATGAGCCCAAGTGCCAAACCAAATATGTCTGGTGTTTTTCAGGCTAATAATAATCGTAGCTCCCACTCTAAAATAAAAAACGTAGCTCATAGTAAAAAAAAATGTAGCTGAGGAAAAACGTGCACAAACACTAGTGGCATAACATTACAAATCGCATCATGATTCATGAATGAGCAACATTATGATATATGCAGTTTGATTTCAACACCATATATTGGCTGCAGATTGCTGCAACTTGTTCCATGTTGCCGTAATGCAATTGAATCACAACTGTGCAACTGTTTTATTCAATTTTTTTCATACATCATCATCCCGAGTAAATTTTGGTCAGATAGTACAGACAAACAGCATCAGCTTCTTGTGTCGTCCGCATGGAATTAGCTTGGGGCATGTCAGACGTCACCAGTCTCCAATGGTTAGAGGAAACCTCAACGGGAGTGAGTCAGTAGGTGCCTCCAGAGTCACCTGAAAGAAAGATATGAGTTTTGACTAATTGATGTTTTTTAGATGGATTTAAAGTAATTGTTGGTATTTCAACGGACAAATACTATTGTTTTTTACTTGCTATAAGACTGAATCATTGAGGGCACATCAATGTTGATGAACTGTGACGTAATTTAGCAGAAACTGTTCTTTGTAATGCTCACAGATTCTTTGTGAAAGTGAGATTAGGTATCAAGTCGAGCCTACCTCCTTGAACACCGCACTGTATGAAGCATCCTTGAAGCCCTGTATCCAAACCAAAGAAAGATAATTCGGATCAAGCAAACCAGCGACCAAACGAGAATATGACAAAAGAGGGTCTCACCAACTTCCTGAAGAGCTTAAGGGATGCCGTATTTGATTCACTAATTTTTGCCCTGAATGTGTGAATTCCATATTTCTCGACTGCAAATGCCATCATCAGCAAGATTGCTTCTTGACCAATTCCCTTCCCACGGCTGCAACAAGAAAAAGTAAAAGTTTTAGTTAGCACGATCAGACAGTACCTCCTTCTCATGTCAAAACATCCCCTTTTTATCCTTAGTTCAGCATCTACTTTACTTTCATGTGACATGTAATTATTGCTTCAACTACTTTGTCACTAGATAAAACAAGATACTGACAGAAAAAAGGGACCATGAGACAATGAGCAAATGGGTAGAGAACAGATTCATGCGATAAGTAGATTTTGTCTGTCTTGCAGTACAGCAATACACAATCAGTTGCCAAGAGATAGCATAATTGCACTGGATTATCATATAGTTGAAGGTTAATAAACTATGCTATGCTACTGATGTGGTTAGTGAAGCAACTGACAATGGAAAGTTAAAAGGACGAATAAATTAGCTGCAACAATCTGTTTGATCTCTCAACAAAAATATTCAGTAATTCAGGTAACAAATATCCAAGTAAGATGTCCACATTGGATTATTAAAGCCAAGTAAAAATGTGTGCCAACAATGCAAATGCAGAGAAGATGTCAAAGATGATAAAAACAGTGACATGATTAGTAAATTTTTTTTGATAGGACATGATTAGTAATTTAGTATTATAGGGAAGGTACCTCTTATGTTCAGCTATCATGATCTCTATCTCCGCGATCTGCATATCATCAGAGTCATTCATATATATGTTCACATCACCAACCATAGCTGCAATGGACAAGGTAGATATCAGTAAACACGCAAGTTATTGGCAATCAAACCAGAGTACTAAGTACAAACAAGATTTAGACGTTGAAAAGGGAACTTAACAAACCAAAGCTACAAGAAACTTCGATTTTCAATTGTCATTCTACTAGATTCAGAGTACCCTACTTGGATACCATTGTGTACTGATCTCCATGTCACATACCATATTGTCTCATTGGGACAAAAGAAATAAAGACTGTCATGTAATAAGGAAAAAGAAAAGCAGGATCACCACCATATTGTGTTTGAAAGATATTTCAATCAGCAGATGAACAATCATCTATGCAAAATCATATATCAAAACATGTGTACTCCCTCCATACCCATAAAACAAGTCGTTTTGGACAAGGTTTGAGTCAAACATTGGGAATATAAATCATGAATAACTTTTAATCTGTTGAGTTTGAAAATATGAAAACCATATGAATAGATTTATCTTGGAAAATACTTTCATAAAAATATATCTATACCACTTTTTGATAAATATTTTTATAAAAACAAGGAGTCAAAGTTAGACTTTGGAGACCGTGTCATTGTCCAAAACGACTTGTTTTATAGGTATGGAGAGAGTATAATTTTTAGTTAGAAACTCCTTAGGTTCATTAGTGTTATGCTCTCTGCTGATTAGAGACATATATAAGTTTTAATTATATGATCTACAGAAAGTCAAAACTGAAGAACAAATGTATACAAGTCAGCACGAGTTTAAGTTATATATTTTTTAACATCATAATGGCAGCAACCAAGGCATAACTTTAGGGTTCCCTTACAAAATTAACAAAAATCAAAGTTAATAAGCTAATGGAGCTAGTGGGCTGAACAGAGGAACGAACCTTCAGTGTGCGGGTTGCCGGGCACGAACTCTCCCTCTATCAACTCCTTATCCAACAATATGAAAGTGTGCTCTGCGAGCACACAAGCAAGCAAAACGGAATTCGGCCGAATCATTCACAAGTTCACGACATCTCAGAACTAAATCGAGGCAAACCGGAGGGAGGGGGTGCGGTACGGAACTTAGAGGATCGAGGGTCCATGAGCGGTGGACCTCAAACTCCTGCGAGAGGGAGAGAGGCTCCGACGCGGTGGCCTCCAGCAGCGCCGGGTCCTGCATCCAGTCGTGGTACCGCGGCACGTGCTCCCGCATGTACGGCACCATCAGCGCCCGCTCCCCAAGCACGTACCAGCTGCCCTTCCCGCCGCTCACATCCTCTGCTTCCATGACGGCGGCCGTCGCCACCGCCGGTGCTGCCTCGGACGCCTCCATTGAATCAGGGATCAATTCGGCAGTCGACACCCGGAGTGTGAGATACGAGGCGGTTAAAGCCGGCACAGTCCCACACTCGGAGAGAGACGAAGACGGAGAGTCCCCGTGCGGGCGGACGTCCACGGGGCTGCAGCTCTCGCGCGGGTGGATGTTGACGGGGCCGCGGCTCCCACGCGGGCAGACGTGACGGGGTTGCGGCTCTTGCGCGGCGGCCGGCGGGTGAGGGAGCGGCGGGGGCGTGCGGCGCTGGGAGCAGAGGGAGGAGCGGCGTCGGCGAGCGGCGGTCTAGTGCCGATTGCCGAAGCGGAATAGATGCGTCGGGCCGAGCGGAGGAGACGAGGAAAATTTTCTTTTCCATTGAGAAGCGGCCCACCTTAGAGCCTTGTGCTGGTCTTTCCGTCTTTGGGCCTGTCCCGCCAACTGATGTGTAAATGAGAAACGTCCCGCCCAATTTGGGTAGCACCCTTCCCTGGCCTTTTGCCATCCCAATTTGGGTCCCGCCGCACCATCCTTCCAAAGCCCTAGGCACATTACACAAACCCCCCCAAATCTCCGGTCATCCCTGATCCCTCCCACCGAACATCTCTCCGGCCAATCTGCCTGCCCGCCGGCGGTTGCTCGGCAGGCCAACCCAGTCCACTGCGGCCACGGTACCCGAGAAATGCGAGCCTCCAACGGCCGCCGCCTGTACGATCCGAAGCCCCCTTCATTCCTTCCCCTCCCCATAGCCCCACGCACCACAACGCCGCCACCGCCGGCCCCCTCCTCGCCGCCGCACGCCATCCCGCCGCTCAACTTCCGCTACCCCAGCACCTGTCCGCGCTGGTCTGCCTGGGTCGCCTCCGCACTCCGGGACTCCGTGTTCGCGCCCATCCTCGCCTCGTCCGCCATCTCCTGCGCCGTCGCCGCCTCCACCGCCGCCGTCTCCCCCGACCGCGCGGCTCTCTCCGCTCTGCTCTCGCTCTGGGACCCGGGTACCCACGCATTCCGTCTCCCAGCGGGCCCCGCCACCTTCACACTCGAGGATGCGCTCGTCCTCGCTGGTCTGCCCCCCGCCGGCGCGCCGCTGGACCGGACCCTCACGCCAGAGGAGGACGACCTCCGCGTCCGCCTCGTCGTCGAGAGGGAAAAGATCAAGGAGCTCCACCCCGTCGCCCGCGCCGCGCGCCGTGTGTCGGCGGAGGTGTGGCTCGAGTGGTTCGATGGCGGTGGCATACGCCCCGGAGAGGACGACGAGCTGCGGCGGCTTGGGTTCCTCGCCTACTGGCTCGCCTTTTTTGTCACGCCAAGGCTACGGTCGAGGGGTGCCGAGCTGCCGGAGCGCGCCTTCGCACTTGCTGCGAGGCTTAGTCTTGGCGAGCGCATTGCCCTTGGCCAGGCGATGGTGTCAAATCTATATGCGGAAATGGATAAAATTGTAACTTCGGCTGTGGCCAATGGGGTGTGCAGCCGTCTAGATGTCTATGTGCCGCTCTGGATGCTGCAGGTGTGGATGTGGGAGCACTACAAGAGGCTGTGCCCGCCGGAGCTGAAGGCGCCACAGTTCCCTGTCTCCAATGTCAGGGTATTGCATTGGAGCCGGAGGAAGAAGACGAGCACATCCGAGGAGGCTCTAAAGGTTTTGCTGGACGAAGTATCCTTTGAGTGGAGGCCCTATCGGTACAACTCCCTGAAATGGATGGATCCCAAGTGGTTCAGTATGCACACCATTTTGGTGACCTGTCATGGTAAAGATAAGCCAGAGTGGTTGCTGGATTACATTGCTGTTATCAGTCAAACAATGTTAACTGGGTTTCATAGTGATGACATGGACAGTTCAGTACTGTACAATCCACAGCTTGTTGCGAGACAGTTTGGTTATGATCAGGCTGCTCCTGTGTCTATTGTCAGGGAAATTGACTTTGAGGGAACCGAGTTGTGGATACCAAGTATCAGTAGATATGGAATGCCTGGTGAAGATTATGTTGCATGGTGCAGCAGTGGGTGGTTCTACAAGCATCAAGATGATGATCGATATGGTTGCTTGGTGGGACGAAATCATGAAAATGGGGCTACTTTGTCGCAACTGAATGTAAGTGAGAAATGTGATGTAGTGCCAGCACTAGATCAATTTCTTACACAAGTCACTAAGAGAGACCAGAGCAGTTGCATTGTAGAAGAGCAGCTGGGGGAAATGGATAATGGTAGTCATGAGAATGAAACAAAGGTGATTGTCTGTGGCCTTGCTGCTTGTGTTAAGGACAGCAGAACTACTTCTGTGAAACGGAAGGAGAAGAAACAAAGAGATAAAGTTGCTGAAGATGGAGGCAATAAGAAGAAGAAAAGCAAAGTAGAAAGTAACACGAATAGGAGTCCAAGTCCATCGCAATTGGATGGTCAGAAGTATTGTTCACTGCAAGAAGATCTGAATTCTGATTCTAAGAAATGTGATGAGTTGGCACAAGTTGACAGCGATGATGAATGTATTGTTCTCGAACAGCCCAAGAATAAATGTGAAGTAATAAACCTGGATGATGATGATGAGGAGGAACAGAGTACCCCTAATCCAGAACATCATAACATGCAACTTGTCCTAGAACTGGAAGAGTATGTTCGCTCCGGGCTTCTCTCGCAATGGGAGGAAAGCTCGGATGAAGATGATGTAAGTGGAAGCAAGCGAGAAACCCTGAAGAACAGCATTAATGACCCCTATGCTGAAGCAGCCATGAGGGAGTACCCTCTGTTCTTTCAGTTCATTCCTCAAAAACCACATTACAGAGGCTTCGTGAACTATGATGAAACTTTAGGAGATCTACCTTACAGTGGATTATGGTTTATGCTAATTGCCTTGGCTAAGGAGGTGCTCAAGACATCATGTGATACAGATGCTTCTGAAATTACATATCTGATGAAGAAAGCCCAGCATTTAGAGCAACTGGGTTTCAACGTGAAGCATCTCATTGCCCGCTTAAAGGAGCCACAAATCAGGCTGAGGAAGCTTCAAGATTCTAGAGCAAGGCTTGAGCATGCTCGTGAGAAAGAGGAGGAGGGCAACGTAGTTGAGTCTCTTTCAAGTCATCTGAATAAACTGAAAGGCAACATAAAAACGATGGAGAGGCATCTGGATGGAAAGAAGCAAGCTTTCATTTCAAATGTACATGATAAATTGAATGAAGGAATTAATCTTGTCAGTTTGGAAAAGGAAGTAGAAACTGCTGAAAAATATTGTCAGGCAATGAAGGATGAAGTAGCTGCAATGAGAATGAGGTACTCAGATTCTGGAGTTTAGATTGTTCCAGCTATCTTCGTTTAAGAAGTTACTTTCTTCCTGAGAGCTTGCTTGATATCTGTCTGTATCATCAAGCAGGATGATCGATAGAATATAACCATCTTACTTTCCAGAGAAGAGTGGTATGGTTGCTACTCATTTAACCCTGTTATATTTGTCTGGTATGTTCTTGTCACTTTAAAACAAACATAGGTGATGAACAGGTAACTACCAGTTGCTAAAAGGTATTAATAAATATAGCATTCAAACAACTCTTTAACAGAGAAATAATCCATTTTGTGCACATTCAGATTAGAATCCAAATTCATACTCCCTGATTCCAAATTTAGGTCCTTTTAGGATTCTGTCTGCTCAAAACATTTTAACTTGGACTACCAATATATGGAAATTACTTCACAACGCATTGTTGATGCTACCATATTCAATATTCATCATGGAAAAAACAAATGACTATGCAGAAAAAGTAAATGTACATCGTCCTATCAAATAAAAATGTATACCCTCCCGGTATTGTGTAGAATGTCATTCTGACATCTGCTCCCAGTCATTATCACTTTATCAGCCACTGGTCCCTCCTGGTAAGGCCGGCAATCTTTCGTGAACCAATATCTCCTTTGATTTTGTTCCAAAAAAAAACCCTCCTTTGATGATATCTACTTCCAATTGTTAATTACATTGCATGTTACCGGATTTCTAATATCTGAAGCTAATTTCTCCTTGGTGAAAGGGTGTTGCTGTTTCCCTTGTGAAATGAATGATAGAACCTGTTGCATGGAGTCATTGCTTCACATTGTGAATTATATTTTTATGCCATATACTCCCTCTGTATTAAAAAATAAAATCATTTTGGATAAGGCTTAGGTCAAGCATATGAAATATAAATCATGAACAACTTTTAAGTTGCTGAGTTTCGAAATGTGAAAATTATATGAATAGATTTGTCTTGAAAAATATTTTCATAAAATATACATATATCACTCTTCAATAAATGTTTTATAAATAAAAATGTTAAAGTTATACTTTGAAGATTGTGTCGCCGTTCAAAACAACTTTATTTTTAAGTATTGAGGGAGTATATTAATTGGCTTGTAAAAAAAATTATATATTCTCACATTGCATATAATATGGCTTTCATAAACATAGAATAGAACATGTGGCACCTGCATATCTACTAGTCTATATAAAATACAAACACTTTATTTTGCTCAAAACTTGCATCGAATTTTATACTCCATGCACCCATGCTACTTTGTTCACGAATTCAGCACTTTTCCCAACCGAAATCCCACGATCTCCTAGCCGTGCCTTTGAAGCCAACAATTACGAGGGTCATCATAACCACGCATGAACAGAAGTCTCAAGCTGGAAACAAATATTCTCGGAATCCATCGTATCACATCTCATCACCCTCACCAGTCACCACTCCGCTGCGGCCACCAAACCTTCCATTTTGCAATCAGTTACACTCCGCTGCTGGCATCAGCTCACGCCACACCACCTAACCTTAACGAGTGCATGCGCGCAATCATTGCCGAGTTCTCCACAGCTGGTCGCTACTAGTACACCCAAATTAAGGCCTTGTTTAGTTCACTCCGAAATCCAAAAACTTTTTAAGATTTTCTGTCACATCGAATCTTTAGGCACATGCATAAAGCATTAGATATAGATAAAAACAAAAACTAATTACACAGTTTGTCTGTAAATCGCGAGATGAATCTTTTGAGCCTAGTTAGTCTATAATTGGATAATATTTGCCACAAACAAACGAAAGTGCTACAGTACCGAAATCCGAAATCTTTTCGGAACTAAACAAGGCCTAAAGGTGTGTCAAGCATTATGTATAATATTACTACTGTATATCGATGACTAGCAGCATTGTGCCACTGTCACTGTTCATGTTCAGTCGACCAGACCAGACGACCACTACTTCAATTTGCAACAACAACTATCCACATTCCATAAGCTCTTTGCCAAGTATGGGGCCATTGGGCCAAGCTAGTAGGGTCGGCACCACGCAGCAGATCCAGATCACACATCACAGGACGCGGCGCATGTAGTGTACTATAGCCTTCTTTTTGGAGCCTTTCGTCCCTTACCTTGCCTTCAAAGCGAAGAAGACATCGAAACAAAAGGCGACCAACGGACGCACATCTCACAGCCATCATCACACTCGCACCCCGAAACGCCCCACTAAAACCCCACTTACGCGCGCAAACAAAGCCTAAGCACACGCCACACCAGGAGCCACGCACCTCACGCTCACGGCACACTATCTCGTGGCGTCGTGGGTGTGGTCGTGTGGCCAAGCCTGCTCGCGCCACTCGACACAGGTGCGCAGCAATGTGGCAGACGCGCGGCTTGCTACTCGTTGCGGTGGTCGCTGCCGCCGCCGCCCTGCCAGACGGAGCGTGGGCCGCCGCTGCCGGGCGGTGCACGACGTCCACGCCCATCAAGACGTACGACAAGTGCATCGCCCTGCCGACGCAGGGCGCCACGCTGGCGTGGACCTACGACGCGCGGAACGCGACGCTGGACGCGGCGTTCACGGGCTCCTTCATCTCGCCGTCGGGCTGGGTGGCCTGGGGCGTGAACGCGGACGCGCCGGCGATGACGGGGGCGCGCGTGCTCGCCGCCTTCTCCGACCCGTCCACGGGCGCGCTCCTGGCGCTCCCGTTCGTCCTCTCCCCGGACGTGAAGCTGCAGGCGTCGCCGCTCGTGTCCCGGCCGCTGGACATCCCGCTGCTGGCGTCCTCGGCGTCGCTCGTCTCCCCCGCGCGCACCGTCCGCGACGGCGCCAGGGTGACCGTGGCGGCCACCATCCGGCTGTCCCCGAACCGCACCAGGGTCCACTTCGTCTGGAACCGGGGCCTGTACGTGCAGGGCTACTCCCCGACCATCCACCCCATGGACGCCTCCGACCTGGCGTCGCACGCCACCGTGGACATCCTCACCACGGCCACCGAGGCGTCGCCCATCGCCTCGACGGCGCTGCAGTGGCTGCACGGCGCCCTGAACGCGATCTCGTGGGGGCTCCTCCTCCCCGTCGGCGCGGCGGTGGCGCGGTACCTGCGGCCGTGCGCGTCCACGGGGCCAGCGTGGTTCTACGCGCACGCGGCAATGCAGGCGACGGGGTACACCCTGGGCGCCGCCGGCTTCGCGCTGGGCCTGGTGATGGGCTCCGCGTCGCCCGGCGTCACGTACAAGCTGCACCGCGGGCTGGGCATCGCGGCGGCCACGGCGGGGAGCCTGCAGACGCTGGCCATGTTCTTCCGGCCCAAGACCACCAACAGGTACCGCAAGTACTGGAAGTCGTACCACCACCTGGTCGGCTACGGCTGCGTCGTCGTCGGGGTGGTCAACGTCTTCCAGGGCTTCGAGGTCATGGGGCTCGGCGCATCCTACTGGAAGCTCGGCTACTGCCTGGCGCTCGCCACGCTGATGGGCGCCTGCGTCGCGCTGGAGGTGAACGCGTGGGTGGTCTTCTGCCGGAAGCAGCAGGAGGAGAAGCTCATGAGGAGGGAGGTGGAGGACGTCGTCGTCAAGGACAGGGCAGCCGCCTTCTAGTTGCTTGCCTTGCCGCCTTGCTACCCTCCGGCGATCCGGCCTCAGCTCCGCTGCCAGGACATGCTGCATTGTATTTGTTGGCCGACGGGGAGCCGGGGCCGGTGGGAGCGATGTCTCGAGGATGCGATCGCAGTGAGGGTGGATTTACTGGCAAGACGAAGTGGCACGGCGTGCTCTATTTTGTCGCATGATAAGAGTGGTTTTTTTGTTTCAGATCCTTCTCAGTCAATATATATACATACTACAAGTAGATCGAAATTCTTGTACATGTAACATGATTGACTTTCACCAGTTTACCCAACGAAATATATATGGTAATGCTGTATTGTTGGAATATAGCGCTTCCCGTAGAAAAACGTATTAGATCATTTGCAATTAGTAGACAAGAGGACTCTGCTCTTGCCGGTAATCTGATGATCTCAGACAATCCTAGTTCCACGAAGTCAACACATCTTGCACTTTGCTCGAGCGATTCGACCAGGTGCCCGGGTTCCCGGGGCGCCCCCGCATCCAACGAGAACTGAGGTCGATTGCGCACTTTGCTCAACTTTCGCACTGCAAATAAATTTTTTTGTTTACAATTATAAAGTTGAGTTCTATCTTTTCTTTGGGGGAACTAGTTGAGTTCTATCTTGGCCTATGCACGAGTTTCTTGAATCGTTGAATGTATCGAGATCCTCGTTCTAAGTTTCAGGGATTGATGAGCAAACAGGTATGTGGATAATTTTGTTTTGCGGGGTCAATAACAAATAGTTTGTTACATTGACACCACATGGTTGTCTTGGATGCTCGGTATCGAGATTGGATTTTGTTGTGTGGATAAGGGTATTGGTGAAGACTAAAGACACGGTAGACTTGGCGCGTTAGAAGCACTTAGATGTACTCTTATCTTTGGCATACATAAGAGAAACTCCAAGCAAAATGGATTAAGAGTGGCTTCAACAGATAATAAGTCAAGGGATCTCAAAAAAGTTGAACCAGACGAAATTGGAGTTGAAGTGGAGCTAGAATTCAAAGTTAAAGGTCACAATGTAGTTAATTATAAGGCCACTAGTCACTAGATCGTCCGATGACTATGCTATATTATGTGTTTGTAGTGTTGCTCGCCGGACAATATGATGATGGTTCTGTGTGGACTAGCGGATGATCCGGTAAAATGCAATGGTTAATCAACTTGAATATGCTTATTGCAAAGTAAGATACATGGCACTTTGGTGTGGGGCCAATGGATCATGTAGCGTTACTATGCAATTGTTAGTTAACTTGGACATGCTTATTGGAGTGCACCATATGATCCACTAGTGTACCTCAATGGTCGCAACGCGCATCATCCGGTGTAGAATATTCAGAGCATTTTCAATAGGAAGAAAATACGAAGAACATGGCCACTGGACGATCCGATGCTCCTTAGTGAAACACCACAGATCATTTTTGGCGATGATTTTCCTTAGCGGCCTTTTTCAATAGCTATTAGGACCTCATTCTTGGCTTCTTGGGCCATATATATGTGTTCTAAAACTCTGTTTTAGCTCTTTCTGAGCCCATACAATTACACACACATATTGGAGGGCATTGGAAGGCTTGAAGAGTTTGAGGGCAGTTAAAGTCAAGAGGAGTGCTTGTTAGTCAACCCCCCAGTCAACCGGCATCACGTCATTGAACCACGCTGTTTTCGTCTGGACTTCAAATTTTAGGTTATATCTGATTTCTCTTGTTAAATTTTAGCCAGCTAGGGCCGGTTCACGGGGAATGATGTCCTAGAACCGTTCCAGCCAAAAATGTCTATTTAATTTGTATGTAGCAGATTTGAGCAGGATTTGTTCCGGGACAGGAATGACTCAAACGAACCTCTTGGACGATTAGCGGGACTAAATTATTTTAGCTTCTTTTTAGTCATTGTGTTTGAAAATTTAGCTACTAAAGTGACTAAAATTTATCTAACTGAAATTTAATAAGGAGAACAAAAAATTTAGCAAGGGAACCCAGACCCTTACCGAACAATCAGCTTCAAGCCGTTTGAAGCGTCAAGACTAACGCCAAGTCTTTGATGCGGTTTCATCTTTCTTCTAGTTTGGACTTTCGAGTGTACTACGTTCCAAGCCGAAGACTACAAGAGGGTGCAGTGAGGACTGGGTAGCCTGTTTAATTTCCTGGTCAAATTGTAAGGCCACAACTTGTGCCACGGCCCACAAGTGGAGTGGGGCGAGAATGAAAGAAACTTGAAGTGTTGATGATTGTTTATATTGTAAGTGTTGATTGTTTTCGCGCGTAACAACAATTTTGACTGCCGA
>Ga0182004_10002039_pt1 | contig 15467 bp, 10 predicted proteins | sample Sormic07211540_1_FD_120479 | JGI IMG/M metagenome (GOLD analysis project Ga0182004, IMG submission 120479) | Endophyte microbial communities from Sorghum bicolor roots, Mead, Nebraska, USA - 072115-40_1 MetaG | ecosystem: Host-associated > Plants > Roots > Unclassified | place: USA: Nebraska...
AAAGTGCTACAGTGTCATGGAATTTTTATCTTCAGAAACTAAACACACAGCCTAGACCTACGTGTATAGGGAGCTAAAAAAATTGATACCCACCAATTAACTCTCAAGGCCGTGTTTAGTTCCTGAGCGAAAAAATTTCGCGACACTGTAACACTTTTGTTTGTTTGTGGTAATTATTATCTAACCATAGACTAACTAGGCTTAAAAAATTTGTCTCGTAAATTTCGACCAAACTGTGCAATTAGTTTTTATTTTCGTCTATATTTAATATTTCATGCATGCGTCTAAAGATTCGATGTAAGAGAGAATTTTGAAAAAATTTTGGATTTTGGAGTGGAAGTAAACAAGGCCGTGTAAGATATTTTTAGAACACATTAGGTAGAGCTAAATTTATATTTTCATCGATTATCTTGGGCTAGATAAATAAACTGTTAAAGAGATTTCTAAGCCGTGCCCCAGGCTGCAGCCCGAGCAGCCCCAGGCCTGGATCCGCCCGTGTTTGCCCATGCCATCTTTCTGCATAGCTGAGGTCCACCCCCAACACCTCTCTCTACCACAACGAGGTCCATATCGTGGAAGGAGTGACAGATGGCCAATCCATGGCAGCGATGTCGAGTTGGAGCTAGAGCCGAAGCCGAAAAATAATGGTATGGTTACAGAACGTCGAAATTAGTATATAAGGGCACTCACAATGCAAGACTCTATCACAGAGTCCAAGACACTTAATTACACATTATTTATGGTATTTTGCTGATGTGGCAGCATATTTATTGAAGAAAGAGGTAGAAAAAATAAAACTCCAAGTCTTATTTAGACTCCATGTCCACATTGTTCGAGGTAATAAATAACTTTAGACTCTATGATAGAGTCTGCATTGTGAGTGCCCTAAGGAGCAAGGGGAATTACAATTGAGTGGAGTTAGAGCTAGAGTAGCTCGGAGTAGGATGTGAGCACTACTAACTAGGGTTCAATGATTAGCAGTATTTTTCTACGTGCGGTTGGATAGTTGGTCGAGGTGCATATGAACTATTAGCACTCCTCTGCTTGCCATTGAACTAATTTTCACAGCCCCAACTAATATATAGTAAACAAATTTGTTTGGGTTCTCACTTGCTAATTTTTGTTGTTAGCTATTAACACTAATGAGTTCACTTTGTTAGTCTCGAGACTTATCCATTTAGTATTAGGGAGGTACTAAGGCTGAGAGTTCGGGTTATCCGATTTTTTCGGGTCGGGTAATTTAAAATTTGGGTAATGAAAACTGCTACCTTATATTAGTCTCGAAAAACATTACCCGCAATTTTGGGTACTCGATAATTCGGGTTCAGGTATTCCCGATATACCCAAATTTATTAAAAAAACAACAAATTACATAAAATTTCAGTAGTAATCTATATATAATTTCAACAACAATTTATATAAATTTCAATACCATTTTGTAGAGAATAATATATTATAGTCACTTATTCAAATAGAGAGAATTATATTCTAATAAATTGATAAATTCAAATGCTCAACTAACAACACATGATAAATACAAAGACATAAACAAAATATTTGGTAGTTTGGGTACCGGGGGATATTACCTGCCTGAATTATCAAAATTAATTTCGGGTAATCAAAATCGCTATCCGAATTTAGGATTGGGTATTCGGGTCTGGATTTTGGTACGAGTAATGAGTATCGGTATTTTGCTCGGGCTTAGTACTCATAATGTAAGGTTTATGTGTGCGTAAAAAAAAGTACATGTGGTGTGTTTATGCGCGTTTGGATCCATAAAATTTAATTAAAAAATACCAAAGCGATCCATGGCCCTAGATAAATCCATCAACATGGTTTGTGCCTGTTGCAACGCCGCCGTTCATCCATCTTTGTAAGCTGAACACTGACGACCTCCCACCCTACATACTCTTCCCACAAAGGAAGCTTGCTCGTTCGCTGTGGACCCAAGCAATTGCGCAATGGAGTACCGCAGGCTATGGACCACATAAGACAACTTATTTCTCCATAACTTCTATATGTACCCCTTCACATTAAGATTTTAAGACAGATTTAGACTGAATAAAAAACGTACGTACTACAGTATTAGTTTCTAGTCAATTTAATTCCCACATACTGTATATAGATGTTGTCATCTATGTAATTGTAAAAGGGAAGTTGCTTCATAAATGAAGCAAAATACAATGTCCACCAAATTTGTGTACCTATTTAGTCCAAAATTATTCTTCCACCTCAAAATTCCTTATATTTAGGTATAATTTTTAAATGTTTCAGTATACTACTATGCATTCTGGCATTTGAGATGTGTCCCAAATATAGTATATTTAGGGAACAAGAATATAATATTTACTTAAATAAAAATACATGATTTGCTGCTTCCTTTTTATTTTATTCTCTCTTATACTTAAATAATGAAAGTAATTTAGTGTTTACCATATTTTCTATAAATAAACATAGATTCCATCCTTTTACCATGGAAAATAAGATCAAATTTCAATAAATTAGGAAGTTAAATGAGTGGTACATGCGTCTATTATCTTCTCTTTTATTTTGTCTGAGAATAGCAATAATACACTGTATTCTAGGACGAAGGAAGTGTATCACAAGGGCAGAAGGGTACATCATAATATGAATATTGTGCATATGAATATGCATATCAACCACAAAAGTTCAAAACCTCTTGCCACTGTAGTTGAAGCTTCAGTTGATATTCCGATAGGAAGTACGCTCTTTTGATTTGCTTCTAGCGATTTATTTTGTGGATCTCCTTGGTTCTAAACAGATGTTGAGATTTTTAACTTTACCCTTTCTATTTCATCAGGACAAGATTTTGAACAATGACTACTTTTTTGTATTCGCGTGATACAAAATTACAATTACACGCAAGTACTCCCTCCTTTCTAAATTATTAAGTTATTCCAACCTTTTTAGAGAGTCAAAGCATCTCAATTTTAACCAAAATCAAAGAAAAAATTATAAATATTTATGACGTTAAATAGATATACTATAAAAATATAATTGATGAATAATCTAATGATACTTATTGGACATCATAAATATTATTACTTTATTATATATATATTTAGTCAAATTTGAGATGCTTTGACTCTTAAAAAATTAGAATAACTTATAATTTAGGATGGATACGAATCTTATCAAATTTCTTTTGTAAAAAAAATCATGCGAAAGTAATCATGATAAAAGACTTGCCCTAAAGCAATCATGAAACAAAATAAACCTTGTATATACTCCTAATTCCAATGAGGGAGAAAATATACTCCCTTCGTACTAAAAAAAGTCATTTTGGACAGTCACATGGTCTTCCAAGTATAACTTTGACTTCTTATTTTTATAAAAAGTATTTATCAAAAAGTAAGATATGTATATTTTTATAAAAGTATTTTTCGAAACAAATATGTTCATATGGTTTTTTTTTATTTTCAAACTCAATAATTTAAAATTTATTAATGGTTTATATTTCCAATGTTTGATCTAAATTTTGTCCAACACAACTTTATATTTTTTAGTATAGAGGGAGTATACAGTAGCTTTACACTTCTTTTCTCAAAATGTCTTGTGACTTGTGACTGTGAGTGTAGCATTTTTGTGGGGTATTTGAGGTCCCCCACCACTGCACACTGGAGTGTTTGTCATGGGGGGAGTTGGATGTCACATGCGATAAATCCCCTGCCCATGTCTTTGTCCTCGACCGATTCGCCGATCCTGCGTATCTCGGCGCTAGATGTCGCCGAATCGTGGGCGCGGGCGCCATTAATTGCTGGGACGAATAAACGGGTGGAAATTTAGCAGGCGCGGCGCGAGCCAGCCATCCTTCCACCTACGGCGTTTCTGCCTAATTAAAACGATTTTCTTCGTTCGTTGATGCGAGTTGATGTCGTGTTCGGGAAAAAGATGTCCTTTTATTCGCAATCACGTGCACGAGCGTTTTGAAATTGTGGATGATGTTCTCAACTTGAGATCCGGACATGGTACCACGAGGAGGAATAAAACGGACTCTACACTACTAATCCATTATTGTGCTGTTTGACACAATTCAGTTTCACTAGTAAAACTATTTTATTTTATTAAAAAAATAACTTTGTGAGTAACTTTTTAGATAAAGATGAGTTATTTTGAAAAACTGTATGGTAAAACAGTTTTACAAACAAGTTTATGCATGTATGAGTGAGAAAAATGAGGAAGAGAGCTAGGACAAGTTTTTTTAAGCTTCATCTCAACTTATATCTTTATGAGAGAAGGAATATAAGTGTTTGACAAAAAAAAACTTAGACCCTAAGTTAAACTTCTCTAAATTTTAACTACTTTTTTAATAAAATGCATCAATACCTGCAAATCAAACTAGCTTCATCAAATTCTCGACCCAGAGTGTCTTGCTAGTGCATTCATTTGGACACGGAAATGTAAAATTGTCTTGATTAAAATCAAAGAAATCCGATTTGTGACATAAGTTAAACAAACTATAATTTGAAAAATGGAGAAAGTATGATTTTAGAGCTATGAAAAAAAATAGTCCCGTCCTAATAAATTTCACGAGACTGAGCTACAACAAAACTACAAAAACCCATTATTCCGTTTTTACTCCGTATGACGTCGTCTTGATGTTCAAGAGAAGCACACACTCACAGACAGAGTACACAAAATCCCAAGCACACCCGCTAGCGCCTGCCCGCGAAATGGTCCGGCTCGACCACATGGCACGAGCACGACGCCCACGCCCCCAACCCGGCCGAGGCGGCGTGGCGCGGCGCCGTGTGCTCGTGTCCCTTGATCCCCTTCTCAGTTTCTCACTCACCTTCCCGTCGCGGCCGTCGTGACCTCCTCGCCGGACGCCGGGCCCTCACGTCGTCCACGTCCCATCCGCAAGCGGCAAGGCCGGGAGAAGGAGTGCTCCACTCCACTCCACTCCCTCCCACGATCCCCGTCCAGGTCCAGCGCAATGCCGGGAGCCAGCCGACCAGACCCATCGCGGCCAAGCGGCTCCCGCCGGATGCGACCTGGCCAGGCCTCTGCTCCGGCGAAGCATCACCGCGGGGATGCGTCACGTGCCGCTGGAGGGCCGGGAGCGCAGGTACCAGGATTATTTTGATCGATGGATTCCTCGGAAATCTGCCTGCAGCTTGTCAAGCAATCCCCCAACAAAAATCCGCGACCGTGAGATCTCTGTACTTGCGAACCTGCAGCAGCGTTGGTGGGTCGTCGAGCACGCGCAGGAAGACGTTGGCGCGTTTGCATCAGCCGTCCGGTCATGAGCGTGGGGGGGTCCAATTGGGGGAACGGAAGGATGAAGAAGAGGGCTCCAATTATTCAAGCTGGTCAGGAGTTCCGTGCAGAGGGGCATCGGAAATGTCACGGCTGGATTGGATTTGGATGCCGTTGGCCCACGGCGGCGTTCCGGTCACAGGAGGGCGGACTGGATGCCGTTTTGGCGCCGGCGATAAACGAGCGCCATTTTGGCAGAGCACGGTGGATTACTGACGATCGCAAGGTATATTACATAAAGAAACAGTGCCACATCTGGCTCCAATTTCTCGAAATCGCATGCCAATTCTTCTGCTTATAACAATTCAAAAAGGATGGCTAGTTCTTCGCTAGGTAATATCTTCCGTATATTTGAGCTTTACTACTAGTACTATAGATGATACTACCTGTACATCATTAAACTGGATAATTTTGAGCTTTACTACTATAGATGATGCTACTTGTACAGCATCAATTAAACTAGGACTAGTATAGCAGCTGAGCCGAAGGGGTGATGTACCCAAGAGAGGAGAGGAGAGGAGAGGAAGGAGGAGCTAACAAAAAGGCTGAGTTGGTACACCACAAGCTTTAATTTTAAGCGTACTCACCTATGACCAATAGAATAGCCGCATAATTGGGGTGTATGGCGAATAAGAACGGCCCATGTCAGTACGCGTTATCGTGAAGAAAGAAGCAACCGGAAGTTGTGGTGGACACACAGCCAAGTCCCTCCATCCAACCTGCCCAAGTTGAGTTGAGTAGGTTTAAACCCCGCAAACCCCCCCAACCCCACCCAATAATCCTCCATCCTCCACGACAATAATCAACCATCACCAGCAGTCCAGCAGCAAACAATAATCAAAGATGCAGGAGGAGGAGGGGAGAAACAGCTTTTCTCTAGCAGGCCCTCCAATTATTTTTATATTGGGTGCTGTTGTTTGTTGCAGCTAGTGGGTGGTGTAGGAATTCTTTATTCTGGGGGCAGGAAAGAGGAGGAAGAAGAAGAAATAGCAGAGCCGAGAGAGAGAGGTCTCTCCTCTTCTTTTCCTTTTGGTGTTGTTATCTTGGGATCTGATTTTGTCCCCATACTGGGAGGGAGGGAGGGGGTTGGGTTTCTTTCTCCTCTCTTCTTCTCCCCTCTCAACTCCTCATCACCTCACCGCCCCTCCTCCCAAGGCTGACCGTCGGCTCGGGTCTGGTGACAGCAATCCCTGCCGTCTTGCCATGCTCCCCACGAGGAGCACACCATCAGGTCTGCCTCCATTTTCCTATTGCTTAATCAACCAATCGCCTTCGCATCATTGGCTCCTCCTGCCTGTTGGTTGCAGCACCACCAGCAGGAGTGACAGAAATTCTCTTGCCGCATATTCCCCGGTTACATGATTCGGTTTGCTTGCTTGCTTGCGCCGGCTCTTGCTCTTCTCTGCTTCTAGAATTGTGGCTCGTCCGATTTCGGTGGGTGCAACCAATCCTTTTGGTTCCCATGGGTGCTGTTATGACCCCAATGATTGGTTGGTCTCCTCTCAATTATATGCTGCTTGTGCTAGAGCACAGGGTTTTCTTGATTCTTGAGGGCTCTGGGGGGATACCTGGTCTCTCTGAATTCTGGGAAGTTTCTTGGTGTCCGCGGGTTTCTTGAGTTGGCTTGGGGATCTGTAGCTTTGAGAGCTTCATCGGGAAATTCCTGCGGTTTGGGGTTCTTGCGGTTTTGTTGAGTTGCCTTTCCTGTGGAAGTGCAGGTATGGAGCTCAGGCTGCTGAATTCGTGGTCCTCATTTACCTTCCGACCTCAAAATTCTTGAGTTTTTTTTTTCTATGTGTGTGCTCGGAGAAATCATCCCCCTCTTCTTCACCTGGGCTCAGAATTCTTGCTTAATTTCTTGAATTCTGCTTGTCTCGGTGGTGCTTGGCAGCTTGATTATTGTCGTTTGATATTGCACAGTTCAGAGTTTCTAGTTGCTTCGTCAGCTACCGCTAGAGGTTTCTTTTTGCGGGTATGATAGAATTGAGCTTGATTGCGGTGGAGCCCTTTTGGATTTGCTGTGGATTCTTGAATCTTTTCTTTTATCTCCTTGGATGCCTGCAGGAAAGCCATGCTCTTAAAGCACAGTTCCTTTTCTTTTCTTCCGATCATTCTCCTCATTTCTTTTCTGGAGGTGGCTCTTGTGTTGTATTACTCCCCTAATTACTATGTTATATACTTTATGTGATGGAATTATCAGCTCCTTTTTTTCTTGTTGTCCGAGTTGAAGTGCTCTCTTATTTTCATTGTCTGTGAAAACAAAGTTTTGCCTAGGACATTTCTCCCTGCCTCACCTCTTTCATATCATTAAAAAAAAAGTGAAAATTACAGCTGCACACGACCAGTGAAGCATCCCCGTCTCTTCTAGGTAGTTTCGAGCTAGAGATCTCATGCTATTTCATCTCTTCTTTCAGAGTGATTCTGCAGAAGTATTCATTCTACTGGCGTGCGAGCTGGTGAAGGAGCTCTAATAAGCCTAGCGTGCACTTCGGTCATCAGCCAAGCGATTGAAAAAGGTATTGATATCTTACAAGCATTTCTTGTTCAAAAAACTTTCCCTCCTCGAAATCAAATTCTGTCAGCAATCTTGCAATTTGCCTCTGTGTTATAGAATGGAATTTCTGGTTGAGCGCCTTGAATGGCTGCATTATTTTGGTGAACTGAAGGAATTCTCAACCACATTCTCATCCTCTTTGTAAGGGAGAGCAAAAAGCCAACAACTTAGCTAATGTCATGGATGAAGGACCACCTGTACCACATATTGGTCCCAAACCAGTGCCTTACCTTGTCAGTTATATTTTTCCATATGATGGGTCTGTTTGTTCTCCAGAAATGTTAGAGAAAAGAACAAGAAGTGATAACTACTGCCAAAACTGAGGGTCTAGCCCTGGGTCTCACACTAGTGACTGGCCTTTGTGTGCAGTCTTTGTCTCTTTGATGATTTTACCTCTGTAAAAGTGACAGAACCAGTTTATGGTTTAGCTCTTTCACCCTACCTTTTCTTGGAGGCCTTTCCCTATTATTTTACATTGCATGAAAGTTCTGTTTTGTCATCTGCTATATTGCTCTATATTTACAGAATAGTTCCTTAATAATTTATTGAATTTTGTACTAACTGTTTCCATTTCCCAAAGTGCAGGCAAGTCAGAAAAAATATTGGTTCCGAGGGCTCTGTAATTGCTTCTCCGCACTTGCCTATGCCTTTGCACTAATCTTGACAACTGAGTCGTCAAAGTTGGGATATGGCTACTTATTACTCGAGCCCTGGTAGTGAAAGAGATTCACAAACAATGTACTCAACAGAGTCAGGCAATGCATCATATCCGGTGCCATCAGCCCTAGGGAACTTCCTTTATCCAAACAATGCATCTTCTGGGCCTTATACAGAATTTAGTGGAATTGTGCAGCCTCAGCAGAATTTCATGGAACTTACTGGTCATCCTTCAGCAATGTCGCATGATTCATCATCCAATGAAGCTACTAACATGAGTACTTCACTCACAGAGCAGCGCTCTTTTGGTCCTTTGAAAGATATGAGAAATGAGATGTTGATGCATTTGATGGATGGAGCACACAGCAGTGGCAGTGATCTCATCCACAATGATGCCCATAGCACTGCACAACTTGAGTTTGGCATGTTAAACAACCACAACTCAAGTGTTCCATCAGCACCAGGCCAAGGGCTGTCTCTGAGCCTCAATACGCATATCTTGGCGCCTTCCTATCCATACTGGTCTGCAAAGCAAGATTTACTGACACCAAATTCTTACCAGGGTGATGACAACAGAATGAAGAATATGCAGTCTGAGGCCTCACAGGCAATCCGGAACTCTAAGTATCTGAAGGCAGCACAGGAGTTGCTTGATGAGATTGTCAGTGTTTGGAAGAGTGTTAAACAGAAAACAGATAAAGGCCCTGCTGAAGCAGGAAAGGCAGATGGAAAAGAGACTGATGGGGGGACTAAAAGTGATGGAGTATCTTCCGATCCACAAGAGTCTGGTGCCAATGCAGCAGCTGAGCTTTCAACTGCTGAGAAACAAGAGCTCCAGAATAAGATGGCGAAACTTATGGCAATGTTAGACGAGGTGTGTGTTTTACTGCACTTGTACCTTACCATTAAAAACCAAATCTACATATTATAATGTTTGCTTTTGCTAGATTTGTCACTATCGAGTGTAGAGGTAAATCCACATGAAGATCGATAGACTTGTTTGCAAAGATTAGTTTCACCTCTAATCATTTTGATATTCTGGTATGAATTTTGATAAACTAATACTTTATCTAGGGACGACTGCATATTACTTTTTCTCATGTCTGAAGTCAACTCCATTTTCTGCCTTCTGTTCTTAGAAAAATAATTGAGGAATCCCAACCCCATCAGTTCTGTTTGAGTTGTGGCCTAAATACTGAGTCAAATAGTTGGTTCCTGATCCAAAGGTCATTTACAATGGTTCAGCTCCATGGGCTTCACAAGTTGAGTTCTTGAAAAAGCTGGGAGGACTGGTCAAAAGTTGTTAGTTTAGGTGAGTCTAGCATTGTTTTTTAACTAAAGTTCCTCCAAACAAGCAATCGGCATATTTGGAATAGGAACAGCTGTATCCATAAAACTGTTATTCAGGACAAGATCACCACCAAATGCAGGTCACGTTACCCCATTGAAATTTCAGATGGGTGCATAAATAATTTTTTTCCTCAGCAATACAAAATTGGTCTTAACATGGGATCGATCAGAGTATGTCTGAATTTTTAAGATCAAATTGAATTTTTCTTTCAGGTGGATCGAAAGTACAAACACTATTATCATCAGATGCAACTTGTAATGTCATCGTTCGATATGGTTGCTGGTTCTGGAGCTGCCAAGCCTTATACCGCAGTTGCCCTCCAGACAATCTCACGGCATTTCCGATGTCTAAAGGATGCTATCAATGATCAAATTAGTGTTATCCGGAAGAAACTTGGAGAGGATGACACTACATCTGGCAAAGAGGGCAAACTAACTCGCCTTCGTTATATCGATCAGCAAATAAGGCAACAGCGAGCTTTCCAACAGTATGGTATGCTACAGCAAAATGCTTGGAGGCCACAGAGGGGACTACCTGAAAATTCAGTCTCGATTCTCCGGGCTTGGCTTTTTGAACACTTCCTTCACCCGTATGTTTTTCCGTTCAGCTAAGATATGTTCAATCACCCCTTTTTTTTCATTTGTTCTCATGACACTCTGATACTCTTAGGTATCCAAAAGATTCCGAAAAGATAATGTTATCGAGACAAACTGGGTTAACAAGAAGTCAGGTATTTTCTATTTGTTTAAGATATGTTTTCTCTTATTAGCTAGTAGGGAGACTAGCTACCGCATCAATTTTGCAAATCATTGGCATGCCCTTAGTAATTTTAAAATCAATGGGTATGTTTTGAAAGAACTAATTTAAATTGTTTAAAAAGAACTAATTTAGGTCGTTTGAACTGTATATTATTATGCTGCAAACATATTCTACATGGTGCAGGGCTGTTGCTTATCTGCATGTGTAATATATATCTGTACAAATCTCAACTAGTCTTTACATCTTAAATTTTGTTCCATCGACAAAAACTTTAAAATAAACTCTGCAGTTGCTCTTTTCCAGGACAACACACACTAATTCTGTTGGTATTTGATCTGATGGCCTACTGTCCTTTTAGTAGTTTGTATTCTGTATCGAATAATGGAAGAGATATTTACTGAAATTCATATGTACTGTTCTCCTCTAGATTTCAAATTGGTTCATCAATGCCCGTGTCCGGCTGTGGAAGCCAATGATCGAAGACATGTACAAAGAAGAGATTGGTGAGGCAGAGCTAGACTCCAACTCTTCCTCTGACAATGGGCAGCGAAACAGGGACAAAGCACCATCTTCGGAAGAAAAGGAGGACCTGAAGACCTCGACAAGCCAGGTTTGCCAAACCAGCCAGCTTGACGAATCCAAAGCCAGCGTTGGTGGAATGATGAGCTTTAGTGGAGCGCCAGCTGGCGGCTTCCACAACGAGGCCAACCCCGATGACAGCTTCATGAGCCTGATGCTGAAGGCCCAGAGAGCGGGTGAAACTGATGGCAGCGGTTTTCTCCATGATGCCGTCGCCCATCACTCGGATGAGAGCGCGCGGTTCATGGCTTACCACATGGCAGAGTTTGGGAGGTACGGAAACAACAACGTCTCACTGACGCTGGGTTTGCAGCACGCCGAGAACAGCCTTTCAGTCCCACCAAACACCCAGCCAGGCTTCCCCGGCGTCCGAGACCAAGACATCTACAACGCCACAGCTCCTCTCAACGTCGCCTCCACATCTTCAGAGTATGATTCGGCAAGCCAAATAGATCAACAACAACAACAACGGCAGCGGTTTGAGCCGTCACCTCTGATGCATGATTTCGTGGCCTGAATTTCAGCTCACCACTGGAAAACACGGGGAAAAGATTTGCCATTTGTAGTGCCAGGACGAATAACACGCCTGGACTGAATTTTCAGGCGTGGAACTGTAGCTGTAGTTGCAATTGGGGTACAGAAGGGGAGGAGGTATATTATAGCGTAAATGTTATGTAAAGTTAGCGGGGGCGGGGGTGATAGCGGTAAAGAAATCCTGTAAAGATGGAATACATTTATACGTGTAAAATACTTGTATTTAAGGGCCATGCTGTAAAAATAGGTTTACCTGTAATGAGCACTTATGATCCAGGTAATATACTGTGCAGGCTGTTGAACAAAAAAAGTGGTTGAAATAAGTTGCAGGAGAATCTTCAGCCTTCGATTGCAAGTGCACCCTTCATCAAGCTTTATGTCACTGGTGTTGGGACCAGCTGCTCTCTCTTACCTTTAATCTCTGCAGTGTGAGTTAAAGCATGCTGACCGTTTCGAAATGCCAATTTCTATTTTTATTATGCCGAGCCTACGTGCCTTTGAGTTTATCTGCTAAATCGATCAATTATAAAATAATATTTTTCTCTCACGACAAATTAACATCAACCAAAAAAAACAGCCTGCCGAACAGTTGTCTTCTCACTGGAGCCGATATGTGTTCTTATACTAGTATGTTTTCTTGAAACTTTTGTGTATGTCTTGCAAGGGAAACTAAACTAAACTCGCATCTAAAAAAAAATTTGTAGTCAGCTATGAGATGCTACAGTCTGATGCTCCATTACTCCAAGCGGCACCTGCAGATATTCATTCAGGTTTCTTCAAATGGGAAGTGCGTGCGCGTGGCGTGGTCAAACGTGGGGCAGCTCAAATCGAATCGAGCAGGAGACTGCATGCAGGGTTGGTTTTGAACGTGACTGTAGAGATGGATGGATCATGCATGCTTGCTATCACCTGAAGCAGCAGAAAGAGTAGCGCAGCGCACTGCTCCCCAAAAACAAACAGCATCGGTCACTCTCTTCTGTTAGGACCTGTCCAATCAGTATCAGCATTGGCACGGTCGAGCTCCCCACTATAGACTCCTTAACTCCTTTCCACTACTGTTTGCCTCGCTCTCTGCCTAGATCGGTCGATGTCGGTGTGTTCATCATCCATCACATCCGTATTATCTACGACCATCGAATGTGATAGGTGTTGGTTGGTCAGTACTCGTCGTACTCCATCATCCATGGCCATGCCCAAATGCTTACAGGTTACAAAAAAGGAGTGTCATATAGGATCTTATACTGAGTTTGATTAGGCTTATACAAAGTATAAACAACATCTATAACTCTAAAAAAATTTATTTTAAAAATATATTCAACGTTAGCAAAGCGAACAGGACGTACACGGTACATATTTGATCAACATTAAAAATGTCGAACTTATTTGGAAGTGAGAATATATAGTACTTTTTATGTGATGAAGAGAGTATAATTGAACAACAGCGTGTACAAGCACAACACAACACAACACAACAGGCTTGTTAAGTTGAAGAAGCCAAGCCAAGCTATGTTAGAGCAAGGACAGTAATAATCTTATAACCAAGTAAATATTGATGTACTCCATCCGTTCCAAGTTGTAAGTTGTTTTTTACTTTTTTGGTACATAGATTTTACTACGGCTTTGTTTAGTTCACCTCAAAAACAAAAAACTTTTTAAGATTTTCCGTCACATCAAATCTTGCGGTATATGCATGAAGGACTAAATATAGATGAAAATAAAAACTAATTGCACAGTTTATCTGTAAATCACGAGATGAATCTTTTAAGCCTAGTTACTCCATGATTGGACAATATATTGTCAAATAAAAACGAAAGTGCTACAGTTCCGAAAACAAAAATGTTTTCGAAACTAAACAAGACCTACGTATCTGGACATATGTTATATCTAAATAAATAGTAAAATTGATATGCCAAAAAATTAAAACGACTTATAATTTAGAATAGAGAGAGTAGAAAAGAGAAGAGAAGAGAAGAGATGAAAGAAAAGAAAGTTTAGCTCACATGCAAGCAAACAAGCTTAAAACATGAGCCTATACAATGAGTTCTGACAATAAATAAATGTGAGAAGGATTAAGAAACAGAAGATATGATATAGATATAAAAAAATTTATAGATAAATAAAATACAAATACTATATATAATTTAATTTATAGTCAAATATTTAGTCTTATTTATTAGGCTTGCTCTTGAGCATAGTACTCACCGTGCACCCCAACCAACTTGCAGCGTCCAGCAAGAGAAATTGCAGGCGCGCAGAAAAAAGGCTCTGGGCTTTCCATGGATCAGGACAGGCAACAACGGGCTGCCGCAGCCTGAGCCTGGCCAGCTACGACGCGCTGCAACACGGCGGTGCAGTCGCTCTGAACTGGGAACTGCTGGCCCTCTGGCCGGCCGGCTGGCCTTTTCTTGAGATTCTACACTGCTCAGGCTGAGGCACTTTCGGTTGTACGTAAACTATGTAATTAACTATTTTTAATCTATTTTTAATGTTTTATACATATGTCGTAACATAATGTAACGGGAAATCTTGAAAAGTTTTTTTATTTTTAAGAAACTAAAGGCGTGTTTAGATGCAAAATATTTTTAGACTTTGACACCATAGTATTTTTGTTGTATTTTACAAACATTGTTCAATCATAGATTAACTAGGCTTAAACGATTTATCTCGCGATTTATAGATAAACTGTGTAATTAGTTATTTTTTATCTATATTTAATGCTTTATGTATGTATTACAAGGTTCAATGTGATATAGAATCTTGTAAACTTTCCTCGTTCATTTGGCAAAATTTTGGGATTTCGGGTACTGTAGCACTTTCGTTTGTATTTGACAAATACTATCCAATCATGGATTAATTAGTCTCAATAGATTCGTCTCATAAATTACAGATAAACTGTATAATTAATTTTTGTTTTCGTTTATATTTAATACTTCATGCATGTGCCGTAAGATTCGATATGACGGAGAATCCAAAATTTTAGGCAAAACTTTTTGGGAACTGAGGCCTTGTTTAGTTCTGGAAATATTTTGGATTTCGACACTGTAGCATTTTTGTTTTTTTTGACAAATATTATTCAATTATGGACTAACTAGGCTCAAAAGATTTATCTCGTGATTTATGGCAAACTGTGCAATTAGTTTTCGTTTTTGTCTATATTTAATGCACCATGCATATGTTGTAAGATTCAATGTGACATTGAATCTTGAATTTTTTTTTTGTTTTTGGTTCAACTAAGGCCTTGTTTACTTCCACCCTAAAACCTAAAATTTTTTAAGATTTCTCGTCACATCAAATCTTTAGATGTATGTATGGAGTATTAAATATAGATAAAAATAAAAACTAATTGCACAGTTTGGTTAAATTTTACGAGACGAATCTTTTAAGCCTAGTTAGTCTATGGTTGGAATAATTATCACAAATAAACGAAAATACTCGAAATTTTTCTGGAGGGCCTAAACAAAGGCCTGAGGCAACCAGCTACAGCTAGCGCCTACCGGTACTGGTGTGCATGTCGCCCCCGGCCCGCCGGCCGGCACGCATACACATAAACGGGAGGAGGAGGAGAAAGCATTCAAGCAAGCAATGGCATGGCCTTGTTTAGTTCACCCTGAAAACAAAAAAGTTTTCAAAATTCCCCGTCACATCGAATCTTATAGCACTTGCATGAAACATTAAATATAGATGAAAACAAAAACTAATTACACAGTTTAGCTGTAAATCACGAGACGAATCTTTTGATCCTAGTTAGTCTAT